>CEPZ01078239.1_pt1 | contig 24611 bp, 34 predicted proteins | sample 530461 | NCBI WGS metagenome assembly CEPZ01 (sample SAMEA2620106, study PRJEB7988) | marine metagenome | isolation source: saline water (ENVO:00002010), including
CTCTTGGATTATTTCATTAATTGTTTTAGCAATAATAAATCCTGCTTTCCTGTTCTGCCATTCATTTTCAGATGAACCAATTTCAATAAAAACACATGGCTTATCAATCAAAGGACCATGGTGAGTAGCCTCTAAGGATATATTGTATTCTTTCAGATTATATTTTTCTGAATTATTTTTTAAATTCACGAAAAGTTCTTTTTGAAATAACGCAGAACTTTTGCCAAGTTTTTCCTTCTCACCTCCAAACTCAGCTTGCCTAAAATTTCCAACAGGATGAATTGTCAAAGATTTTTCTCCTTTTTCAGAAACATGTTTTGAAGCAAAAATAATAAAATCATATTTATTAATTTTTTCTAAATCAAGATTTTCTGTAAAAATTATCTCTCCACCAGGAACTTCTTTTTGATCCGACGAAGTTTCTGGAACAGAAAATTTCTTATTTTCTGTATCAATTAAATAAAAATCAAATTTATTTGAATCTTGAAATTGAGACAGATTTGTTGTAATGTTTATTCCGGCTTTATCTTCTTTGCTCGCGACTACAAGATATTTTTGATATGCCATAAAATTATAAAGTAATTCTGATTTAAATTTTTATTGGGTTAAATTGTTGCTCTTAATTCATTTAAAACATCGTTATAGTGAATTGCTGCTTTTTTTTGATCTCCTGGAGATGAATTAGAACCTTCAGGGAACATCAATGCCCTTCCAACATTTACTATTACATTATTTCTACCAAAATACCTAAAAAGTAACCCGGCTTCTCCACCTTGTGCCCCAACCTGGTGCTAAAACAAGCATACTTTCCCCAACATATCTTCTAGCTTTAGCTAATTCTTCTTCAGTAATATGATTACTTTCACTTGGAGCGCCAATAACCACCCCATCTAAGCCAAATCTATTTGCATCATGAGCTAATTGAATATATCTTCTAACAAAAGGAGAGTCATTCTTTCTACCCATTATTCTAACAGGTATAATGTCTTCGGAGTCATATGTAGTAATAGCATCAACTCTAACTAAACTATTTTTTTCTTCTTCATATTCCGGATTGCTCATTAAACACATGGTTATTGCCTCAATTCCTCTTTCATGAGTTTTTTTTGAAGCTTCTTCCATATTCCCTGCAAAAGGTGCAAGAGTCACTGCATCAGCACCCATATCTTTACTATAAAACATCCCTGCATCATTTGTTGAACCAATGTCTGCTAATTTAGAATCATCAATAACAACAACCCCTAAGTCTCTTGCAAATGAAACGAGTTCTCTTAAATCTTCACTATCATAGTCTCCTTTCCAATATTGAATATTTAGTTTTACCGCAGCGCAATAAGGAGCTACTGCTTCAACGTATCTTAATGACCATTCTAATTTATTCGTGCCTTCTAACAAACCATTTTCTCCCCTACCTATTTCAAATTCAGCAGGATCAATTCCAGCACATAAAACAGAACCTTTTCTTTGAACAGATTCTAACCATTCTCCTCTAAAACCCATTCAACCAAACAACAAATTCAGTTTAAAATAATTATTGTTATGGATAATATGTTTTAATTTTATCTTTCTACTCTCGGAAATCCATGGTTCTCACCCCATGCAAAAGGATCTCTCCTCCATTCTTCCAACATTTCAGATTGTTGATCATCAATATGTCCTTCGCTTTTAGCAACTTCTAATAAAGTATGATAATTCAAAAGAGATCTCACTTCACATGGCCATTCTAATTTATGACCTTCGCGATCATATGGTTTTTCACCTCCAAAAATCTCCTTAGACATATCTAATCCATAATCAAATATTGAAAGACAATAAACACAATTTCCATTAGCATCCCTAATAGCTTGAACAACCCTCGCAGAACTACCGCCTGTAGAAATCAAATCTTCTATTAAGACAACACGACTATTTCCTAAATCCGATCCTTTATCTATTCCTTCTATTTGGGTTTTTAATCCATGGCTTTTTGGCTCATCTCTAACATAAATCATTGGTTGTTCAAATGAATCTGCTAATAAAGCTGCCCAAGGAATTCCTGCAGTAACTGTTCCTGCAATAATATCATGATCTATTCCTTCTAATTCTAAAATTTCTCTAAAAGATTCTTTTACCAATGCCCTATACTCAGGATATGAAAGAAACAACCTATTATTATTGTAAATAGGCATTCTATACCCAGAAGCCCATTCAAAAGGTTTTTCTGGATTTAATTGAATAGCACCCATTTCCAAGGCTGCTTTTGCAATAATTTCTCCGTTAATATCTAAAGATGCGCTTGCGAGCATTTCCCCCATCTCTCTAGTTCCCTCACTCATGATAAATAAATGCTAATCTTCTTTATATCATTTATTATCATAAAAAACATGCTTTAGAAATTATTATAAACTTTCTTCTCTGTTTCAAATAATGATAGAAATTTTAAAATTAAGTGCAGGAATCCTTATTCTACTTTTAGGAATTCCTATTGGTTATTATTTAGCCAAAGCAACAAAAGAAGAATTATCCTCTGGGAAAAATTGGTTTAAATTAATTGTTATTGTGAGTTTAATTGGATCTATTGCAAGCTTATTTTTAAAAAATGATTTTATGTTTTTCAGTTTTTTATTCATTGCTATTGTTACAAGCATTAGTTTGAGGAAGAAAAAATAAAATGTTATATTTAATAGGTTTGGGTCTCAATGAAAAAGGAATTTCTTTACAAGGATTAGAATCATTAAAAAAATGTAAGAAAATTTATCTTGAGAATTATACAGTAGATTTACCATATAAAATTGATAAACTGGAAAGATTAATTGGTAAAAAAATTATTATTGCAGATAGATTATTTGTTGAAAGTGAAATAAGTGAAATAATTAAAGAAGCGAAAAAACAAGATGTAGCAATCTTAGTATATGGTTCACCTTTAATTGCCACAACGCATATTACATTAATTCAAGAAGCAAAAAATCAAAAAGTTGAATTTCAAATTATTCACAATGCATCTATTCTGGATGCCGTAACAGAAACAGGTTTACAAATTTATAAGTTTGGGAAAATTGCTTCAATGCCTAAATGGGAGAAAAATTTCACTCCTGAAAGTTTTATAGAAATTGTAAAAGAAAATCAAAAAATAAATGCACATACATTGATTTTAATTGATATTGGCCTTGATATTAAAGATGCAGTTAAACAAATCAAAATCTCCTGTAAAAATAAAAAAATAAAGTTAGACAAGATAATTATTTGTCAATTGATGGGTACAAAGGATAAGAAAATTCTTTATGGAAAAATTGAAAAATTAAAAGATAAAAAGATTAAAAAACCATATTGCATAATCATTCCAAGTGAGCTACATTTTGTAGAACAAAATGTTTTGGAATCATTTTAAATTAAAATATAATGGAAAATTAAATGTATAAGTTTAAAGAAATAGAAAATGAAGTTGCAGGGTTCTGGAAAAAGAAAAAAATATTTGATAAACTTAGAAAGCAAAATAAAGGTAAGAAAACATGGAGTTTCATTGACGGTCCTATAACAGCGAACAATCCAATGGGTGTCCATCATGCTTGGGGACGTACTTACAAAGACTTATTCCATAGATTCAAAGCAATGCAAGAGCATGAAATAAGGTATCAAAATGGATTTGATTGTCAAGGTCTTTGGGTCGAAAGAGAAGAAGAAAAAAACCTTGGTTTGAGAAGTAAAGGAGACATTGAAAAATTTGGAATTCTCAATTTTGTGAAGGCTTGCAAAAAAAGAGTTGATAAATTCTCAAAGATACAATCAGAACAATCAATTAGATTGGGTTACTGGATGGATTGGGATAATTCTTATTATACCATGAGTAATGAAAACAATTTACACAATTGGATGTTGCTGAAAAATTATTTCAAAAAAAAATGGCTTTACAAAGGAAAAGACACAGTACCATGGTGCCCTCGTTGTGGCACAGCAAGTTCAAAGCACGATATTGTAACAGAAGGGTATATTGAAGTCACACATAAAGCTTTGTTTATGCAATTTCCATTAAAAGAAAAATCCGATGAATATTTTCTAATTTTCACAACAACTCCTTGGACAGTTCCAGCAAATGTGGCAATAGCTGTAAATAAAAAAATAAATTATGTAAAAATAAAAGCAAATGGAAAAAAATACTGGTTGGCTGAGAAGAGATTAAATGAAATAAAAGAAAAATACAAAATTCTTGAAAAGAAAAAAGGTTCTGAATTAGAAGGAATAAAATATCTAATGCCATATAAAGATTTCACGTCACAATCAGGATCACCTCATAAAGTTGTGCTATGGAATTTAGCTTCTGAAGAAGAAGGAACAGGGATTGTTCACATTGCTCCAGGTTGTGGATCAGATGATTTTAAACTTGGAAAAGAAAAAAAATTTCCGGCAATTTCACCTCTTAATGAAGCAGGAATATACGAAAAAGGGTATGATAAGTTCAGCAATAAAAAATATTCTGAGGTAAACAAAATGATTTTAGAAGATATGGAAAAAAGAAATTTCGTATACAAAATAGAAAATTACTCCCATAGATATCCACATTGCTGGAGATGTGGAGAAGAATTAGTTTTTAGATTAGTTGATGAGTGGTATATTAAATCTAATGAAATTAGAAATAAACTTATCAAAGAAAATGCAAAAGTAAAATGGTATCCTAAATATGGAAAAACCCGGCAAAAAGATTGGTTTGAGAATATGAGTGATTGGTTGATTTCTAGAAAAAGATATTGGGGACTTCCTTTACCAATATGGGAATGTGAATGTGGTGAGGTAGAAGTTATAGGGAGTTTAAAAGAGTTAAAAGAAAAAGCAATTGATAAAAAAAAGGTAGATAAATTACCAGAAATACATAGACCTTGGATTGATGAAATAAAAATAAAATGTGGAAAATGTAAAAAGGAAGTTTCAAGAATTCCAGATGTAGGGGATGTTTGGCTTGATGCAGGAATTGTTCCCTTTTCAACATTGAATTATTTAACAGATAAAAAATACTGGAAAAAATGGTATCCCGCAGATATTGTATCTGAAAACATGCCTGGCCAATATCGTGGATGGTTCAATGCCTTATTCTGGGCAGGAGTTAGCTTAACAGATAAAGTCCCATTTAAAGCAATTTTTGGATATGAGAGTTTAAAAGATGAGAAAGGCAAAGAGATGCACAAAAGTAAAGGGAATGCAATTTGGTTTGATGACGCTGTTGAAAAAATAGGAGCAGATACTATGAGACTCTTATATTGTTTACAAGATCCTAGTCAAGAATTAAGATTCGGTTTTAATGTTATTAAAGAACCAATGAATAGAATAAATGTTTTATACAATCTTTCAAGATTAGTAGAAAATTCAAGCACTAAAAAAATTTCAAACATAGAAGATACATGGATTTTATCAAAATTTAATTCTCTAATAAAGAAAGTTACAGAAGAATTAGAAAATCTCCACCCTCATATGGCAACTCGTGCACTACAAAATTTTTGGTTAAATGATTTAAGCAGAGGTTATATTCAAATTGTAAGAAATAGAATTTCTGAAGAAGATGAATCTGTTAAATTTATTCTAAAATATATTTATACGAATTTAATAAAATTATGTGCTCCTGTAATCCCATTCGTAACAGAAAAAATTTGGCAGGATTTAAGGAAAAAGAAAATTGTCAAAGAAGAATCAATTCATCTCTGTAAATGGCCAAAAGCAGATGAAAAAAAGATTGATGAGAAATTGGAGAAAAAAATGGAAAATTCATTGAAAATAATTGAAATTGGTTTAGCTGAAAGAGATAAAATTCAAATAGGGCTTAAATGGCCATTGCAATTAGTAAGTATTAGTTATTATAAACATATCTTGGATAAAGAATTTGAGGATATAGTTAAACAACAGTTAAATGTTAAGGAGATTGAAATTTTGTATGGAGGAAGTCCTAAAGGAGAAAAAGAAATATCTGTAACTTTCGACACAAATCTAACTCTAGAACTTGAAGCAGAAGGATATGCAAGAGAAATGTCTCGACAAGTTCAAGCATTTAGAAGAAAAATTGGTTTGGAGAAAAAAGACAAAATTGAGCTTGTTATACTTGCTGACAAAGAATTAAAAGGGTTTTTAGAGAGTCAAAAAGATTTCGTGAAAGAGAGAACAAATTCAAAAAAACTAGAAATTTCGGAAAATGTCACTGATCGCAAGGAAAGATTTAAAAATAAGATTGATTTTAAAATAAAAAATAAAAGAGGAATTATAGCAGTTATAATCACCCATAAGTAATCCTTTAAGTTTACTCTTTTATTATAATAAACTTTAAAAGTAATACCATCCAAATAATAAAAATGATAGTAAAAGATGAATTTTTAAGCAGATTAAGAAAAATTTTTGATTTGAACCTATATGAAGTGAAAATATGGACTGCATTACTTTCACGAGGAAGTTCAACTGCAGGAGAATTGAGCAATATTTCCGATGTTCCAAGAAGCAGAACTTATGATATTCTTGAGAGTTTAGATAAGAAAGGATTTGTTGTAATGAAACTTGGTAAACCAATAAAATTCATTGCCTTGAAACCAGAAGAAGTTGTTGAAAGAGTTAAAAGAAATTTACTGAAAAATGCACAGGAAAAAACTAAACGACTTGAGGTCTTAAAAGGAGACGAAGTTATTAGTGAATTAAATACTTTATTCACACAAGGAATAAAATTTGTAGAACCTACTGACTTATCAGGAAGTTTAAGAGGGCGGCAGAATCTTTATAATCATTTAGACATGATGATTAGAGGAGCAGAAAAATCAATAGTTATTGTAACAACAAAAGACGGGTTAAACAGAAAAATAGAATCCTTGTTACCAAGTCTAGAAAAATGTAAAAAAAGAGGTGTTAAAATAAAAATTGCAGCGCCGATTGATAGTAGTAATATAAAAGTTGCAAGAGATATAAAAAAGGTTGTAGATATTAAAAACATGGACAAAATAAAAGCAAGGTTTGTGATTATTGATGCTAATCAAATAATGTTTATGCTTCTTGATGATGAAAAATTCCATCCAAATTATGATACGGGAGTTTGGATAAATACAGAATTCTTTGCTCAAGCATTAGAGCAACTTTTTGATCTCGCGTGGAAAGAGATGCGGAATGTTAAATAAAAAAATGTCTTGGAAAGATTTGCCTTATTGGGTGAAGGGCGGAATAAAATCTACCACCATATTTGCACTATTTCTTTTTATTGTTGTTGTTATTTTTTTTATTTTAGATTATATGGATATTGATTTTGTGGATACTATAATTCAAGTATTTGCAATTGTTTTCTTTACAATCATTTATTTCTTACCATTTATACTGGTTCCTAATGCCACTAACATATTTTTTAAACCAGGAACATATCTAATCACAATTATTATTCTTTTTTTATTCTGGATTTTGGTAAGTTTCATTATAGGAGCAATTATAGGATTAATTTATGGAAAAATAAAAAATAGAAATTCTTCTCAAATCAAAAAATAAAATAAAAAATTAATCTTTATCTTTCAAGAATTGCTAACACGACACTAATTACTGTTGTTATAACAACAACCCATCCAACAATAATTGTAAGTAAAGAACCTCCTGCCCACCATGGGAGAGTTAACGCACCAGTAACTTTACTTGCACCTGTCATTGAAAATCCTACTGATAAAGATACTAAAATTCCTGTTAACCAAGTAACAATGTTGAGTATAGAATATTCTCTCTTCTTTGACATTTTATTATAGGTTATTCAAATTTTATAAAAGTTCACTTTAATTGGTGCATTCTCAAATATAAAAATTAATAAAATAAATCAAAAGTAAATAAAGATTATTTTTCAAGGATTGCTAACACAGCACTAACAGCTGTAGTTATAACGACGATCCATCCTACAAATACATCAACGCCTACAGATCCTCCAAGATAATTTGGTAGTCTTAATATACCATCTATCATTGCAAATCCTACTGATAATGAAACTAAGACGCCTGTCGCCCAAGTAACAAGATTCAATACTGAACTCGCTCTCTTTTTTGCCATTTTTCACCTCCTTTTTATTTAATTACTAAATACAATTATACAAGATAAAAGCTATTTAAATAAGTTTTGTTTTTTATGTAAAAATTATTATTTTTTCAAGTGAACATTCAATTCTTAAAAACAAATCCATCAAATAATTATTTGTAATATAATTTTCTAATTCAAACATTTACATTTTTTCCAAAGATTCTATTCCTAATAAGTTTAAAGAGTTTTTTAATACATATCTAAATGATTGAACCAATCCTAATCTAAATAATTCTTCCTTTGATCCAATTACTTTAGATAAATGATAAAATTCATTGAAAGTTTGTGCAAGTTCATAAGAATAGTTTGCAATCAAAGAAGGATTTAAATTATCATATGATTTTAAAATAATTTCAGGAAATTGAGAAAGTTTTTTTATTAACTTTATCTCTGATTCTGAAATGTCTTTTGTTTCAAAATTTTTAATTTTATCTAATTTATTTTTAGATTTTCTTAAAATACTAGATGCACGAGCATAGCTGTATAAAATATAAGGTCCTGTATCACCTTCGAATTTTAAAGCATCATCTAAGTTAAAGAGAATTGATTTATTGGGATGATTTTTTAAAACAGTGTATTTCACAGCACCAATAGCTACTTTTTTTGCTTCTCCTTTTTTACTTCTTTTCGAAGTTTCTTTTTCTGCTTTTTTAATAGCCTTCTCTAAAAAATCTTCTAAAAGAATAACTTCTCCTTTTCTCGTAGACATCTTTTTTGATTTTCCTTTTTCTTTTAGTAATATAAATGAATAATGAATCACTTCTGGGGACTCAACCCCAAGGAGTTTTAATGCTTCTTTAATCTGTAAAAAATAAAGTTTATGATCTTCACCTAAAACCCACAGGTTTTTTTTAGCCTTTTTCATTTTTTCCATTGTGTAAACAATATCTCTTAAAGGATAAAGTCCTGTACCATCACTTCTCGTTAAAACTAAAACAGGTGATTTCATTTTTTTTCTAACAATAGTAGATTTCTGATCAAGATAGAACCTTCCTTCCCTATCTTTATGCAATTTTTTTGTCTCTTTCAATTCAAGAAGAAGTTTTTTTGATTTTTTTAGATATTTAGATTCATAATCAAAAGAATCATATTTAATTCCTAATTCTGAAAGTATTTTCTTCTGACCTTCAACACAAGTTTTTGTGATCTTATTAAATTTTCTTACAACTTTTTCATCTCCTTCTTCAAATTGTCTCAACAAAAAGAAAATTTGATCTTGAAATTCTTCTGCTTTTTTTGAAATTTCAACATATTTATTGAGCATGTCTTTAAATTCTAATTTGTCTGCATCCCCCATAACAAGCATTGCAATTTGTTTTGAAACATCATTAACATAATAATGAACTTCTGGCTCAAAATTTAAGAAAGAAAAAATATTCACAATACTATCTCCAATAATTGCGTTTCTTGCCCTTCCAAGATGGGGTGATGCATTAGGATTAATACTTGTATGTTCTATCAAAACTTTTTTTCCTTTCCCAATATTTGATTTTCCAAATTTATCTTTTCGTTTTAATATTTCATCAATTAGATTTTTTGCAAAGTCTCTTCTGTTCAAAAAGAAATTAACATAACCTCCAGAAGTTTGAATATCATCAAAATCAGCTGAATGATCACCTATCTTTTCTCTTATTTCCAAAGCAATCTCATGTGGTGATTCTTTGAGTTGTGCAGAAAGAAAAAAACATGGGAAAGCATAATCACCTAATTCAGAAGAAGGCGGAACTTCAATATATTTTTCAATTTCTTCATCTTTTAATTTAATTCCTTTACCTTTTAATACCTCTTTTAATAAATCCACAACAATTTGTTTCATATTAAATAAAAAACAATAGAGGTTATAAAGTTTTTTGGAAAAGAAATTTACCGCGCAGAATCAGCTTGTTTCTCTGCATCATTCTTTTTTCTTACTGCAAAACTTTCCCCATTGTTTTCGTAAGCAAGAATTATTTCTTCAACAAGCCCTTGAGTAATTGTTTTCTTTTTGTTAAATGCTTTGTCTGATGCGCCATGAATAATGTGTCTTAAAGCAACATTAACTCTTCTTAATGGTGAAACATCAACAGATTGTGGATAACGTGCTCCCCCATATTCAATAGTAGTTGTCTCATCTCTTGGAGCAGAATTTTCAATTGCTTTAACCAAAACTTGAACAGGATTTTGTTTTGTTTTTTCCTCAATGATTTTAAACGCATCCAAAACAATTTTCATATTTTTTGAATATTTTCCAGTGCTTCTCAGAATAATCCTATGCTTCTTACCTCTATGCCCTGCAACAGCAAGTTTATTCATAAGTCTTTCAACAATATTTACTTTTGTCTGTCCAAATTTTTGAACATTTCTTCCTTGAGATTTCAATATAAGTTTTGGTTTAAGATTTATCACAGACTTCAATCCAATATCTTCTACTTTTACCTCTGATAAATCATACAAATCGAATATCTTAAAATCAATAGATTCTTGCTTTGTTTCTAATTTTTGTTCTGTCATTTTATATTCCCTTTAACATCCTTCTTACTTTTTCAGCATCTAGTTCATCTCCTTTAAATATTGCTCCTTTCATCACACGAAGAGATAAATCATGCTTTAATCTTTTTATTTCAATACCCTCAAAGTTTGATAAATTATAAAAACACTCATTCACCTCAATGCCTCGACTTGCGAACCTACTCTCTTCATTTGAAATTCTTGTTAATCTCCCTCTTATAACTCCACTATCACCATAAGGAATTTCTATTTCCTCTCCAACATGATAAACTTTCATTTTCAACGTCTTCCCTTTTCGATCTTACCACTAACTAATCTATGCAATGGTTGGTCATTTACTTTTAGAACTCTGAATCTAACACCAGGAATATCTCCTTTACTTCTTCCTTGCTTCCCACCAATTCTCTCGATCATAACTTCATCATGTTCATCAATGAATTTTTGTGCTAAATTCCCTGGAATAAATGCAGTGACTTGCTTTCCATTTTTCTTCAATTGAACTCTGCAGCATTTTCTCATTGCTGAATTTGGCTGCTTTGCCTCTTTTTGCATTTTTTGTAAAACAATTCCATTTGCCTGATTCGCACCTTCTAAAGGATCTGATTTAGCATAAAGCCCAAGAGTCCTAACTTTATATTTCCGATCTTTCCATCTGAATTTTTTCCGATCGTTCTTTTGTTTCAAAGCGTTTTTCAGCCCCATAAGTATTGTTGATAAATTTTGTTTATAATATTTTCCCTTGGAAAATGTTATACTGAAAACCCCTGATTTACTTTATAAAAGTTACTAAAGAAACCTATTTAAAGGAACAAATTGAGTAAAAAGCATGAGAAACACAAGAATTTTAGTTTTAATAGCAGCACTCTCAATCTTAATTGGAATTCTAATTTTCTCGGTTTTTAGTTTATCGCAAATCACAGGTGAAGCAATAAAGAACCATTATACATATACAAAAGCAATATGTGATAATGAAAACTATTGTGAAGATTATATAATAACTTGTGAAGATAATGAAATCTCAAGTGTTGTTACCACAGGTGCAGTGGTCCAATTTTCTAAAGATTGGGAAGATCCACGAAGTGAAGAAATGATTAAACGGACATGTTAATAAAGCATGAACAATTCTCAAATATAAAATGCTAATAGGACTTGTTGGAAAACCATCTTCAGGAAAAAGCACTTTTTTTAAAGCATCAACTTTAGCAGAAGTTCCTATAGCACAATATCCTTTTACAACAATAAAACCAAATCATGGAGTTGGTTATGTAAAAGTTGAATGTATTGATAAAGAGCTAAACACACAATGTCAACCAAATCACGGATTTTGTCTGAATCATTGGAGGTTTGTTCCCATTGAATTAATGGATGTTGCTGGCTTAGTTCCAGGTGCAAGTGAAGGAAAAGGTCTTGGAAATCAATTTCTAGATGATTTAAGACAAGCAGATGCATTTATCCAAATTGTGGATGTTTCAGGAACAACAGATATAGAAGGAAAAGCTGTTTCAGAAGCCAATCACAATCCTATAAAAGATGTAAAATTTCTAGAAGAAGAACTGAATAAATGGTATTATAATATTTTAATAAAAGCCTGGAAAGGTTTTGCAAGAAAAGCAGAAATTGAATCTAAAGATAATTTTTCAGAAGCTGTTGCTAAGCAATTTTCAGGATTAAAAATCAAAGAAGAACAAGTGAAAACAATTTTAAGAAAATCAGATTTCTCTGAAAATCCAAGTTCTTGGAATGAAGTTCAATTAATGGATTTTGCATCTAGGTTAAGAAAAGAAAGCAAACCAATGATTATAGCTGCAAATAAAATTGATCTTAAAAATTCAAAAGATAATTATGAAAAACTAAAAAAAGAGTTTCCAGATTTAATGATTGTTCCTTGTTCTGCAGATTCTGAGCTTGCTTTAAGAGAAGCTGTAAAAGCAGAATTGATTAATTATATTCCAGGAGAAAAAACCTTTGAAGTGAAAAGTAAATTAAATGAAAAGCAAGAACAAGCATTGAAAAAGATCAAAGAAAAAGTTTTGGAAATTTATGATGACACAGGTGTTCAAAAAGTTTTAAACACAACTATATTTGAATTGCTAAAATATCTTGCTATTTTCCCTGCAAGTTCAAAACTTAAAGACTCTAAAGGAAATATTCTTCCTGATTGCTTCCTTCTTCCAAAAGGTTCAACAGCACTTGATTTTGCTTATTTTTTACATACAGATATTGGGAATAATTTTATTAAAGCAATTGATGCACGTTCCAAAAAAGCTTTGGGGAAAAATTATAGTTTACAAAACAGAGATGCCTTGGAAATTGTAATTAAGTAAATTATATAAATTTCTTTTTGTTTTAATTAAAAAATGTTGCTAAAAGTTTAAAATGAAATATGAATACGCAGAAGATTTGCAAAAAACAGCTGAAGAGATTTCTAAACTTTTTTTCCCGCACATAATAATGGAGAGAGTAAAATGTTTCAGGAGTTATGGAAGTTCCACAAAAAGGACTATTGCAAGATGTCATGCTTTAGGAAAGTTAATGCAAAAAGCAATAGGAATTAAAGCATATTATACATTGGAATTTTTATCTGAGAGATTTGACAAACTCAGTGAAGAAGAAAAATTAAAGACAATAATTCACGAACTAATGCATATTCCGAAAACATTCGGAGGAGGATTCAAACATCATGATTATGTTTGTGACGAAAACATAAATTTCATTTACGAAAAATTTGAGAACATGAAAAACAATGGAAATAGTTTATAAAAACCAACGAATTAAAATACCTGTTAGAAAAGTTTCTGAATTCGGAAAAGCCATGGGTTTAATGTTTAAGAAAAAAACAACAGACAATCTCGTTTTTGAATTTGATAAAAATATAAATATAAGAATCCACTCCTATTTTGTGTTCTTTGATTTTCTTGCTATATGGATTAATAATAAAAATAAAGTCATAGAATGGGAAATTGTAAAACCATTTATTTTAAGTATAAAACCCAGAAAATCTTTTATAAAACTAATCGAAGTTCCTTTAAATAAAAAGAATAAAAAAATTCTTGAGTTCTTCGTCGACAAAGGAAAGATTTAAATACCAAATTAAATTTGACTCAATATAATGATGAAAGGAGGTGAAAGATTTCGCGAAGAGAAATTTAGTTATCAATAACTAAGTGAAATTGCGAATTAAAAAAATGGGAAAAGTAATTGTCAAAAACGTTATTAAAAGAAAAAAAGGATTTTTGTATTATGTCGATGGAAAAGGTAATGTCTGTGAAGCAAAAATGGCTAGAGGTGGAAAGAAGAAAAAGAAGAAAGCTGTAAAAAAGAAAGCCGTTAAAAGAAAAGTGGTGAAGAAAAAAGCGACAAAGAAGAAAAAAGCCAAAAGAAGAAGATAAATTTTTATTTTTTATTTATTTTATTTTTATTAATTAGTTTCGTGAAAGAACTCTTTGAATTTCAAGTTCATCTCCAGGATTAGTTATTCCCATCCATTTTTCAGGAGTTTTGTATAATTTAATTTTGGCTTTTCTTTCCTTAACCAATTCAGCTAGAGTAACATTAAGACCACATTCTATAATTCTGCTATCTTTATATTTAAATTTAAACTCATCTAATTTAATTTTAAGTTGTTCTATTGTTTTAGGTAATAGCGAAAATAAACTTAAACTAGCCAAGTCCTCTTCTTTTAAACCTCTTTCTTTTATATTTTTTCTATTAATTTTTAATTCCTCTCTTGAATCAACAACATAATTATTCTCATCGACTTCAAATATTCCTCTATTAACTGTTCCTCTTTCTGGAATCATTTCAATTAAATTTTTAGCAATAGTTGAACAGGTGTTTTGAGTCTTTATATGATTAGTTAAAATTTCAAATGTTTTTTCTCCATAAATTTCATCACCTGTACAAATCACACAAGGACTTTTTATTAATTCAATTGCACAACATACCGCATCACATGTTCCCCATGGTTTGTCTCTAAATTTTGAATCAAATTCTTGAATTACATAAAATATAGGTATTCCTTTATAACTATTTCCTAATTTTTCTCTAAAAACATTTTCAGTTAATGCGCTAACAACCAAAACAATTTTATTAAATCCATATTTAAGGGCTTGGTTCATTGAGATTTCAATTATGGTTTCATTATTTGGCCCAACAATAGTAAGTGGTTTTATTTTTCCACCAAATCTAGAAGACACTCCCCCCACAATATACAACAAAGTCATATCCATAAATCAAAGATTCCAAAACATTTTATAAAGTTTATTAATTAATTTTATATACTAATTCTATATTTTAATTTAATGGTAATTGTTTTGGGTATAGAAAGCACAGCCCACACTTTTGGAATTGGAATAGTTGAAAACGGAAAAGTCCTAGCGAATGTTAAAAAAACATATACTACAGAAAAAGGTGGAATTATTCCCATAGACGCTGCGAAACATCATAAAGAGTATAAAGAAGAAGTTTATAACAAAGCATTAAGAAAATCAAAAATAAAAGAAGAAGATATCAACGCTATAGCAGTCTCAATTGGACCTGGTTTACCTCCCTGTTTACTTGAAGGATTAAGAAAAGCAAAGGAATTATGTACCAAATTGGGTCTTCCAATAATTCCTGTTAATCATTGTATTGCACATTTAGAAATTGGAAAAACACTCAATGTTAAAGATCCTGTAATGCTTTATGCATCAGGAGCAAACACACAAATAATCGCTTACAGTTCAAACAAGTACAGGATTTTTGGGGAAACACTTGATGTTGGTGTTGGAAATTTCATTGATAATTTCGCAAGGTATTTAAAAATAGGATTTCCAGGAGGTCCAAAAATAGAAAAGCTTGCTAAAAATGGAAAGAATTATATTGAACTTCCTTACAAAGTCAAAGGCATGGATATTTCACTCTCTGGAATTTTAACAAATTTAAAACAAAAAATCGATTCTAAAAAATACAATAAAGAAGATCTTGCTTATTCAATGCAAGAAAATGTTTTTGCAATGCTTGTTGAAGTCTCTGAGAGAGCTTTGGCACATACAGAAAAAAAAGAACTTCTTTTAGGAGGAGGTGTTGGTTGTAATTTAAGATTGCAAGAAATGTGTAAGATAATGTGTGAAGAAAGGGGGGCTAAATTTTTTGCTCCTTCGAATAATCTTTTGCAAGATAATGGAGCAATGATTGCTTTCTTAGGGGAGATAATGTTCAACGCTAAAAATTCAGTAAAGAATTTTGGCGCCGCGAAATCAGAGACTGCGCCTACGCGCAGACAAAGTAATGATTTCGTCGGTAAAGGAATAAAATTTTCTGGAAAAGAATTAGATAAAATTGATATAAAACCAAGGGAAAGAACAGATGAAGTTGAGGTAAAATGGAAATGAATAAAATAACAAGAAAACTTTATAAACCGAAATTTTCTAAATATTTTATCCGATGACTTTATGGAGGATTCTTCATTCTTCGGTTTTAAAAAATGGAAATTTATAATTTAATTGAACGTGCCAGAAAGACAGGAAAAATAGAAAAAGGAACAAACGAAGTTACGAAAGCTATTGAGAGAGGAACCGCGAAGTTTGTTGCTTATGCTTCTGATGTTGAACCAAAAGAAATTGTGCAACATATTCCTCTTTTATGTGCTGAAAAGAAAATTCCATGCAAAGAAGTTGATAGTAAACAAAAACTTGGAATTGCTGTTGGAATTGCAGTATCAACATCTTCTATGGCAGTAATTGAACCAGGGGAAGCAAATGCAGATATTGAAGCTTTGAAATAAAATGGCTAAACAACAAAAAATCAAAGAAAAAACTCAACAATCTTCTAAAGGGAAAGATAAACTTTCAGGGGAAGCTGTTCCTGCAATTGTGGAAGAAATTATAGGAAGAACAGGTTTTAGAGGAGAAGTTACTCAAATTAAATGCTTGGTTCAAGAAGGAAGAGATAAAGGAAGATCAATCAGAAGAAATGTCAAAGGCCCTGTGAGAATTGGAGATTTTTTAATACTAAGAGAAACAGAAATCGAAGCAAGAAGAATTAAATCAAAAGTTACAAAAGGAACTTATACATAAGATGCCTGAGCTAAGTGAAGAAATTTTAGCAAGACTTAAAGAAGGGTTAGAAAACAAAAGTGCCTGGGGAGCAGTAATTATAAGAAAAACTGAAGTTGAAAGAGAAGGCCAAGATGCTGTAAGAAGAAGTCAAAGATTAATTGAAGGAATCCAAGAATATTTAAATGGAAGAGCAGGATATTACTCAACAGTTCTAGAAGGTGATAAAGAGTTCCATATCCTATATTGGAGTTAATTAAAATGCCTAAATGTGTTTATTGTTCAAAACAGTATAAGTTTCCTAAAGGAATAACAATTGTAACAAATAAAGGAAATATAAATTATTTATGTTCTCCAAAGTGCAGAAAGAATATGAAAATGAAACGTAGAAAAGTTAGATGGATTAGTAAGAAGAAGAAAATAGAAGAAACTTCAAATTAATTCCTATTCTTTAAAATTTTTGATAAAAATCAAATTAACGCTTTTCTCGTCTTAAAATGACCAAATTTAAGGGGCAAGGTTTTTAAAGAGTGATTCATTTTATATGTTATTAAGATTTCTCGACGAGAAAAACTAAAAAATAAATTTTTACCGACGGTAAAAACTAAAATAATAAAATGGCACATGAATCTTATAAAGCAGAATCAATAATGGTCCTTGAAGGACTTGAAGGAGTACGTAAACGTCCAAGTATGTATATTGGTTCAACGCACAAAGATGGGCTTCATCATTTGGTTTATGAAGCAGTTGATAATTCTGTAGACGAAGCTCTAGCTGGCTTTTGCACAAAGATAAAAGTTTCATTAAATAAAGATGGTTCTGCCACAATAGAAGATGACGGGAGAGGTATACCTGTTGATATTCATCCACAATATAAAGTTCCAGCTTCAGAACTTGCGCTGACAAAACTTCATGCAGGAGGAAAATTCAATAAAAAAACATACATGATTTCAGGAGGATTGCACGGAGTAGGAGTAAGTGTTGTCAATGCTCTTTCGGAAAAATTAATAATTGAAATAAAAAGAGGTGGAAATATTCACCGACAAGAATTTTCAAGAGGAAAAACAAAAACAAAACTGAAAATAGTTGGAAAAACAAATAAAGAAGATACAGGAACAAAAATAATATTTTGGCCAGACGCAGAAATTTTCTCAACAACAATTTTTGATTACAGTGTTTTAGAAACAAGACTTAGAGAAATAACTTTTTTGAATCCAGGACTAAAGATTTTATTGGACGATAAAGTAAAAAATAAAAAAGAAGAATTTCATTATGAAGGTGGATTAGTTGAATTTGTAAAATGGATAAATAAGTCCAAAGAAGTTCTTAACAAACCTATTTATTTTAAGAGGGAAACAAAAGATATTATTATGGAAGTCGCTATACAATATAATAAAACTTACAAAGAATCAATTTTTGGATTTGTAAATACAATAAACACTGTTGAAGGAGGAACCCATATTTCTGGTTTTAAAACCGCTTTAACAAGGGTTATTAATGATTACATAAAAAAAAGTGGAGCATTAAAAAATGAAAATCTTACAGGGGAAGATGCAAGAGAAGGATTAACAGCAATAGTAAGTTTAAAAATTCCAGAACCACAATTTGAAGGACAAACAAAAACAAAGCTCGGAAATTCAGAAGTAAAAGGTCTTGTTGATTCTGTTGTCACTTCTTCACTCTCAGAATTCTTCGAAGAAAATCCTTCAATTGCAAAAAAAATTATTTCAAAAATACTGGATGCTGCGAAAGCAAGACTGGCTGCAAAAAAGGCAAAGGATTTAGTAAGAAGAAAAAATGTTTTTTCGCTCGGAGGACTTCCTGGAAAATTGACAGATTGTTCAAAAAAGAATTCAGAGGATACTGAATTATATCTTGTCGAAGGAGAAAGTGCAGGAGGTTCTGCAAGGCAAGCCAGAAACAAAGAGTTCCAAGCAATCCTTCCTTTAAGAGGTAAAATCTTAAATGTTGAAAAAGCAAATCCTTCAAAAGCACTTTCAATAGAACACATTATAGATATGATAACAGCTATAGGAACAGGTGTTGGAGACCAATTCGACTTATCAAAATTAAGATATAATAAAATAATTATTATGGCTGATGCAGATGTTGATGGAGAACATATCAAAACACTTTTGCTAACTTTTTTCTTTCGATTCATGCATCAATTAATTGAAAACGGAAACGTCTATGTTGCTCTCCCTCCTTTGTATAGAATAAGAAAAGGTCAAAAAGATATTTATGTTTATTCAGATGAAGAATTAAAAAAAACCATTGAAAAAGTTGGAACATCAGGAAGCGTCACAAGATTCAAGGGTTTAGGAGAAATGTCTTCAACACAACTATGGGAAACAACAATGGATCCTAAAACCAGAAAAATTAAAAAGATATTCATTGAAGATGCTGTTGAAGCAGATAGAATTTTCACAATGCTCATGGGGGATGATGTTACTTCAAGAAAAAATTTTATCTCCGAAAATGCAATGGATGCTAACTTAGATATTTAAAATGGCTAAAGAAAAAATGAAAACACCAGAATGGATATTAGAGGGGTATGACTCTGAAGATGACTATAACAAAGCAAAAGGAGTTGGAAATAAGAAAAAACAAGGAAAAACATTCAATTTGAAAAGATGCGCTAAATGTAATAGTGATGATGTTGGTGTTGTTTTAACAGGGGAAGAAAGTAAAGGAAGCAAAGGATGGGAATGCCACAAATGTGATTGGAAAGGAAAAGATATTAAAGAAGATGAATTGACTGAAGAGGAATTCATGGAATACCTTGACAAAAAAGGAGAGGAGGTTAGTTGAAATGGAAGAAATGAATGAAAACAATGAAGAAGAAGTTGAAAGAGATGTTGAAGTAATGGAATTTGCTTTAGACAATGAAGAAATTGATGAATTAATTGAAAGTCTTAAAGAATTAAAAGAAAACAAAAAACACATTATGTTTGATATTGATGAAGATCATTGTTTAATGATAAATTATGACGAGGAGGAAGTTGATTAAATGGAAGAAAAAGAATTGAAAGGAATAGTCAACACAGAAGTTTCAGAGGAAATGAAAAAAGCATATTTAGATTATGCTATGAGTGTGATTGTTTCAAGAGCAATTCCAAGTATTGAAGACGGTTTAAAACCTGTTCAAAGAAGGATTTTATATTCAATGCATTTAATGGGTCTAAAGCCAGGAAGCCAAACAAAAAAATCCGCAAGAGTTGTAGGAGATGTTATTGGTAAATTTCATCCTCATGGAGATTCTTCTGTTTATGATGCAATGGTAAGAATGGCTCAGGATTTCTCATTAAGATATCCTTTAGTTTTCGGACAAGGAAATTTCGGTTCAATTGATGGAGATCCTCCTGCTGCATATCGTTATACAGAAGCAAAGCTCACAAAAATTTCCACAGAATTAATTCAAGATATTGATAAAGAAACAGTAAAGTTCACCCCTAATTTTGATAATTCACTTAAAGAACCATTATTACTTCCTGGAAAAGTTCCTACTTTATTAATTAATGGTGCAACAGGAATTGCAGTAGGTATGGCAACAAACATTCCGCCGCATAATTTAGTAGAAGTTTGTGACGCAATAATTGCTTACATAAAAAATTCTGAAATTTCAATTGAAGAAATGTGCAAAATCATTACAGGGCCTGATTTTCCTACAGGAGGAACAGCTCATGGAGATATGCTTGAACTTTACAAAACAGGAAAAGGAAAAATTATCTTAAGAGGGAAAGTAACAACTGAAACAATAAAAAATAGGGAAGCTGTTATTATCACAGAAATTCCTTATATGCTTAATAAGACAACTCTAATAGAACAAATGGCAAAATTAATTCAAGATAAAAAAATAAAGGATATTTCTGACTTAAGAGATGAATCATCAAAGGGTAAAATAAGAATTGTGCTTGAATTAAAAAGAAACGCAAATTCAAAATTCATAATTAATTCATTGTATAAATATACAAGACTTCAAGATTCATTTAATGTGAATTTTATTGCCCTAGTGGATGGCCAACCAAGATTACTGAACTTAAAACAAGCAATTGAATCATATGTAGAACATAGAAAAACAATAATAAAAAACAGAGCAAAATATGAATTAAAAAAAGCAAAGGATAGATTAGAAATTGTTAAAGGATTATTAATTGCTTTGAAAGAAATCGATAAAGTTATTTCATTGATTAAAAAATCAAAAAGCACTTCAGAAGCTTCAGAAGGTTTGATTAAAAAATTTAGTCTAAGTAAAATACAAGCACAAGCTGTTTTAGAAACAAAATTACAACAATTAACTTCTTTAGAACAAAACAAATTAAAAAAAGAAGGGCAAGAGTTAAGTGTCAAAATTTCAGAATTTGAAAAAGTTCTTTCAGATATTAAAGAAGTTTTAAAAATAATAGTTAAAGAAGTTTCTGAATTAAAAAGAGAGTATGGTGATTCAAGAAAGACACAAATGTTGCACAGGGTTAATGAAATTTCTGAAAAAGATTTGATTCAGAAAAAAGAAGTTGTTGTAACAATAACTGAAAAAGGTTATACAAAAAGAATGGATGTTAAAACATACAGAGAACAAAAGAGGGGTGGAAAAGGAGCTATTGGAAGTAATTTAACAACAGGAGATTTTGTGAAGCAACTTATTACTTGTTCAACTCATGATTATTTAATGTTCTTCACAACTCGTGGTAGAGTATTATGGTTGAAAGCATATGAAATTCCAGAATCTGAAAAATACAGCAAAGGAAAAGCAATGATAAATTTACTAAGCTTAAGAAATGAAAAAATAACAAGCGTAATCTCGGTTAAAGAATTTAATGATTATTTATTCATGGCAACAAGAAAAGGAATTGTTAAAAGAATTTCTTTGAATAATTTTTCAAAACCAAGAATATCTGGAATAAAAGCTATTAATTTACCTTCTGACAATTCAGATTTTTTAATTGGAATTCAAGTAGTAAAAAAAGACCAAGAAATTTTGCTCGCAACAAGAAAAGGACAAGCAGTGAGATTTAATAGCGATAGTATTAGAAGTATGGGAAGGGCAAGTTATGGAGTCACAGGAATAAGACTAAAACCAAATGATGAAGTGGTGAGTATGGAAGTTCTTAACACAAATGAAGTTTTAACAATAACAAAAAATGGTTATGGAAAAAGAACTTCTGTAAGTAATTATAGGAAAACAGCCAGAGGTGGAAAAGGTGTTATTAATCTAAAAATCACTGAAAAAACAGGAGATGTTGTCACAACTGTTTCTGTGAATAAAGAAGATAGAATAATAATTACAACTGCAAAAGGAATTGTTATAAAAACAAATTTAAAAAATATAAGAGTTATGAGCCGTGTTGCACAAGGTGTTAAAATTGTGAAACTTCAACAAGGAGATTATGTTACAGATCTTATTCGTGTAGTTGATAATGTGAATGGTAATGGTAATTGAGTTTAATTATTAAGTAGTAACAATAGAAAAGTTTATAAAGTTCAAACTCTCAAAAATATTAAATAATAAAATGAAATTTAAAAAAAATTTAAGAAGATTGGCTGCAGGAAGTTTAATGGCAATAAGCTCAGCTCTTCCAGTATATGCTAATGGTGCTGAAGTGGATGAAGGACAATTAAGAGATTCTGCTTATTTATTCACTGGAGATGAAGGACCAATTGAAGGTCTTATTGGAATGAGAACAAACTACCGTCTTGAAGATGCTATTCGATTACCAGGAACTTATGTAGATGGACTTAATGGACTCTGTGCAAGACCAAGCGAATGTTCTGAAGTAGAAGGAGCAAAAGGTGTAAGAATACTTATTCCAACTGAAAATGGTGAAGTAAAATTAAGAAATACGGTTCCTATATTCACTGGTAATCCTCAATAATTTAAATAATATTTTCACTATTTCTCCTTAATTTTATCTTCAGAAAAATCTCTTAAAGTTAATTGCTTTATTGGAGGTTTGTTTCCCCAAGCAGGGCAAATTTGTTTGTATTCACACCAATTACATAAAGGTGATTTTGTTGGAGGAAAATCAATTGTTGTACTTATTTCTTTAATTAAATCCAGGGTTTCTTGTTTTAATTGATTTAATTGCTCGTCTGTTCTTCTTGAATGAATTCTTTTATTAAAAGAGAGATAATGCCAAACAAGTATAACTTTTTTATCATCTCCAAATATTTCTTTAATTGCAATAGAGTATAATGCAAGTTGCCTGTCTTTATCTAAAATTTCTTGGGACGGAAGATTATTTGAAGTTTTGTAATCATGAACTTCATATTCATGTGTTTCTAAATTATAAGTAAGCCTATCAATAAACCCACGGATTTTATATTCTCCATTTTCATCCAAATCAAACAAGATCTCTTTTTCAACAGCGATTGTATTATCATCAAAAGGTTTATGCTTCATATAATAATTAATTAAAAATTGAATTCCTTTATTGAAATAATCTTTTACAGTTATATGTTTTTTAACAATTATAATTCCTTCTTCATAATTTTCTTTCCAATTTTCAGAATAATTAACAATAACTTCATCAAGAGAAGGAGCCTTTCCATTTTTTATTTGATTGTAAAACCATTCAAGTGTTTCATGAACAATATTTCCAAGATATGATTCTATTGTCTTTTCAATATCAGGAATTATATTATCAATATATCTAAATTTGTATTTAAGTTTACATTGTTCAAAACTACTTAACCTTGAATGAGAAAATATTTTCATTAAAAATAAAAATGGACTCAGTTTATAAAATTAATTAGATTAAATTTCCAGTTTCAAAAAAGAATTAATTTCTAAATATTTAATTACAATTTCCAGAACTATCAAATAAAATAATACGGCCTTCACCGAATTGTGCAGCACAATCGGGAATTACATACTTACCTGGATTCTCTAGATTAACTGGATTATCACTAATTGTATAAATGACTCTCTTAGATTCAGCTAATCTAGCAAGGATGCCATCTACGCCACGGGTTTGTATTCCTGGAATACTAGAAATATAGCTATCAAGAACCCTTGGATTTGCATCTTGAGCAAAAGCATTTCCATAAGAAAGATTTAAAGCAAAAAGACCTGCTGCTGCTAAATTTAAAAGATCACTTCCAATCTTACTTATAAGTCCTCTTTTCATGATTATATTTAGAGAATTATATTTATAAGGATTTATATCACTAACTTTATTCAACTATTTTAAAAAAGAATTGATTTCTAAATATTTATTTAGGGATAATACAATTGAACGAATATCTAGAACTATCTATCATACCTGAATGAATGAGATTCTTAACTTTTTCATCGCAATCCGTAATATTATCTTCCTCTAAATTAGCATGATCTTCACTAGTTATATATAAAGGATGTCTACCAACTAACTCATTAGCAATAAGACCACCAGCCATAACTCCTAAAGTTGCTATATAAAAATCATGAACATAACTATCAACAGTCCTACGATCCACATCTTGAGCAAAGGCATTTCCATAAGAAAGATTTAAAGCAAAAAGACCTGCTGTTGCTATTCCACTAATCTTCTTTACAAGGTTTTTTTTCATAATTTTATTTAAAAATTAGTATTTATAAATTTATTCAACTATCTCTACTCCATAACACAGTAGCAGTTATGAATCAAATTTGCTCTACTGTATTATCTCTCCCCAACCAATTAGTCTCCAATGTCCTTGGAAATTCCTTGCTATTCCTACATTATCTCCTGTTATTACAACGATTGGAATTTTTAAAGATAATTCAATTTCTTTTCCTTCTTTATCAATCTTCTCTACAACTCCAACAGTAATTGTTGTATTAACACTAAGCATTAACATTTCATTTATTTTTATTGGCTCGGTTTTCTGATGTTCCAATGTTCCTAAAATTTCTTCAAATAATTTTGATTTCAATTTAAGTTTGTAAGTTATTTCAGGTAAATTATTTTTCTCTGAAACCAAACATCCTGTTAAAGAATCTGTTTTTGTTAAGAAAGGATCGAGATTTGTTTCAATCGAAATACTCGCACCAGGCAATGCTTCATTAACTTCCTTTGCTCCTTTATG
>CEPZ01008228.1_pt1 | contig 24466 bp, 33 predicted proteins | sample 530461 | NCBI WGS metagenome assembly CEPZ01 (sample SAMEA2620106, study PRJEB7988) | marine metagenome | isolation source: saline water (ENVO:00002010), including
GACCCTTCGGTTAACAGCCGAATGCTCTACCAACTGAGCTACCAGGACATAATACTTTGAGAAAAAAACTATATTTAAAGTTATTCTTTTTCCATTTCTATATCTAATTCTGAATCATCTCTGCCCTTCTTTTTTCTTTGTCTTTCTAATCTTCCATAAACATTTCCCTGCTTACTTCCTTGAACCAAAGAGGTGACTGCTTGAACTGCATCTTCCATTTCCTGAATAGGACCTATAAGACCAATTTCATTATCATTCATCGCTAAATCACAATTAGTAAGATTTTGCAAGGTCTTCAAAGTTCTACCTTGAGACCCAATAATTCTAGCCCTAACACGATCTAAATCATGCCTTTTAGTTATATCTTTAATATGAACCGTTTGTAACATAAAATCATTCTGTTTCAACTCCAAAGCACGATCTGCAGAGAATCCTAAATTAATTGCTTCAAGAACCTCTATGGCCATAAATTCCTTATCTGCAAGCCCATTCACAAAAACATTTTTACCCCTATTAGTTAGTTTAATATCTAGCTCTTTTTGCAATCTAGATTTTGACCTTAAAACTTCCTTCAAGTTTTCAACATATATTTCTTGCATTTTTCCTCCTAGAATTCACTAGCAACTTCCTTAATGAATCCTTTTTTCTTCAACCAATCAACTTGAGCAGGAGTATATTTAAAAATTAAATCTCCTCTTGTATCTCCATCAAACTCCCATGGCCTTACTATTACAGTGTCTCCATTTCTTATCCATAGTCTTCTTCTCATTGAACCAGGAATTCTGCAATTTCTCTCTTTATCATCAAAGCACTTAACAACCATCCTATTTCCACCAACCCTTTGATCAACTACTCCAATTACTTCTCCATTTTTGGGAGTCTTAACTCTAATAGGTCCTTCAAATGTTGAAGGTTGCCTAGGTGCATTCTTCTTTGATTTATCTTTAAATTGAGGCATAGAAATATGAATAAAAGTTATCTTTTAAAGTTATCTAATTAGAACAAACCTAACGCAATAGGGACGTTATCTATCTTCATAACTCCATGCTCCTCTATTATCCCGGCCTCCAGGGCAGTTTCAATAGATTTATTCCCTACAATATTAAAAGTAGCATCCTCTGCATTAAAATTTTGCATAATTTCTAATAATTCTTCCTTTGTTTTTTGATCTCCTTTAAAAAAACTCTCTCTTACCTCTATTTGTTTTATACCTTCTTCAAAAGTCTTTCCTATCAAATCACTATCAGCTACAGCTACAATATTTCTATATGCTTCATGTATTTTAATAAACATTTATTAGAAAAAGATTGGCTATTTAAAAAATTATGCAAATTTTAAAATAATCGCTTGAATCTCAAATTCAATAAGATTTAAGATAAAATAAAAAAAAATAAAAAAAATTTATTCTACCTTAAAGGTACAAACCGTAGTCCCGCATGTAGGGCACGATCCTTTCATCATATCCTTACCCTTAGAAGTCTGCGTCTTTTTTGCATCCTTAATCTCAGTCTTTGCTTTGCACTTTACACAATATCCAGTTGCCATGTTATTTATTACCTCCATGAGTTTATTTTTTGCATTTCAAAAAAACAATAAGCTAAACCTATGTTTTTAGGACTAGAAAATATCAAATATTTTCTAAATAGCTAATTTACACAGGAATTAGGGGTATTTAAAGGTTATTTAAGCGTAAAACTAGGGAAAAATATTATATTTTGGCCCTAACACTATGTTTAGCGCCACAAGCTAAACAATTTAGAGAAGCATGTGTTTTTTCTTTTTTAAGTTCAGTATCAGGTTTACCACATTGACCACAGATTACAAATTCTCTTGAATAACTCCCTATTTTTTCATTAATTTTCTGAGAGCTTATCTTTCTTTGCAAAATTACCCGATTATTTTTTAATGCGCCCGAAGTAGCTAATTCTTTCAACAAAAATTTAAGTAAATGATCTTGATCCCTTCTTAAATAAGATGTTATTTGTTGTAGATTTGTCAAAATTGTCTTAGTTCCCTCTATATGGCCTTCTATTTTAGGTATTTCAAATCTTTCTCCACTAGATTCAAGTGGTTTCAATCCCTTATATGCCTGATCCAATAATTTATCATATGATTCCATAAGATTCAGAGTTAAGAGGGGTTTAAAAGCGTTTTTCTTTTAATTCAATTAAATTTTAGTAAAATATTTTAAAGATTAATATCAAATCTAGAACCATGCGTAGGCAAATTTCCATCATCTGGAAAATATTTATAAAACTCCATAGAAGTCTCCTTCCTTATGAGAGGATTTTCCTCCAAATACTTATCTAAGGTAGTAGATTTAAATGGAACTCCTGCATCTGGTTGATGAATCAATATAGGATCATTATGTGTAGAACAAATTATCCCTGTATGAGCCAGAGTCTCATCTCCCTCCCTAAATGCGACAATAAGTCCATTATCCCTTTGACTTTCATAACAATAATCTGTAAGAAAACCATCCATAACATAATGAGGAGTAAATCTTGGTGATTCAGAGCTTTCTCCAAATCCTAGCATATATAGTGTAAGACCATGACAATTACTCTTTAGAAAATCTTTTTTACTCTTTCTTGCCAATCCTCTTATCATCCTATAAGACCTAACATTTCCAGTAAGCCTGCAAACATTTCTAGCAATTCCTTTCAATATATTCTTTTTTAAATTACTCATAATAATATGGTCAAGAAATTCTTTTTAAAGTTTTATTCTTCAACTATCCCAAATACCTCACTCTTCCAGGCTTAGGTTCATAAATAATTCCCTCTTCCAATAATTTTTGAATCTCCTGACTAAGTATCTCAGGTTTAGCCTCTGTAAATTTCATGATAATCTCATCCTTATCAATCCCCTCATTCTCTTCTGAAGCCTTAATAAGATCAATTATATCATCCCGATGAGACTTAATCTCTTTCTTTTCATCAGGAGTAAGTTTTTTTGGAGTTTCATTCCCCAATTCCAATTTCCTTATAAGTAAATATTTTGCATCTTGCTTTCTTACTATCTCTGGCAAAAGATATAATTCCTGATTATAAGATCTAATTAATCCTATAATTAAAAGAGTATCTCCCTGAATAATATCTTCCAGTTTATGAAGATCATCTGAAAAAACCCTGGCCCTAATTTGTCCAGACCCATCATCTATTGTAATTGTCGCAAACTTTGTTTCCCCTTGAGACTCAAACCTATCAATAACATTTGCTATTAAATTTACACGAACAAGTTTTTTATCTCCAAATTCTACATGCAAAAGTCTAGGGTTTGTTATTTGAGTTCCAGGTTCAGCAGGAGTTTGATCAAAAATAGGGGTTCCTTTCAATAAATCTCCAACACGGATTTTATGGGCAGTTTCTCTTTTTCTTATTTCGGGCATTTTTTATTTCCTTAAAAATGGCAGGCTAAAAATTAGGAATTTCTAGGTCTGACATCTTGACTATTAGTAGATTTATTTTTTAAAGATTTGTGTAGTTTAATTATCTACTCTGCACATCTTGAATAAATCCTTGTTTAGGTTGAAAAAGGTCTCCTGATTTTTTCAGTTTTTCTATAGATTCCTCAAATTCCGCATCAGACATATCTTTCATTTCCACTCTAAGTTCATCTATCGGAATCTGCTTACCAAACTTTTCTTCCAATTTCTTTATAGAATCTTTCACCAATAAGATTTTGCTCCTTTTACTGGAAGAAATTTTTGTTGAAAATCTATCTATATCAAATGTCTTTGTCTCAGGATCATAACCTACTTGCATAAGATAATAATTAGTTAATCTGATAGCTACTTGAGAGTCTTCAACCTCCACTATAGGTGAAAGTCTAGATTTGGCATGCGCCTCAGCCAATCTCACCAATCCTTGCAATTGTCTAGCAGAGATAGAGATAGATTTCCCCTCACCATCCAAACTAGCCTTCCTCATCTTTACATAAAAATTTTTTATTTCATCTACGGCCTCTTTAGTTAATTTTGGTTGAACTTTCTGCTTCGCATAAGCAACATATTTTTTAAATAAATCTTGATCCACCTCAGGTTTAACCTCATTCATTTGATGCATATTTAAAACATGTGTAGCAATTTTATCATCTTGCTCTAGATTTGGAAGATCTCTCTGTATAAAAATAAGATCAAATCTATTTATTAATGCAGGAGGTAAATCAATTTGATCCACAATAGATTGCAAAGGTTCAAATCTCCCATATTTGGGGTTTCCAGCCGCTAAAACAGAGGTTTGTGCAGAAAGAGTTGCCTGCACATTAGCTTTACTTATAGTTACGGTCTGTTGCTCTAGTGCCTCATGCATCGCACTCCTATCTTCTGCACCCATCTTTTCAATCTCATCAATACAAACAACCCCCTTATTTGCCAAAACCATAGCGCCAGCCTCTAAAGACCATCCCTTCAAAAACTCATCTCTAACCACTGTCGCAGTAATACCAGGACCTGAAGCAGCCATACCAACAATATAACGTCCCTTAGGAGCAATATTAGAAATAAATTTTAATGTTACCGACTTTGCAACTCCTGGATCTCCCATCAAGAATAAATGAATATCACCTCTAGAGATAGTACCATCATCACTTACCTTCCTAACTCCTCCAAACATTTGCAAAACCAAGGCCTCCTTAATTTCTTCATATCCCCAAATACTAGTCGCTACACTATTTCTTAGTTTTTTAAATAATTCAGAATCTGCAGATAATTCTTGAATTTGTCTTTCATCCTCTTCTGAAATATCTAAATCATCATAAGTAGTTTCTAAGGGTATTAAATTATTTGATTCAACTGCCAAATCAAATCTTGTAGATATGGCCCCAGAAGGAAGTGGTACAGGAACTTCCTTTAAAATCCCTAAAACTCTAACCTTACTTCCAGGAGTTGTTTTTTCCTCCATATAAGGCTCTACAAGATCTTCATTTAAGAAAACATTAATTCTCCTAGGTTGCTCTCCCCCCGTTAAATTTTCAGGAGATTCCTCAATAACTAATCTCTGAGCATCAACCATTGTTTTTGATAAAAGTCTAAATTGGCCCTTACGCCCACAGGAACATCTTGAAGGTTCTCTAAATTTCTTCTCTATTTGCAAAACAGAAATAACAGTCCCACATGAAGGACATTCAAATCTAGCATTTACTACCTGGGGCCTAACCTCAGAAGCCTGCCTCACAAGTCCTTCAAAATATATTAATTGATTAAGATGATTAGCCCTAATTGTCCTAATCTTCACATTTTGTGTTTTAGGTAAATCATTAAATCTAATTTTGGGATTCTTAATAAGACCTGTATCTTCTAAGGCAGTTTCTAATAATTGTAAAACTTCTTCAGGTTGAGCGATAAGTGCCTCTATCAATACTGGTGAATTAGAGGCTAAATCTTCAAAATTAATGAAAATTACTTTTCTACCCTTCCTAATGCTTTCACCAATTTCTTTTTTATATGTTTCAAAAAATAGTTTTGCTTCTGATATTAATTCTTCATTATTTGATGACATCTCTTTTTAATCCTCCTAATTATATAAAATCCAAAGGTGAGAAATATATAAAGATTTGTTGCATAATCATTATATTTATAGAATATATGTTTTAGAATTATTTATTCTTATCAGCTTCTTCTAATGTTTCTACTAGTTGTTCCATAGAATCTGCTAGTTGTTGATTATTCTTAGTTCCTGTACAGACTAACTTCCCATTAGAAAACAATAAAAACGTAGCAGGGGGATCCTCTAATTTATACACAAGACCAGGAAATTGTTCCGGCTCATATTCGGTATTTTCCAATTCTAAAGATAGATAATTCAAATTAAGCATCATATTAATATGTCCTGATGCAACAATATTTTGAACAGTTATCTTAGGCTTATCTGTTATTTTTACATTAATTTTCTTTAATGTTTTTATAACCTGCTCAATAACTTCCTTCACCTGTGCAATAGATTTTGTACCTGTACATACTAGATTTCCAGAAGAAAAAACTAAAACAGCTGATTTAGGTTCTTTAATTCTTAATACTAATCCAGGAAATTGCTCTGGATTATATTCTGTATTTGGAATAGTCTTAGCTAATTTAGTTAATGGAACATCTTTCCCTAGAGAAGTAGTAGCTACAATATTTTGAATTTTTGAAGATGTTTTTGTTTTTGCCATTTGCTACTTTAAAATTAATATGTAGTTTATAAAGAAATAGGGTTTATAAAGCTTCTGTTTTTTTGTTTTTTTATCGACGATAAAAAATTAAAATTGTGGAAAGATTTATAAAACTAATAATGAATTTTCAATTCATGCCTATTATAATCTGCTGCAATCTCCTTAGTTGTTGCGATATCCTTCACACTTCTATCAGTTCTCAATTGTGTAATTCTAGGAAAACGAAGAGCAAAACCAGAATCATAGGTGGGAGATCTTTGAATATTTTGATAAACTATTGTCACGATTACCTTGGGTTTAACAATTACCATCCTTCCTTCTTCTTTCGTTATTAAAGGTTTTAATAAATTTGTTAATTCTCCATAAGATAATCCTAATTCTCCTTTTTCTTTTAATCCTGTTGAAGCTTTTCCCATTTCCAATAGATTTCCATCTTCATCCTTGCAAGACAACGTAAATGAGGAAAAAATACCTACACGCTTTCCCTTACCATATTCAGCACTAGTTATAACAAGATCCAATTCATTTTCCGCAGGTTTAAGTTTTAACATATGACCTACCCTTAGCCCAGGTTTATAATTAGCTTTTAAATTTTTTATCATAACCCCTTCCTGATTATCTTTAAGAGCTGCATCATAAAAAGCCTTAGCTTTTTTTGCATCAGAAGTAATTAATTGATGGGAATATCTAAATTTATGTTTTTGAGGTCTAATCAATTTTCTTAATAATTTTGTTCTATTTTCAAATGATTCATCAATCAGAGATTTTCCATCTAAATAAAGAATATCAAAGGCATTGACTTCAATAGGCAATTTTTTAATTAATTCTCCAATATTATGCTTCCTCCTAATACGTTGAGAAACTGCCTCAAAGGGCTTATATTTTTTTGTTTTTGGATCAAAACCAATAGCTTCTCCATCTAACATAAAAGATTTTGCCTTAATATGCTTTTTAAGATATTCTACAACCTCTGGAAATTGTTTTGAAACCTCATCCAAATTCCTTGTAAAGATTCTAATTTCACCAGATTCTTGTTTATTCATTAACATTCTAAATCCATCATATTTATATTCAAATGCGCAAGGACTACCACATTTATCAAAACCATCTTCAATTGATTCAGCTTTTTGTGCAAGCATTAATTTTAGAGGATGACCCGGAGTCAATTTAATTTTCTGTAATTCCTTAATTCCCTTTTGTGCTTTTTCAAAAACCACAGCAATATCTGTTGCTTTATCATATGCATTTTGAACAATTTCTCTAAATTCTTTCTTTTCTTCCATAGATTTTGGTTTAAAACAAGTTTCCACAATTGAATCCCTCAAAGTGCCTGATGCTACTCCAATTCTTAAATCTCCAATCAAAGTTCTTACAATATATTTAGCTTCTAAAGGATGAGCAGAAGTTAAAAGTTCTGAAATCAAAGCTAATTTCTGATTTACAGTTCCCCTTCCAATTAATTCAGGCAATTTCCTTAAATTTTCTAAAACCTTTTTAGTTGTTAATTCTTGAGAAAACAAAGTTCCTTGTTTTTTATTTTTAATAACTTCCTCTGCAACAAGTCCCAAATCACCTAACTTCTTCCATTTAGATACCAATTCATTTTCTGAAACTCCTGAAGCCTTTGCTAAAGCCTTTATTGCTAATTTTTCAGAAATTCCAAATTCCTTCTCAGAATAATCTGGAAATGCCCTTCCCTGCAATAAATATATTGTTTCAGGAAGTTTAGAATTTTTTAACTTATTCAAAAATATAGATAGAATTTCTATCTTCTTCAATCTCGAAGAATTATTCTCAAGTTCTTGATATGTTTGTGCTAATAGATTATATTTCATCTTTTTTAAAATAAGTTAGATTAGTTTTTATATGTGTTGATATAATTTTTAATGAGTTGATTCTACATATAAAATTGCAGCTATTGCATAGAGTAATGAGAATTGACAATAAATTGATGCAAATCTTATTCCAAATTCTGGAAGTAACTGATATAACAAATATGCCATCATTACCGAACCAAATAAAACTACTAATAATATATTTTTAAACGCATTTATCTTTATTTTTGTAAATGACATAATCATTAAAATTATAGAGACCATTATTAATACCGCACTTGTTGCTATCCATATAGGAGAATTATTAACTTTATTAAACATTATAATTAAAATTGCCTGGGCCAAAATTAATGCTACTGGAATCAACATATAACAAATCCTTATTTTTTGATTATTCTCTTCATTTATCTTACTTTTATTATTAATAAAAACATATGCTCCATATAAGGGAAATAGTCCATAGTATAATATATAAATCCAAAGTAATGCCTTATTCCCCCACAGAAATAAATTCTTAATATTTAGAAAAAAAGTTTCACAAGTTGCAGAAATATTAAATCCAGGATAAAATAATGCAATAGCCGCATAAGTCAATGGAACCAAATATGTTAATTTATTTAATTTTTTATTAGATAAATCATAAAACAATTGCATCAATAAAATAGGTAAGAAAGTATACATAATAAATCCTAATTTAGGCCATATCTGATTATTTGTTGTACATAAAAAAAATTCAGTTAATTGATATAATCCGAGAATTAAAATAATCCAAGGAAGGGCTCTTAGGCTTTTATCTTTAATTCGTTTTATTAGGTAAATAACTACGAGAAATTCTATTATTGCAGTTGTTAGAGATATTGTTGGTGTAAAGCACATCTTGAATATATTAAGAAAAAAAGTTTTATAAATATATAGTATATACAATGTATATACAGCCATTTCAATCATATTCGCCTGTAGAAATATTTAAATAGGGTATATACATAGTATATACAGCTCTGAAAGGGATAAAGAGGTGCACTGGGGATTTTCCCCAGTGTTTTTATTTTTCTTAGAAAATTTCTAAGGAAGATAAATATAATAAAAAATGAATGACAGAAAATTTGATGTAAGATTGAGAAAGGTAGGAAATAGTTTTGTAGTCACTATTCCCAAAGATACCATAGATAGATTTGATCTCGATGAAGGAGATTTCTTAGCAATAAATTTAGACACTAATGAAATAAGGAGGGGCAAATGAATAAATTAAAAATTTATGATAGTGAGTATTATAACTCATTCATGTTTATTTCAATATTAGTAGTTCTAATGTTAATATCTTTTAATTTATCAAACATAGTTGAAGAGGGGATTTCTGAACAAAATATAAATGCCAAAAATAAATTAACAGGATTGGCAATAGATGATGAAGAACAAGAAGAAGAAGAAGAACAAGAAGAAGAACAAGAAGAATTATACACTGAAAAATCATACTTAATTTATTATATACTTCTAGGATTTCTAGGGTTTTGCATTTTTATCTTAAGTTCAATTTTCTTTCTACCTAGATTAAAGGAATTCACCTAATCTTCAATTACTAACTCTTTTTTAACGTTCCTCGCATATTTTGCAGCTATATGAATCGGCTCAGGCCTTTTATGGGGCAATCTAATAAGTTTCTTACTAATATCATATGAAGAGTTAACAGTTATATTATTCCCTGGACTTATATAAAGAGGATTACTCTCTTTCTTACTTATCAAAACCTTTCCAACAACTTCATTATCATTTATAATTTCTGATGCATCTTCATTTGAAGCTTCACATTCTATCAAAGAACTTGAAACTCCTACTGAAGGGATATTAGTAACCAATCCAAAATGACTTGCTAAACCTAATCTCGGATGAATTATACCCTGTGCTGAAATGAAAACTATATCTGGTTTCTCATTTAGCCTTTCTAGAGCTTTAATCATTGCAGGAAGTTCCCTATATCCCCTAAATCCTGGAAAATATGGAAAGGGAATCCTCTCAAATGCATAAGCTTGGTCAATTATCTCAAAATCTTTATCAACCACTATAAAACAACTTAAAATCTTATTTTTTATAAAAATATTTTCTACAGCTCCAAATCTATCTACTAAAGAAAAATCAATTTTATCTTTAATAGTTAAATCTTTAGCTAATTTTATTTGTTCCTTTTCAAGTTTATCAAAATCTATTCCATATCTTTTTGATAGTTCATCCTTACGTGTATCTAATAAGTTTTCTCCCATTTTTAGCTCCTAATAGGTAGTTATAGAGGATATATTTCTTTTAAAAACCTTACGGTTTTTAAGTCTTATAAATAACAAATTCTAAAAATAAACTTCATGCATCATAAAGTTTTTAAACTAAATTGAACTGATTATATCCAAATGTTTAGTCAAAGATGTTCTAGATGCGAAAGCAAAATTAAAAGCGATAATAGATTTTGTCCCTCATGTGGCCTAAATCTTAAAGGAAAACATGAACAAGAAGATTATGGAATGTTAGGCATAAATGATTCTACCCTTGAAGAAAAAATGAATTTCTCAGATAATTTTATGGAAAAGATGATTAATAGTGCTATGAAAATATTAGAAAAACAAATGAAAAACATGAATAATGAAATGAATAATCCTCAAAATAATAAAAGACAAAAAAATCCGGGACTTAATGTTCAATTTTTTGTTAATGGGGAAAAAGTTTTTTCAGAGAATGAAATGCAAAACTCTCAACCAATTAAAATAAATAACACAATCTCTAATGAAAAATTAAAAAGATTCTCAAAATTACCTAAAACAGAACCCAAATCCCGAATAAAAAGATTATCTGACAAGATAATTTATGAGCTAGTTGTTCCAGGAGTAGACAACATAGAAGATGTTTTAATCAATCAACTAGAAAATTCTGTAGAAATAAAAGCCCTATCTAAGGATAAAGTTTATTCAAAAAATCTTAATATTAATCTCCCCATTTTGAGATATCATTTAGTTAAAGATAATCTTATTATTGAATTACAGGCAAAATAGATAAATTTTTAAAGTAGATTTTTTGAATTAAAATAGAGAGTGATAACAATGACATGGATATTAGAACCTATAAAGATAATTTGAAACCAAAACAAATTGAATCAATGCTAGATGAAATTATGCATATTTTTGAAGTAGGAGAAAATTATTTAGATAGACTTTTTAGATTTGGAGGATATATAAGAATTATGAAACCTCTTCCTAGAATAAAAAAATTAAAATTTAGATCTAAGCTTGATTTTCATATGGATTGTTTAAATCATCTCGAAGATATAGGAGATATTGAGAGATTTAAAAAGATAGAAAAAAGAAGACTTAGGCAAGAAAAAAAAGGATGGTCTTATGATGATTTTGCAAAGAATATTATGGATAAAAATACTTTTAGGAGATATAAAGAAGGAGATCGTGAGGATGAAAATGTTATTGCAGGAATAGCTCAGGCTAATGAAGATTTTCTTAAAGCCAATGGAAACAATGAACCTAGACCATATGATCGCCGCGAAAAATTTGCGCGTACAAGATTTTATAGAAAATAACGTTAAATAAAATCAAAAAAAACTCTAAAATTCCTTAATTCGAAAATATAGTCATCTCAAAAGATTTTTAAACCCATTATAATTCTAGATTCTATGGTCCTGTAGCTCAGCCTGGTTAGAGCACTACTCTGATAAGGTAGGGGTCCACAGTTCGAATCTGTGCAGGACCATTTAATAAGAAGGTTTTTAAATGAACTTTTGGTAAAAATAATATAATGGTAAAAGGATTATACAATAAATTAAGAGAAGCTTGGAAAAAGCCAGATACTGAGAGACTTAGAAAGCTTATGATAGATTGGAGAAAAGAAAATTCTATTGTTAAAATTGATAAACCTACAAGATTAGATAGGGCTAGATCTCTAGGATATAAAGCGAAAAAAGGATTTGTTATAGTTAGAGTTAGAATGCTTAGAGGTGGAAGACAAAGACATAGGACAAATAAAGGTAGAAGATCAAAAAGACACACTATAAGAAAAGTTGTAAAAATGAGTTACAGATGGGTTGCTGAAAATAGGGCTCAAAAAAAATTCGCAAATCTAGAAGTCTTAAACAGTTATTATTTAGCTAAAGATGGTAAACATTATTTTTATGAAGTTATTTTAGTTGATCCGAGCAAACCCGAAATTTCAAAGAATAAAGACACAAAATGGTTAGTAAAAAAAACTAATCAAAATAGAGTTCAAAGAGGACTAACATCTGCCGGAAAGAAATCTAGAGGATTAAGAAGCAAAAATCCTATGAACAAGAGCAGACCTAGTGTAAGAGCAGGTATGAGAAGAGGCAAATAACTAATTTTATATTATTAGAAAATGGAAGAGAAATATGCGGTTTTATACAATGATGGAAATTTAAAAGCACAAGATTTTCAATTTGAATGCAAAAAAGAAGGATGGATACCAATCTTAGTTTTAAAAGACAATGAAGATAAAATAACCGTTCCAATGTTTCATAATCCCAAAATTGCTCATAACTTTATGAAAAGAAATTCTCCTAAAAATAGTGGATTAATAATTCTTATTGATGAAGATATTCATCAAATGGAAAATAATGGATGGAATATAGAATATTTTACATTTCCTAGAAGATTTACAAGCCATCCAAAATACACTATAGATTTAGAAATTATAGAGATAAAAAATCTTGGTTTTCAAACATATAGATAAAATCATCCATATCTTACAATTCCAATTATTATGAATATTTGAACAAATATCCAAAGGGCATTTGTTATTATGATTGGTTTTTCTTCATGTAATAATCCATAGGTTAACCAAAAAAAACCTCCAAAAAGATAACCTATCCAGGTAATTAATGAAACTCCTGTTGCTTCCTTTAAATGCCATATCTTTAAAACCTGGGGTATTGCAATTAAAGGACCTAAAACTGCAACAATATAAATAATTGTATCCATAAATCCCCTTAATTTGTTTTTTGAAGGAGTTTTAAATGGACGCTTAATAGGTTTTGGATTCATAACTAATTTTCCTTTTCTTTTATGAAAATGATGTAATCCACTTGCCATTATAACACCTCTTAACAATATATAGAAAATAGAGTATAAAAATGATTTGTTATAATGTTTTTTTAATTAAAGTTAAGAGAGTCATTATTATAAAAAGTAATGAAACCATTATTGATATTTTATATTCTAATGACGAAAAATAAATTCCAATAGACAAAATAAAAGATATTATAATCATAATTTTAAATCTTAATTTCCAATCATTCAATTCTTCTTCACATAATTTTGCCAAAAACAATCCAGTAGGTATTGCTAACAATATAATTATTATATAAATTAAAACCACCATAATTTATTCAAGTAAAACTAATTTTTAAATGTTAATATTAATTTAATCGTGCAATATTTTAACATCAAGTCCATCCTTTTTACATCTTTTAACAATCTCTTCCACTATTAACTCATTATCCTCATCCCTTTCTCCATACAAATGAATAGAATTATCTTCAATAAAAATAGGCATATGCCCTATATGTGTTAATTGTCCTTCATACCTACCTTCTATTAAATAACATTCAATACCCTCATGAGTTTTATTATAATTTATTGCAGCCATAGTAGCTGCTTACATTATAATATTATGACTATCCCTACCTCTCCTCTCATCATCAGAACCAGAATCATATTGCCCAAACATTTTCAAATTACTTCAATAATTAAAACTATAAATACTCTTTGTCAATACTAAGATTTATAAAATTATAAATTTGAATTTAATTATGGAAGAATTAAAAGAAAAAATATTATCTGGAAAGATTTTCATCTATCCAACAGACACTGTCTATGGATTAGGATGTGACGCCACTAATAAAAATTCTGTTAAGAAAATAAAAGATATCAAATTTAGAGATAAAGATAAGCCTTTATCTATAATTGCCCCTTCAATTAAATGGATTAAAGAAAATTGCATTATTGAATATAATATAGAAAATTATTTACCAGGACCCTACACATTAATATTAAAGAAAAAAGATACAAATTTCTTAAACTGGGTTTCTGAGACAAATACCTTAGGTATTAGAATTCCTAATAATAATTTTTGTGATGAAATTAGAAAAGTTGGAAAACCTTTCATTACCACAAGCGTTAATCTAAGTGGAGAAAATCCTGCAGTTTCAATTAAAGATATTAACATGGAAATTATTAAACAAGTTGATGAAGTTATTGATAATGGAAAACTAAATGGCAAAAGTTCAACCCTAATTATTAATAACAAAGAAATAAAAAGATGAGATTTGCTATAATTTATTATAAAGATAACATTGCGGGAAAAAATATTGTAGATAGATTTAAAGAAATATCTTTCTCACCACAAACTCCAATAATTGAATTAAATAAAGAAACAATATATTCAGACATCAATATTAAAAAATATCCTGAATTAAAAGAAGTTGAATTTTTATTTTTTGCTAGCACACATAGAAGCAAAAAAGGAGATCCTAGTTTATGTCTTCATGTAGCTGGAAATTGGAGAGGGGCAGATTTAGGTGGAAAAGAAGGAAAAGTATGTCCAAGCTCAGCATTTGTGATGAAATATCTTTTTAAAAAATTGGATGAAAACGCTAAAAAAAATAATGAAGTTTATAATAAATATAAGATAACTATGGAAGGAACTCACCACGGCCCCTTAATCGATATTCCTAGTTGTTTTATTGAACTTGGGAGTTTAGAAGAAGAATGGAAAGATAAAGATGCTGCAAAAGTTCTAGCTGAAACAATACTATCCCTGAATAATATCGAATTTAATAATCTAAATGAGAAAAAATGGAAACCTACCATAGCCATTGGAGGAGGACATTATTGTCTAAATTTCAATCAAATTCAGCTAACTAGTAATTATGCAATCAGCCATGTTATTCCAGATTATAGTTTCCCAATTACAGAACAAATCATCAAAGAAGCTGAAGAAAAAACTAAAGAACAAATTAACGAAGTCTTAATTGATTGGAAATCTATGAAAAGCGAAGAAAGATTGAAGTTGATTGAGGTTTTGAATAGATTAAATCTAGATTATAAAAAATCCAAGAATATAAAAAAATAATTATTTCTTATGCCTTTTTTTCCAGAGCATTTTAGTATATCCAGTATTATTAATTTGATCCTTATGAATATACAACTCCTTCATAACCTTTATGATAATATCTTTTGCTTTTTTCATATCTGAATGTTTAGCTAAATATTCTATTTCTATAAAATAACCAAGACCTTTTATTTCATTTAGTTCTATAACCAATTTTTTATATTTTTTGTGTTTATATAATTCTGTTATTTTTGTTTTTCCAATCCATTTTTTAAACCCAAGATCAATCATTAATGCCAAAAAATTTTCTTTATTTTTTATTTTAAATTCATATTCTTCCTTAACAACTATTCCATGTTTCCAAAATTTTTTAAGCCATTTTTTAAAATTAACTATATCCTCTTTTCCATTAGATCTAATTCTAAAAGCTTTTCTTGGATAGAAAGCCTTTTCTAATGAATAATATTGATCCTTCTTAGTTTCAACACCTGAAAACCTAGCTATTTCTTTAATACGTTTTCTAATTAAAGGAAGATCTTTCTTAGATATTTTTATTTTTGATTCAACTTCTAGCCAAGACATTATATTAACCTCTTAAAAATTCAGGTTAAAAGATTATATAAAAGTTATTGATTAACAATAGTTATTGATTATTTTAGAGTGGTACATTAGGTTTATAAAGTAAAGAGCACATTATATATTGTCAACTTCGGTTGATAGAGGATTGAGACTTCGGTTTTTTTCCTCTTTTTATTTTATTAGTTTTATTATTTGTGCTATTAATCCAGAAAATAAAGGTATAGATAAATTATCATCCACATGACTAAATGTTGTTTCTACAAAAGTTGCAACAAAAGCCATCGCAATAGATATTGTTAAATCATTTAAAATCATCATTGCTATGATGATATCTACCATAAATTGGGCAGTTACACCCTCCCAAGCCCTATTGTTAAGTCCTTTGATCCAATGTTTTCCAAAAGCTATTCCAAATATTGCTGCTGCCATATCCCCAAATATAGTCATTAAAAGTGCAGTTATTGCTATATTCTTATCAAAAACTCCAAAAGCAATAATTGCACCAATTATAAAATATACTTGCCCCCCTAATCTATTCTTTTCTGATTCTCTCCAGAAGATATGAAATATAGGAATTTTTTTCTGTTTTAATACTCTAAAATATTCCAAAACTAAAAAAAATGCTAAAACTATAGTTAAAGATAACAACCCTATATTATGACTAAATTTATTTGCAAAATATAAATATATCCCAATATAAAGAAGTGCAAAAATATGAATAAATTTCCTCTTTATTTCAAACTTTAAGTTTGGCTCCATAAATTATATTAGATTTTTAGTATTTTAAAATGTTGCTTTTGAAAAATATCTAAAATGTTTTTTAGGACATTTTAAAAATATCTTATTATTTTAACATATATGAAAAAGAGGTTATGGAAATATATAGTTAGAAAGTTAAGCCATACTACTGTTGCCGTATTTTTTTCAATATTCCTTTCATTATTAACATTAATTGCCATTGCATTCTCAGGAGATTGGACCTTAAGAAATATCTTTAATATATTTTATTTTACCTTTCTGAATTTTACAATATTTTCTATAAATGCTATTCTCTTTTCTAAAAAGAGAAGATATGTTCCAGAAATGTTACGTCGCCCTGCTAGAATATCCTTCATCTTAACTTATTCTGTTCTCTACTTAGTTGCCCTAGCATCTTTTATTAAAACTGGGCAAATATTCAGAATACAGACAATAATCTTTTTATTAGGAGTAGGCCCCATAAAAACTGCCTTATTTATTATAGGAGGATTAATATTGATAGGATTTTTATTCGTTTTCTTTATTAATAAAAAAAGTAATGTTAAAGATTTAAGAGGTAGAAAAAGGAAAAAAATAAAGATTTTATTCTGGCTAAATTTTATTTTATTTATTTTAGCAATATTAGTAAACATTTTATTTTTGAATCTTGATGCCGCTATTATTGATGATGAAGCTAGTTTAATTGCTTATGATTATCAAGAAGTTCTATTAGATGATTTATCCAATGTTACAGATAAATTTAGTGGAAAAAATATAATTTTTGTTTTATTAGAATCAGTTAGTGCTGAGCGAATTGGGCATTACGGAAATGAAAGAAATGTTACACCAAATATCGATAAATTAGCTAAAAAAAGTATCGTATTCAAAAATGCCTATAGTACAGCTAGCCATTCTGAATATGCTCAGCCTGGATTATTGTCATCTCGTTATATGTTCACGAGCGATATTAGAACCGATTTAGGAGATCTTAGATCTCCTAGAAAATTTTTATGGGATTCTTTTTCTGACAATGGTTATACTACTGGATATTTTTCTTCCCAAGATGATAGGTGGCAGGAAATGAATGAGTATATTGATACTCAGAATTTAGATGTTTATTCTTATGGGATTAGTGATGGTGATTATGATTATGGTAGTTCTACTGGATATGAGCAGAAAGATTATGACCATAGGACTGCTGATAAGGGAATTGATTGGATGAATAGTGTGATTAATGATAGTGAACCTTTCTTCTTGTATTTTAATTTTCAATCTACCCATAGGCCTTATGCTAGGCCGAAAGGTTATGATGAATTTAGGCCAGATGAGTATAGGATTCCAAGAGTTAGAACTAAAGCTATTGAGAAGAATAAACATGATAATTCTTTGAAATATGTAGATGAGCAAATAGGAAAGATTGTAAGTTTCTTAGAGGAAAATGGTTTGAAAGAGGATACTGTTATTGCAATTACCTCTGACCATGGGCATGATTTAGAGGACAGACATGATTTTGGTGCTCATGGACTTACTATTTATGATGAAGAGTTGTTAGTGCCTGCTATAATTTATCTACCCGGAGTTCCACATCATAATGCTATATCAAAAGTTAGCCATATTGATTTTGCCCCTACAATTGTGGATTTATTTGGATATGAAATTCCTAATGAATTTCAAGGAGATATTATGAAATTTAATAGATCTATTTATTTTGTTACGCAATCTCATAAGTATAAGATTGGGATGATTGATCGAGATATTAAAGTTATATTGAATATGAATACAGATCAGGTCGAAGTTTATAACCTAAGGGAAGATCCTAATGAGTTGAATAATATTAATTCTAAAGAGTATAATCCTTACATATTGAAGTTGTTGTTTTGGAAATTCTGCCAGGTAGATTATTATAAAAAGGCTAAGTGGTCTAAAGAAACCATAGATAGATGTTCGAAACATAACAATTTCAAAATATAATCTTTATTTCATCTAACAATCTATCTTTTTCCTTTCTTGAAGTGTATTTTTTCCCGAACCTTACCAAAATTGTATTAAGTATTTTCCATTTTTTCCTCGGAAAAAGTTTCCTCAACTCTTCTTCAATCTTATCTGGTTTATCTGATTCTACCCAACCAAGATATTGTGAAATATATGAAACATGGGTATCTATGCCTATTGCATCATCTCCATATTCTGAGAGAAAAACATTAGCAGTCTTTCCACCAACTCCTGACAATTGAATCAATTTACTAAAATCCATCGGAGGTTCTCCAGCATATTGTTCATCTAAAGCCCTTGCACAATTCAAAATATTATTAGATTTATTTTTATAAAAATTAACACGCTTAATTATATCTTGAATTTTCTTTTCAGAAGATTTTGATAATGACTTAGCATCAGGATATTCTGAAAAAAGAATTTCGCAAACCTTAATTGTCGTCTCATCCAAAGTTCTTGCTGAAAGAATAATTGATATTAATGTTTGATATTTAGTTTCCCATTTCTCTCCAGCAAGCCTCATATCTCCCTTTAATTTATCAATCTGTTCCAATTGTTTAAGAGCTATTTTTTGATTCATATTTTAGCTTAGAAAATACATTTTATAAAATTAACATAAGATTTAAAAACAAAACTCACATTGATATAAAATGAAAGAGCGTGTTATTATTTTTATGATCCTACTATTAGTTAGCATTACGCCTGTATTTGCAGAAACACAAAGCTGTACATTAAGTGCCTCATTAGTTAATCAAGATCCCTATCCCGCAATTCCTGGAGAATCTGTTAAATTGGTTTTCCAAATTGATGGAGTCAGTAATCCTTCTTGTGGAAAAGTAGAATTCACGTTAATCGAATCTTATCCAATAAAAATTGAAGAGGGAACAAGTGCAACTACAAGTATTAATTCAGGAGTTTTTGTAAGAAACTACGGAGACTTCTTTTTAGCACCATACACAGTAATAATAGATAAAAATGCCCTAGATGGTCAAAGCCAAATTGAAGCATTTTTAAATTCAGATACTTCCTCTAATCAAATAGTTGATTTTGAAATTAATATTGAAGATTCTAGGGCAGATTTTGAAGTTTCTATTAAAGATTATGTTCAAGATAAAAAAGAAATTACTTTTGAAATATTAAATATTGCAGAAAGCGATATTGAATCATTAACAATTGAAATTAAAAAACAAGAAAATATTCTTCTAAAAGGAAGTAATAGAAACATTATTGGAAGCTTAGATTCAAATGAAGACACAACATTCAGTTTTGAGGCAACCCCAAAAGAAGGAGACATCATTCTAGATATTTATTATACTGATAAAACAGGTGTTAGAAGAAATCTAGAAAAAACTGTAAATTATGATCCTACATATTTTGTGGATAGAGCTAGAGATCAAAATGGTCAAAATAGTTTTATCTATTGGATTATTGGAATCATCATTTTAATAACACTTTTCTGGTGGTGGGGAAGAAAAAACAAACATGCAGGACACCATAAAAATTCTACAACAAGTAGAAAACGTCGTTAATTATTCATACCTTAATGCATCTACAGGACTAACTTTTACTGCTTGCCATGAAGGCCATAATCCTGAAAAACATCCTACTAAAAATGAAAAAAGAAGAACACCAACTATAAGATATAATGGCATCGAAACTTGCAAGATTGAAGCAGCCAGCATATTAACTGCAATAAATTCTAAACCCTTTGAAAATATTATTCCAATTATCACACCTATAATTCCTCCAACTAATCCTAAAAGCCCAGCCTCTATTGTAAATATAGCTAATACATCAGAATTTTTAGCTCCAACAGATTTCAAAATTCCAATTTCCTTTCTTCTCTCTAATACTGACGTATACATTGTATTTGTAATTCCAATACCTCCTACTAACAAAGATATTCCTGCTACTCCCAATAAAAATCCTGCTATTATATTCAAAATATTTCCAATAGTTGCCAAAAGCTCCTCAGGAGTTGAAATCCTATAATCCCTACTATCCTCATCAACATCCCTTACATCATCTAATTTTTTCTTAACTTTTTCAGCAATCCGATTAATATCTGCACCCTCATTTACCTGAACAGTTATTTGATCTATATCTTCACCCTTATCCGGAAAAGTTTCCCTAAAATCCTTAACAGACATATAAATCACCTTATCATCAGTAGGATTGCCTAAAGTTTTTAAATTAGATTTTACCTTAAAACTTTTTCCCTGTATTACAATTTTATCACCAACCATTACAGAATCTTCAAAAACATCGTTATGATAATATTGTGAACCAATATCAATTTTTCCAGAATCACCTTTCTTCAAAATCTTGCCAAACTCTGCATCAATAAACCCAGTCTCAGCCCACAAATTTGTTCTGTCCAATGGAATTCCAACCACATTTGCATATCTCACCTGATCATCTTTCTCAATTTTTGCACTTCCCATAACAAAATAACTTAAATCTTTTACACCAGAAACTTTTTCTATTGTTCTAATATCTTTCTCTGTAAAAGTAACTGCTCCTCCCGTTCCAGGACCTGCTAATTGGCCCCTAGGATCAATGAAGAATTTATCCGAACCCAATTTTTTAAATTGTTCTTTTATTGAAGTATCTAACCCTAAAGATAATGAAATTAATACAAAAATTGTTGCAATAGAAATAAATATTCCGATCATTGTCAACCAAGATCTCAATCTTTTCCTTTTTAAGTTTCTCAAAGATATTTTAAAATATTGTTTCAATTTATCCATATTATATTCCTCCTCAATTTAAAATTTTTAATTTTCATCTAAGATCTCAATGCATCCACCGGATTTAATTTAGATGCCTGAAGTGCTGGGAAAACTCCTGAAATCATTCCGACAAAAACAGAAAATAGCGCTGCAAAAATTAAAAAAGGGACATTTAACGATATTGAAAAATCCAATCCTCCAAATGCTGCAGAAATACCACTTGCCGCAGCATAAGCTAAGGCAAGACCAATTATTACGCCTATAATCCCTCCAACCAACCCTAAAAGAGCAGATTCTGCCAAAAACAAGGTTAAGATATCAGAATTTCTTGCTCCAACAGATTTCATAATTCCTATCTCTCTAATTCTCTCTACAACTGAAGTATACATTGTATTTGTAATTCCAATACCTCCAACCAACAAAGATATAGCTGCAATTCCTGCAATAACTAAATTAATTGTATCCAGAATAGTGTTAATTGTTTGAATACCTTGTTGAGGTGTCTGAATTGAGAAATCATCTTCACCCTCATCTAAATCTCTATCCCTCCTTATCTTTTTCTCTAAAATATCCTTTACATCAGATAATTTATCCATGTCCTTCACCTGTACAACCAAAATATCAAATTCATCACCAATATCCAATATATCTCTAAGATCTTCATCAGGCATTATTATAATACCATTCAAAGTAAAAGTACTTGCTTTTTTTAAAAATCCTATAACCTCAAATTCTTCTCTCTGAATTATTACCTTTTTACCAACTCTCAAGGGTTTTCCAAAATCATCAGACATATAATCATGACCCAAAATAACTTTTCTCCTATCATTTTCATCCAACAACCTTCCTTTTTCTAATTCTAAATTCAAGGCATCATAAACAACTTGGATTGCTTCCTTTTCTTGAGGAATATTTGCAACAAATTTAAAATCAGTTTTATCATTATACTCAAAAGATGCGGTCCTTATCAATCTTTGAACCACTATATCTACTCCGTTAACAGATTCTATTAATTCCTTATCATGTTCATTTAATTTTTTTACAGCAGTTGAACCTGGAGGTCCAAATAATGTATCAACATTAGTTACTATTAACTTATCAGGATCCAATGCAGCAAACTGTCCAGTTACTGCAGCCTGAAGTCCTTGCCCCATAGAAATAAGTGCAACTACTGCTGCTATTCCAATAAAGATTCCTATCATTGTCAACCATGAACGAACTCCACGATTTCGAATATTTTTTGATGCAAGAACAATTAATCTTGGTTTCATATTATCCTTTAGTTATTTTTTCAATTTTACCATCTTTTAGCCAATAAATTTTATTAGCATGCTCTTTTGCCAAATCCGCGTCATGAGTTACCATAATTACAGTTTTTCCCTGTTCATTTAATTTTTTTAAAAAGTCTATTACCATCTCTCCAGTTTTTGTATCCAAATTTCCAGTAGGTTCATCTGCAAGAATTACTTCAGGATCATTAGCAAGAGCTCTCGCAATTGCAACTCTTTGTTGTTGCCCCCCTGATAATTCATTAGTATAATGTTGCATTCTATCTCCAAGATCTACCATTCTCAAAAGCTCTTCAGCCTTAAGTTCGCTTTCATTCCTAGACTGAGATTGAAAAGTCATTGGAATCATAACATTTTCCTTGGCAGTTAAATTAGGTATTAAATTAAAACTTTGAAAAATAAATCCCACCTTTTTGCCCCTTATCTGAGCCAATCTCGATTCTGTCAATAAAGAAATATCAACTCCATCTAAAAAAATTTTTCCAGATGTAGGAATATCTAAACTACCAACCAAATGCATAGCAGTACTTTTCCCAGATCCTGAAGGACCCATTATTGCAATAAATTCTTTTTCTTTAACCTCCAAAGTAATCCCATCAACAGCCTTAACAATATTATCTCCCATAAAATAATGTTTCTTAACATTTTTTAATTCTATTAAAGTTCTTTGATTAGATTTAGTCACCATAATAAATATAATTCATAGGAGTTTAAAATGCTTATCATTCCCAATTACTAGAAGTTAAATCTAAAATAGTATCTTCACTAGAAGTTATCTTAAGAGATTTATAATTTGTATTCTCTTCCTCATTTAATTTTCTATGAGTATCATCGCAAATAGGCATTATCTTACTTTTTCCACAAGTACAAATCTTACATCTCTCTCCCTTTTTTGCAATTAATTTATGTTCCATTTTAAATAAATTTAAAACGCCACCACCAGGAATCGAACCTGGGAGCCCCGAAGGGCGAGGCTTAGCAAGCCCCTGCAATACCATTATGCGATGGTGGCATATAAAACTATAGAAAATTAGGGGTTTTAAATATTTTGATTGATAAATATCAACTTAAAAAAATAAAAAAATAAGGGTTACAAAAAGTTAAAATTAATTATTAATTTTACTTCTTAACATTAACTGCTTTAGGCCCCTTGTCTCCTTCTTCAACATCAAATGTAACTTCATCATTTTCATCAATAGGTCCTTCAGTTATTCCAGATTCATGAACAAAATATTCTTTGTTATCTTCTCCAGCTATGAATCCAAATCTTTTTTCTCTATTGAAAAATTTTACTGTTCCTTTCATTTTAATCCTCCTGCAAATTTAATTTTGATATACCTTATTTCTGCAATAGGTGTACAAATATGATAGAAAAATGAAGGTTTTAAAGGTTTTGTATATGCTTTTTCACATGAGGCCAACTTAATTTTGTCCAAGTTTCAACCTCGCTATTAGGATCCTCAAAAAGTTGCTCTATTTCTTCAACACTATAAAAAGATCCAGATTTTATCCCATCATCAGTTGGTTGAACATCCTCGTGAGTTTCTGCCAATCCTACAACTGCAAAATGCACCTTATTATACATATCAGAATCATCATTAATATATCCAATAAATTTAGCATCAGGATATTCATTCATTATTAATTCTTCTTTCAATTCTCTATTCATTGCATGAACTATTGGATCTCCACCATGCTCTTCTTCATCAACATGACCTCCAACCCCTCCAGAATATTTATTTATATGTCTAGTCTCCTGATAATCTTTTCCTAAAGATCTTTGATAAATAAATACTTTTTTTAATAATGGGTTAATTATCCAAACATAGGGAATTATTTGAGTATGCTCAGGATTATTTTCTAAATCCTCATTCCTTTCCTCATAATAATGATTATTCAAGACATAATCAATATAATCTTTCTCATCAATAGGCATGAATCCCTCAAAATGATGATCCTTAAATAAATCCTCAGTTTTTACAACAAGTATCTTTACCATCTCATGATTTAACATTTTTAGTATATAAGTTTAATTATA
>CEPZ01002291.1_pt1 | contig 24442 bp, 19 predicted proteins | sample 530461 | NCBI WGS metagenome assembly CEPZ01 (sample SAMEA2620106, study PRJEB7988) | marine metagenome | isolation source: saline water (ENVO:00002010), including
AATCAACAGGTATATGGAACTGAGAGAACCGTGGAAACTGGTAAAGAAGGATGAGGCGCAGGCTGGTACGGTGCTGTATCACGCCGCGGAGGGACTCCGGATTGGGCTGCTGCTTCTGTCTCCCATCATGCCGGTTAGAACGACATGTATTCTGAGTATGCTCGGCATTGCGGACGGGGACAGTTCTGACGATTCATGGGGCGGGTTGAAACCCGGTTCCCGCTTGGGAGAATTTGAACTTCCGTTCCCGCGGATTGAACTTGAAGAAAGAGAAGACAAATCAAAGGAAGATAAAGCTGTTAAGGAGAAACAGATGACGGACGAAACTATCTCTATCAATGATTTCGCCAAAGTTGAACTGAAAACGGCGCAAGTGCTTCAGGCCGAGAAGGTAGAAGGCGCTGATAAGCTGTTGAAAATCCAGATCAAGATCGGCGATGAGGAGCGGCAGATAGTAGCCGGTATTGCGGAGCACTATGCGGCGGACGACCTTGTGGGAAAGATGATTGTTGTGGTGACAAATCTGGAACCCGCCAAGATCAGGGGAGTGGAATCCAACGGTATGCTCCTTGCGGCAAGTTCGGATGATTCCATCATTCTTGTCACTGTGGACGATCCCTCGGTGGGTACCGGCGTCCGAATCTCGTAAATAGTCTATTGTACATCGACACGCACGCCCACCTCACTTATGATGACCTCAGAACGCAACTGCCAGATGTTATTGATCGGGCACATGAAGCGGGAGTTGAAGCTATCATCTGTGTCGGCACCGATCTTGCTTCGTCGCGGACGTCCATTGAAATCAGTGAAGAATTCTCGTCGGTCTTCGCCTCCGTGGGAGTCCATCCTCACGATGCGAAAGAAGCACCCGATGACTATCTCGATCAACTGAGGGAGTTGGCATCGCATTCAAAAGTTGTGTCCATTGGAGAAATGGGGCTCGATTTTTACCGTAATCTGTCTCCCAAAGAAATCCAGAGAGACGTTTTCAAGAGACAGTTGTATCTTGCGGCAGAACTGGCAATGCCGGCGATTGTACACAATCGCGACGCCGACGAAGCTGTTCTTGAGGTTCTTACGGCCGTACGGCATAGTCGATTTGTCGTTCACTGTTTTTCCAGCGATGTGGAGATGGCGCGGTCCGTCCTTGACCTCGGCGGGATAATCTCATTTACAGGAATAGTGACGTTTGGCAAGAACACCACCAAAGATGTCTTGCGAAGCGTACCCCTTGAGGCGGTGATGCTGGAGACGGACTGCCCCTTTCTGGCTCCGGTTCCCAACCGTGGAAAGCTCAACGAGCCGGCGAATGTTTCTCACATTGCATTGAAGATTGCCGAAATCAGGGGTGAGACTCTAGATCTGGTTGCCGAAGGAACGACATCTACAGCGCGTAGTTTCTTCGGACTTCCGCGGTGAAGCATCAGCTGAAGAAGCGCTGGGGACAGCACTTTCTCACCGACACAAATCTGCTCAAGAAGATTGTACGTATCGTTTCGCCCGAACCTTCCGATTCCATTTTGGAAATAGGTCCCGGCGGGGGCGCCCTTACAGAACTACTGGCTCCACTGGTGAATGATCTCGTCGGCGTGGAAATTGACAGGGAACTCTGCCACAGTCTACAACAAAACAGTGAGCTCGGAAACTGTACCTTTCTGAATCAAGATTTTCTCAAGTTCGACTTAACTCGACTCCTGTTCGAAGGTCGTCGTATCCGCGTCATGGGGAACATTCCTTACAATATTACTTCTCCCATCATCTTCAAGTTACTGGAATCACCTCAGCGGTGGACGGACATCCACATCATGGTGCAAAAGGAGGTGGCCGATCGGCTGATTGCGCTTGCTGGAGCAAAGAGTTACGGGCGTCTGACGGTGATGGTAGGAGCAGTCATGGATGTAAAGTATAAGTTTGCCGTACCGCCGGAAGTGTTTGTACCGCAGCCTAAGGTTGACTCAGCTATCGTTTCACTGAAACATCACGGTCGTTTTGAAGAGGAAAGAGAGACAATGAACGTTTTCCGCGAAATTGTGCGGCACTCTTTTTCACAGCGGCGCAAGATGCTGCGTAATTCGCTGGCCGAGTACGTCTCAGATCGAACGGTCGACATTGATCTCAGTCGCAGACCGGAAACTCTCACTGTAGAGGAATTCATCAATCTGGCCCGCTCACTGAGGTGATTCAGCCTGTTCTCGATCCCTCCTGATGGAGACTGTGAACCCCTCCCCGAACACAACAGAAAACGCATTTACAAGAAGTCACTCGAGTTCTTGAAATATCCGTCTGAGAGCAGTAAATTTACCTACTTTGCACGAAATAATTCAACGCGTTAACCATCGATAGGAGGGTCTTGAATGGCTACTGATGCTAATAGAAGTCTAAGCCGGTATCTTGAAGAAATCGGCAAGTTTGAGCCGTTACCACCGGCTCGGGAAGTTGAGCTCGCGCAGCGGGTAAAGCAGGGCGATGATGAAGCTTTACAGGAGTTGACAGAGGCAAACCTCAGATTTGTGGTTTCGGTAGCGAAAGATTATCAGGGTCAAGGTCTTCCACTCACCGATCTCATTAATGAAGGCAATCTCGGACTGATCAAGGCTGCCGAAAGATTTGATGAAACACGGGGGTTCAAGTTTATCTCTTACGCGGTGTGGTGGATCAGGCAATCGATCCTTCAGGCTCTCGCTGAACACTCCAGAATTGTCCGCCTGCCATTAAACAGGGTGGGTACCATCAGCAAAATCACGAAAGCCGCGGAGCATCTGGAATCTGAAAACGAACGTCCTCCCAATGAGGAAGAAATCGGCAAGCAGTTGGAAATGCACGGAGATGAAGTGATGGACGCCATTCGAATCTCCCGGCGGCACCATTCGCTCAACGCTCCGTTCAGAGACGGCGATAAGAATTCGCTCATGGACGTGATCGAAGACAATAAGCAGAGACCGCCTGACACCCGACTTATGTCCGACTCCCTGAAAGAGGAGATCAGGATGTGCCTAAACTCTCTAAAAAAGAGGGAAAGTGATGTTATCAAAATGTACTTCGGGATTGATCGTGACTACGCCTTGACACTCAACGAAATCGGCGAAGAGTTCTGTCTTACGCGGGAGCGTGTGAGGCAGATCAAGGAAAAAGCTATCAGACGCTTGCGGCACAAGTCACGCAGTAAAGCGCTGAGAAACTATCTTGGATAAAGAGGAGGGGGGTGTGTTAAATGATCGAAGTGACCGTTCATAAAGGTGAAGAACTGGAACGCGCCCTCAGACGCTTTAAGAAGAAGTATGAAAAGGCCGGTGTTTTGAGAGAGGTGAGGCGAAAGTCTTTCTATCTCAAGCCGAGCAAAGCTAAGAAACTGAAACGGAGTAAGCCAAAGCCGAGAAGGTATTATTAGAGTTTCAAGACTCCTTCTCCAGAGTTTTATCAATTAAGATCCGGGTCTCTTTCGATCCGGATTTTTTTTTGCCGTATAGTTATGTCTGATTAACTTAATTTCAGACGGTTCGTACCGTATGTCGTAAGGCACAAGGAATGTTGATCGAAACTATTTCAGGCGTCAGAGGAATTATCCCTCAAGACTTTAACGAATCGGTGATCAGCCGCTACGTCGGAGCTTTCCATTCTCTGTGCGGGGAAGGCGCAATCATCGTTGGACGTGACACACGCGCATCCGGATCCAAACTCACCTCTGCTGTCATTGAGGCACTCCTGACATCGGGGAGAGATGTTATCGACTGCGGGATATGCCCCACCCCTACGGTTCAGTTTGCCGTAGAAGATACAGATGCGGTGGGAGGTCTGGTGATCACCGCCAGTCACAATCCCGAAGAGTGGAACGGACTAAAGTTTATTGCGCAGGACGGCTGTTTTCTGAACGAGGATGTCTTCGGTGATCTGATGCGGTTCGCAAACCAGGGAGCGAGGGAAACAGCTGGTGAAAGCGGTAATTATGTCCGATTCGACCAGGCGGTCCGGCGACACATTCAGCGGGTCCTCAGAATCGATTGGGTGGATGTTGACAAGATCAAAGATTGTAACTATAAGGTAGCGGTGGATACGGTGAATGGCGCCGCGGCCGAAGCTCTACCGCTCTTATTGAAACGGCTTGGCTGTGATGTTGTGTCTATCAATTGCGAACTGTCGGGTGAATTCACCCGGGGGACAGAACCACTGCCTGAAAATCTTTCTGGCCTGACCCAACTTGTTCAAGAGGAAAATTGTCATATCGGCTTCGCCACCGATCCGGACGCTGATAGGCTAGCAGTGGTCGACGAGAACGGAAAACCTGTCGGTGAGGAGTATACATTGGTCCTCGCGCTGGATGGCTTTCTTTCTACCACCGGTGATTTAGAACCGATTGTGACCAACCTGTCAACGACAATGGCCGTTGAAAAAGTTGCTGAACGTTACGGCGCCGAAGTTCACAGATCGGCAGTGGGAGAAATCAACGTGGTTGAGATGATGAAAGAGTCAGGCTCACGCATTGGTGGTGAAGGAAATGGTGGTGTTATCCTTAAAGAGGTTCATCTCGGCCGTGATTCTCTGGTGGGGGCGGCCATAATTCTGGATAGCATGGCGCGGACGTCGCAACCTTTGACTGCCATCTTCCGGCAGCTGCCGCAATTTCACATGGTGAAGGAGAAGGTTACGGTTGACGGATCCATGGCGGAGGAGTCATGGCAGCGGATAGCGGAACAATTCGACGGCGCCGCGACGAGCTTCGTGGACGGGCTAAAACTGAAGTGGTCAGACAGATGGGTACATATCCGCCGCTCAAATACTGAACCCATCGTAAGAATTTATGCCGAGGCGCCCACAGAGGATGAAGCACTCTCGCTTGCTAGAAAAGTGAGTGAGCTCGACGTCTTCACAGCCGACCCGGCCATGACGTAACGCGAAAGTATCTCAGGATGATATCTGTTTCAGAAATAGCGGAATATTCCCGTCCCGTCGATCAGATCGGAGCAGAGGAGCGTGTGTCGCGCCTTTTCAAGCGAAGTGTCAAGAAGGAATCGAAGATCGCCGCTCTGAAGATGACGCTGAGCATGATTGACTTGACGACCCTCGAAGGGAAGGATTCGCGGGGGAAGGTGATTCAGCTGTGTTACAAGGCGGCTCATCTGCACGATCAGTATCCCGGTCTGCCGACCGTGGCTGCCGTCTGTATCTATCCCAATATGGTGGCCGTGGCCAGCAATGCCCTGCAAGGGACGGGAATCAGAACAGCAGCCGTCGCCACAGCATTCCCGAGCGGTATGACATCGCCTGAGATAAAACTGGACGAAGTAAGACAGGTTGTTGATGATGGAGCAGACGAAGTGGACATGGTTATTTCGCGAGGGCGTTTCTTGAGGGGCGATTACGACTATGTAGCCGATGAAATCACCGCCGTGAAAGAAGCGTGCGGCAAGGCTCATCTGAAGGTTATATTGGAGACCGGAGAGTTAGGTACACTGGATAATGTCCGCAGGGCCAGCGACCTCGCCATGGCCTCCGGGGCGGATTTCATCAAGACGTCTACGGGCAAGATTAAGCCGGCTGCCACACCGCCGGTGGTGTTGGTGATGCTGGAAGCAATCCGGAACTACTATTACAGAACCGGTAGAAGAGTCGGCATGAAACCGGCTGGCGGGATTAGCACGGCAAAACAGGCTGTGCAGTACCTCGTCATGCTGAGAGAGACGCTGGGGAATGAGTGGCTGACGCCGGCGCTGTTTCGATTCGGAGCCAGTTCTCTCGCCAATGATGTGCTGATGCAGATCGTGAAACAGGAGACTGGGGTTTACCAATCCGCAGATTATTTCTCAATCGCTTAGCGACTACGAAAAATGAGTAGAACTGAATCTACACTGGACTTCGATAGCGGCTGGAGATATGACCCGGCACCTCAAGCGGCGGATCACGTTCATCTGGAAGATCGATATGATCTTTTCATCGGCGGTCAATTCGTGGCGTCCGAAGGAGGCGATACCTTTGACACCATCAATCCAGCCACGGAGGAGAAGCTGGCCGAAGTGCCCGAGGCGACACAAGCCGATGTAGATAAGGCTGTCTCAGCCGCGCGAGAGGCGTACGACAAGATTTGGTCGAGAACGGCTCCCAAGGAGAGGGGCAAGATAATCTACCGTCTCGCCCGCATCATCCAGGAAAAATCGAGAGAGTTAGCTGTTATCGAATCAATGGACGGCGGGAAACCGATACGGGAATCGAGAGATGTGGACATTCCGCTGGCAGCGGCCCATTTTTTCTACTATGCGGGCTGGGCCGATAAGCTGGACTACGCATTTGTCGGCAGGCGTGCGAAGCCGGTCGGCGTAGCGGGGCAGATCATTCCGTGGAACTTTCCGCTTCTGATGGCGGCGTGGAAGATGGCGCCGGCGCTGGCCGCTGGTAACACCGTCGTCCTCAAACCGGCGGAAACGACGCCCCTCACAGCCATGCAACTTGCCCAGATCGTGCAGGAGGCGGAAGTCCCTGCCGGCGTGGTGAATATCATCACGGGCGGAGGCGAAACGGGCAAGCATCTCGTCAATCACCCCGGTGTGGACAAGATCGCCTTCACGGGATCGACAGAAGTGGGCAAATATATTCAGGGTGTACTGGCGGGCATCGGCAAGAGGTATACGCTGGAATTAGGCGGCAAGGCTGCCAATATCATTTTCGCTGACGCCGCCATCGATCAGGCTGTGGAAGGAATCGTCAACGGAATCTTCTTCAATCAGGGGCATGTCTGCTGTGCAGGATCGAGACTATACGTGGAGGAGAGTGTGGCTGATGAGATTATCACAAAGCTGAAGGACCGCATGGCAACTCTGATTTTGGGAGATCCTCTGGACAAGAACACAGATATCGGTGCCATCAACTCCCGCGTACAATTGGATAAGATCAGGATGTATATGAAGATCGGCAAGGACGAGGGGGGCGAAGTCTATCAATCGAATTGTTCCCTTCCAGAAAGAGGTTTCTGGCATCCGCCGACACTTTTCACGGGCGTTTCTCAATCGCACCGCGTCGTACAGGAAGAAATCTTCGGTCCTGTCCTTGCCATTCAGACGTTCAGGACGGTGGAGGAGGCCATCGAGAAGGCGAACAATACGCCCTACGGACTCTCCGGCGGCGTCTGGACGGAAAAGGGGGCGAAGTATTTCAAGGTCACGGGCGAGATCAGAGCCGGTGTCATGTGGGCGAACACGTTCAACAAGTTTGATCCGGCGTCGCCTTTCGGCGGCTACAAGGAGAGCGGCATCGGGCGAGAGGGAGGTCTTCACGGACTGCTGTCCTATGTGGAGCTCTATTGACACGTGAGCGGGATTGACTGAGGATGCTGTAGAGAGATGGCCAAAAGAAAAGAGATTCGAAAAACTTACAAGCTGTACATCAACGGTCGCTTCCCCCGTAGCGAGTCGGGCCGGACTTATGAGTGGTGTGCTCCTGACAGTGAACAGGTAGTCAACGTCTGCCGCGGATCGCGCAAAGACTTCAGGGACGCAGTGGGGTCAGCCCGTAAGGTGTTCCTTCCCTGGCGCAGTCGGACCGCCTACAACAGAGGGCAGATTCTCTATCGCGTGGGAGAGATGTTGGAGACGCGGCGCGAACAGTTTGTGGACGAACTTACACTTCAGGGGAGCTCCAAGAGGCAGTCGAAAAAGGAAGTGGATGCCGCCGTCGATCGGCTTATCTACTATGCCGGCTGGGCTGACAAATACCAGCAGATATTCAGCAGTGTCAATCCAGTGGCCGTGCCATACTTTAACTTCACGGTCACTGAATCCATGGGTGTTGTGAGCGCGATCTGTCCTGAATCATCTTCGCTGCTGGGATTGGTGTCGGTCATGGCGCCTGTGATTATCGGCGGTAACAGCTGTGTTCTTCTCGCCTCCCAATCGAAACCGCTCAGCGCCGTCACGTTTGCCGAGGTGCTTCATTCATCTGACGTTCCGCCGGGAGTGGTCAATATTATGACAGGATTCCGTTCCGAGCTGTTGGAGCATTTCGCATCGCATATGGAGGTTGACGCCATCATCTACTGCGGTGAGGATGAAAGCGAAATCAGGAGTGTTGAAGCAGAAGCGGCTGTGAATGTCAAGCGTGTCACTATTTTGAATGACGGAGATTTCCAGAAGGAGTCCTCTCAAGGGCCGTACCACATTCTGAGAACACAGGAATTGAAGACGACCTGGCATCCTGTGGGCGTCTGACTTTTCCTAACTCTCATTCCACTTTTCCAAAGAGCAACAGAAGGAAGCATACAGTGCCTGAACCGATCAATCTGAAAGTCGGTGACGAGATCGAACTAACCATCGAATCGCTCGCATTCGGCGGCAAAGGCGTAGCGCGCACGGACGATCTTGTAGTCTTCGTGAAAAATGCTTTGCCGCAGCAGACGGCTCTCTGTCGCATTACGAAGAAGCACAGGGGCTATGTGGAAGCCGTCCTACTGGAGACTGTCAAGGCGTCGCCTTCTTCTGTGGAAGCGAAATGTCAGCACTTTCCGACCTGCGGTGGGTGTACGTTTCAGGACTTCGATTACGAGGGGCAGATTGAGCAGAAGAAATCTCAGGTTGTGGACATCTACCGCAGAATCGGACACATCCCCGATGTAGAATTAGTTGAGGTGGTCTCCGCCGAAAACATCTTCCATTACCGCAACAAGATGGAATTCACGTTTTCCAACCGCCGCTGGGTACTGCCGGAAGAGGAGGAGGGCGCCGACCGGAGCTTCGCCCTCGGACTTCACGTCCCTGGGCGCTACGACAAGATCCTTGACATGGAGGAGTGCTGGATTCAGAAGCCTGTGGGCAACGACATCCTGAGGATCGTGAAGGAGACGGCGAGGGAACGGGGGCTGAAGCCGTACGACGTTGTGAAGCACAAAGGGTTCCTGAGGAATCTCGTCATCCGCGTGGGGGAGAGGACGGAGGAGGTGATGGTAAATCTCGTGACCTCCCGTGAGGAGCCGGACTTACTCTCGCCCGTGGTGGCGCGATTGACCAAAAAAGTTCCGCAGATCAGCAGCATCGTCAACAACATCACTCGGCGCAAGGCGGGAGTTTCCTACGGCGAGTGGGAGGTGCCGCTTCACGGGCCGCCATACATCCGCGAAAAGCTGGGAGGCTACACATTTGAGATTTCAGCCAACTCCTTCTTCCAGACGAACAGTGTGCAGGCGGAGAAACTGTACGGAGCGGCGCTGGAGTTCGCTGACTTCTCCGGCGACGAGATTCTGTACGATCTCTACTGCGGCACAGGCTCCACGTCGCTGTTTATGTCATCTCACGTGGGGCAGGTTTACGGTTTCGAGCTGATCCCTCCGGCGGTGGAGGATGCGGTGCGAAACGGCGTGTGCAACGGCGTCACCAACTGCCGCTTTTTTGAGTCAAATCTCGATAAATACTTCCGCGTAACGCCGATTCTGAAAGAGATCGAGAAACCGGACGCCGTGCTGTTGGATCCGCCCCGAGCCGGGATGCATCCCAAGCTGGTAAACGACGTCGCCCGGATGAAGCCGAGGAAGATCGTCTATATCTCATGCAATCCGTCAACGCAGGCGCGGGACGTGGCAGTGCTCACTGAATCTGGATACGGACTCGAACGCCTCGCCATGGTGGACATGTTTCCTCATACGCCGCATATAGAGACTGTGGCACTCCTGCTTGCGTCGTAGCGAGGCAATCTATTTGAGGAATGGAGTAATGGAATAATTGAATAATAGATGGACCGGCGGAGGGGGAATCTATCGCATCATCACCACCACCACCACCACCTTCCTCGCCTGATTGAATGAGCCACTCACCATCCTCGCGAAGTAGATGCTTGACGGGACATCCGCCGTCAACAAGCCGGCCGCCGTCGCGTCAACGTTCCATCCAGTCCATCTTTTCCCCGGTCATGGAGATACCTCCTCAACTGGCCTTATTCAATAGCAACACTGTCCCACTATCGCTACGATTTCTACGTATGAAGCATTAAATTAGTCTTATGGTCGAATTTCTCAGATCTGCTTTACGAAGGCCCGTAGTTCAGATCACATCCGGCATCCTGACCGTTATGATTATCGGCGGATATGGCATTGGACTGCTCGAAGGGACGCAGGATATTACCGAAGGGAACAATCCTTTCTGGTGGGCAATCGTTACCATGACGACTGTTGGCTACGGTGACTTCTCGCCGATGTCGCCAGAAGGCCGGTTATTCGCAGTCGTTATTATGTTTGCCGGCATTTCTCTCATTGCACTGTTAACAGCTACAATTTCATCCGTTTTTGTGGCAAGAAAGATTCGGGAGGATAAAGGTTTGGAAAAACTCAATGTAACTGATCACATCCTTTTGTGCGGCTGGAATAAGAATGTGGACCGCATTATGGATTCACTCCAAAGTCTCAGTCAGGGTAAAAAACTGCAGATAGTCCTCATCAACGAGGCGTCCGAGGACGCCATCGCGGCTATCCGCAATAAGTACAGAGAGATCAAGTTCAAGTTCGTTCGCGGAGATTACACGAGGGAGACGATCCTTGAGAGGGCGAATCTGAAATCTGCTTCCACCGCCATCGTGGTACCGAACGATTCATTGGAGGCGGGGAGCCATCCTGATGAAAAGACGATCTTCGGCACGTTGACCATGAAGACACTGGCACCCAATATCAGAGTGATAGCCTATATTACCGAGAGGGAAAACCTGACGCACATCAAGCGTGCTAATGCGGATGAAGTTATTCTAAGCGATGATCTCGGCGCCTACATGATCGCCTCGCATGTTTTGGATCCGGGTGTGCCCCAGACGCTCGACAATCTGTTAGACAATCAGACAGCCAGCAGATTTCACCGTGCGTCAATTCCCTCGGAATATGTGGGCAAGCCGTTTCCTGAACTTTCCGACCATTTCAAAAGCAAGCACGGATGGCTCCTGGTGAGTGTCTATTCTGAAGACGAACAGATTGGGATCGGCGAGATTCTTTCATCGGATACTTCAGCTCTGGATGCTTTCATCGAGAGGAAGCTCAAAGAGGCTGGTCACTCCCTTGGTGAGGAGAACAGAATGTCGGTGATGATCAATCCCGGCGCAGACTATATGATCCAGGAAAACGAAAAGGCTATCGTCATCCAATGAATATGCTACTTAGTAACATGAGGGAATAATATGACTGAATCAGTTGATTTTGGGCAGTATCGTATCTTCAAAGATTTGTCAGATGACGAGATCAAGCAGTTTGAAAACGTGATGCAGATTAAGAACTTCGAGGCCGAGCAGATCATTTTCAACGAAGGAGACATTGGTGATTCGATTTATCTTCTCCTGGACGGAAAAGTGGAGATCAACCAGGCGCTTACAATGCAGCTGAGTAAGGGAGACTATGATACACGAGAAAAGGCCATCATCAGCCTGCCCAGCGAGTGGCATCCTGTTTTCGGCGAGATGTCCATTTTTGGAAACGATGATAAGCGTACGGCAACGGTGAAAGCTCAGACTGACTGTGAAATGGCGGTTGTAATGAATGACGATCTTTTCACCATATGCGGATCTAATCCGGAACTGGGCTACAAGGTGATGAGAAACGTTGCCGCAATTGTAACGGATAATCTCGTCAAGGCCAATCAGAATGTTTTGAAACTGACGACGGCCTTCAGTCTGATCCTTGAGAAATAGAGCTGCAGATCCAAGACTCTCTTATACCGAATTCTCGATGGGCTGAACAGTGACTACCACTAGTGAACTTTCCAAGGTCTATGATCCTTCGAAGGTGGAGGATCGATGGTATCGACATTGGCTTGAGAAGGACTATTTTCGTGCTGTGGTCGATCCCGGCAAGAAGGCGTATACAATATTCATTCCCCCTCCCAATGTAACCGGAAGCCTCACCATCGGGCACGTCCTCAACAATACCATCCAGGACGTTCTTGTCCGCCGTGCCCGTATGCAGGATAAGGAGGCTTGTTGGGTCCCGGGAACGGATCACGCCTCTATTGCTACTGAGTCCAAAGTTGTCAGAATGCTGGCGGAGAAGGGGACCGACAAAAATCAGATTGACAGAGAAGAATTCCTCGGACACGCGTGGCAGTGGAAGGAAAAATACGGTTCACTCATTATTGAACAGTTGAAACGCCTCGGTTGCTCCTGCGACTGGTCCCGCGAGAAATTCACAATGGATGACGACTACTACAAGGCAGTTATCACCGCTTTTGTGAAGCTGTATGAGAAAGATAACATTTACAGGGGCACGCGACTCGTCAACTGGTGTCCGAAGACAAAGTCGGCCATTTCCGATGAAGAGGTAATCTACCGTGAAGTTGAAGGGCATCTGTGGTATTTCCGCTATCCTGTGAAAGATTCTGATGAGTATGTAACGGTGGCTACCACCCGCCCTGAGACGATGCTGGGCGATACAGCCGTAGCGGTTAATCCGGACGATAAACGGTTTAAGAGCCTCGTTGGTAAGACGGTAGTGCTGCCCCTTGTCGGCAGGGAGATGCCTGTCATTGCCGATTCCTTTGTCGATCCTGAGTTCGGTACCGGGTGCGTCAAGGTTACGCCGGCACACGATCCCAATGATTTTGAGATCGGAACGGTACATGATCTGGAGAAGGTTAATATTTTCAACGACGACGGCACCCTGAATGAAAACGTTCCCCAGCAGTTCCAGCAGCTCGATCGATTCGAGGCGCGGGAGAAAGTGGTAAAAGCACTGGAGGAACTTGGCTGTGTTGAGAAAGTGGACCCTTACGTGACCAGTATCGGCTATTCAGATCGCGGTCAGGTACCTATCGAACCGTATCTTTCTGAGCAGTGGTTCATGCGAATGTCCGAGTTGGCCAAGCCTGCGCTTGAGGCAGTCAGGAACGGTGATATCACTTTTCATCCTAAGCACTGGATAAAAACTTACGAGCATTGGATGGAGAATATACAAGACTGGTGCATCAGCCGGCAGTTGTGGTGGGGACACAGAATTCCTGTCTGGTTCCACAACGAAACAGGAGAAGTCTACTGTGGAGTTGATCCTCCTGAGGATGAGGTTCACTGGCGGCAGGATCCGGACGTCTTGGATACTTGGGCAAGTTCATGGCTCTGGCCTGTCGGCGTGCTGGGGTGGCCAGATGAAACAGAAGATCTGAAGTACTTCCATCCCAGTGATGATCTTGTTACAGGTGCTGATATTATTTTCTTTTGGGTAGCGCGAATGATAATGTCGAGTCTCGAATTCAGAGGAGAAGTACCGTTCAAAAACGTCTACTTTAACGGTATGGTCCGTGACATGCAGGGTCGTAAGATGAGCAAGTCGCTGGGAAATTCTCCCGACCCACTGGCGATCATTGACAAGTATGGTGCCGATGCTTTGCGCTACGGAATTATGCTCATTGCGCCTCAAGGACTGGACATTCTCTTCTCGGAGCAACGCGTTGAGGTGGGACGCAATTTTATGAATAAACTGTGGAATGCGTCACGGTTTGTTATCATGAGTCAGCCGGGACGAGTCGCGACACCGCTGTCTGAAATAGATGGCGCAGCGCTGGAGCTGGCGGATCGGTGGATGCTGAGCCGACTCAACAACACCATTTCTGAAATCAATGGCATGTTTGATGATTATCGTTTTAATGAAATCGCTAAAAGGATTTACGATCTTACCTGGTCTGACTTCTGCGATTGGTACGTGGAAATCATTAAGTCGAGGTTGTATGGCGAAGATGAAATGCAGCAGAATGTTGCTTTCAGTTTGGCCGTTCATCTGGTTGAGAATATCCTTAAATTACTACACCCTTTCGCGCCATTTATCAGCGAAGAAATCTGGCAGCGGCTGTCAAAGGTTAGACGGGGAACCGAGTCAGTTCCAGATCTGGTCATTGCTGAATGGCCGCGGGCGGACAGCTCTTTGATTGATGAAAAATCGGAGAAAGTTTTCGCATCACTACAGGAGGTGGTCACGGGCATCAGGACAGTTCGTGCTGAGATGAAAGTTCCACCCGGACTGAAGTCTAATCTTCTCGCCAGAGGTGAGGACGGGCAACTGTTGCTCTCTAACGAGGCGATCATCCGTGATCTCGCCAAAATTGACCAACTGACCATCGGCACCGATGTTGACAGACCGCTGCATTCCGCTACTGTCATCATCGGTCGGTTGGAACTATTTATCCCGCTTGAAGGTTTGATCGATGTGGAGAAAGAAAAGCAGCGTCTTTCGCAGGAAATGGAAAGACTCAGCGGCATAGTAGAAAACGTAAAATCGAAACTGAAGAACAGTAGCTTCGTCAACAAGGCACCCGAGGAGATTGTTCAAAAGGAGAGACAGAAACTGGAGGATATACAGACGAACCTTTCAAAACTGAAAGAAAACCTGTCAATGTTATCATGAAGAAGAATATTATCACTTATCTATTATTTACGTCAATTGTCTGCGGACAGTCGCGCGATGCTACGGTGACGCTCTACAAAGATGGTTTCGGACTTGTGAATCAGCCTGCATCATTCAATCTGGTCAAAGGGCAGAACGAAGTGCGATATCAACTTATACCTGACCGCACTGAACCCAATTCGCCTTTCCTGACAATGGATGGCGCCGACATCATTTTACAGAAGTTTCATGGGGACACTTTTGAGTCCTTTGCTTTTCTCAGGGATCAGTTGGGAAAATCAGTTACTGTTACCCTTTCGAATGCCAAGCATGTGAAGGGAGAACTGATGGATATTGACGGCAAATGGATCACCATTAAGAGTAAGAAAAGTGTAAAGATTCTGAATCTCAATGAAGTTGTTGACATTACAGCTCATGAGAAGGGCGGCGACTATTCGGTCAGGGCGGAACTGGAGTGGCTGATGAACAGCTCCAGAAAGGGAACTGTTACAGGGGAATTGGTCTATATAACAGGTGGTTTTGACTGGGACGCCAACTACAGGCTCATCATATCACCTGATGAAAAATCAGGTACCATAGTGTCTCAGGCAATACTGAAAAACGAAACGAACCTCTCATTTTCTGCGGCCAGGCTTGAGTTGGTGGAGGGTGAACTGAAGCGGGTTCAAAACGGCTCGCGTTTGAGAGATCAGCATTTCCGCGCAGCGAAAAAATCTCCGGTCACAACGGATGCATCTCAGTCAGATGCCTTGACTTTTAGTCAGGATCTGCTGGGTGATTATGTTTTCTATTCAATTTCAGAATCGATTTCTCTTCCAGCCAGAGAGTCTATTTCAGCTTCGCTCTATCCCGATAGAGAGATCACTTTTTCCCGTCACTACCGCTTCGAAAACAACGAACGGTTCAACAGAGAAGGGCCTCTGTCCGTGGAACTTTCATTTACGAATAACAAAGCCAGCGGCCTCGGCATACCTCTACCAGCCGGCCTGTTCCAGATCTTTCAACAGCATGTTTCGGCTTCCGGTGCTAAGGCGGCAAAATTTGCCGGCGAGGATTATCTTGGACAGGTAGCTGTAGGAGAGAATGCCTCTATAACTGCCGGCCGAGCCTTTGATGTGCTGGGAAAGAGGACAGTGATGAACTATGACCGTAAGAAGAAAAGTGAAGAAGCGATGATTCAGCTTCAGATTGACAACAAGCGCGATGATATCGTAAATGTGCAGGTCATAGAGCACATCTTTGGTGATTGGGTTATCAGAGAACCGTCCCGGGACGACTATAAAAAGGTGGATGCCCAGACTATTCAATTTGAGTTTAATTTAAAGCCGCGCGCCTCTGAAACCATCACTTATACCTATCGCAAGGAGTGGCAGTAGAGGTCATCTCTGCCATTTCTCTCTCCTGTCATAAGGGCCTTCGTTATGATTGCATGCCTTTACCGGCGTCCCATTGATGCCTGAATCGAGAAGCAAAAGGCTCGATACACCGGTCCAGTTCGTAAAAGGTGTAGGGCCTAAGCGATCAGCGGTTCTCGAGACTGAAGGTGTAACCGCTGTTAGAGACCTTATTTATTATTTTCCCCGCCGTCACCTTGACAGAACGACTGTTACGCCAATCAGGAATCTTGAAAAAGATATATCCGCCACGGTGGTAGGCAAAGTTGAAGCCGGCGGTATTCGTACCTCTAAAAGACGGAAGTACTATCAGATGATTGTCAATGACGGCACCGGCTTTCTGACCTGTACGTGGTTTAACGGCGCCGATTACATCAAGAAAGTTTTTTCAGTGGGTGACAGGATTGCCTTTCACGGTAGAATTGACTTTTTCAAAGGTCTTCAGATGGTCCATCCCGAATATGACATCCTCTCAAAGGAGGAGAGTGATCCATTACATACGGGAGCTGTCATTCCTCTCTATCCTTCCACTCAGGCGCTCAAATCAGTGGGGCTCGATGGTCGGGGGTTCAGGAGGATCATCAGCAGTGCACTGGACTTTCTTGAGGACAATCGTGAGGAATTCTTTGATGAGGAGTTGCGCAAGGGATATGACCTGATCCAGCTCGACGAGGCACTCAGATTCATCCATTTCGCACCAGACTCGGATCGCCTGTCGCAAGCGACACGGCGGCTGAAGTTCGATGAACATTTCTTCCTCCAGTTACTCATGGCCCTCAGGAAAACTGGCATTACTGAATCGAAAGGCAGAGTCATGTCGAAAGTGGGGCCTTATCTGAAGCTTCTCTACGATCAGTTGGATTTTGAGTTAACCCAAGCGCAGAAGAGAGTTCTGAAGGAGATCCGGCAAGACATGGGATCATCCAAGGTGATGAACAGGCTGTTGCAGGGAGATGTTGGCGCGGGTAAAACCATTGTGGCCATCCTGGCGGCGGCTATTGCGGTGGGTAACGGTGCTCAGGTAGCGATCATGGCGCCTACGGAAATATTAGCTTATCAGCACTACGGTGTGTTAGCGTCCTACCTGACGAAAACGCAGATCACCACGGCGTTGCTGGTGGGTAAACAGAAGTCGTCTGAGAGAAAGAAAATCCTGGAAGGGATCGCCGACGGCCGGGTGCAGGTGGTGGTGGGTACACACGCTCTAATTCAAGAGGATGTCCGGTTTAAGGACTTGGGATTTGTTGTCATCGATGAACAGCAGCGGTTTGGTGTCTTGCAGAGGGGTAAGCTGCTTGAAAAAGGGTTTAATCCGGATGTCCTGATCATGACGGCAACGCCCATCCCGAGAACGCTGGCAATAACCTATCACGGCGATATGGATCTCTCCCTGCTGGACGAAATGCCTAAAGATCGGAAACCACCGGTAACCCGGAAAGTGAATGAGGACACGCTGAAGAAAGTTTATAGTTTCATGTCTGACCAGGTTGAGAAAGGTCGCCAATGTATCGTCGTCTACCCTCTCATCGAGGAGTCGAAAAAGAGTGATCTGGAGGCGGCTGAAGCCGGATTTAAAACTCTTTCCAGTAAGATTTTCCCCAATTTGAAATTGGCGCTCCTTCACGGCAGAATGCAGAAAGAAGAAAAGGACGGAATCATGGACGGGTTCGGCGCTAACGAGATCCAGATACTGGTTTCCACTACCGTGGTGGAGGTGGGCATTGATGTACCCAATGCCACGGTGATGCTGATAGAGAACGCCGAGCGGTTCGGACTGACGCAGCTTCACCAGCTAAGAGGACGAATAGGTAGGGGCTCCGAAAAGGGGTACTGCATTCTCGTACAGCGTAAGATTACGGCAACTTCCCGTCTCAGACTGGATGTTATCTTGAGGACGAACGACGGATTTGAAATCTCTGACGAAGACCTTAAATTACGCGGCCCTGGCGAGTTTTACGGTACCAAACAGCATGGATATCTCAAGTGGAAAATCGCAGATCTGGTGAAAGACGGTTCCATCATTCGTGAAGCGAGAAAGGCGGCTTTTAATGTTGTTGAAGAAGACCCCCATCTGAGACTGAACGGACATGAGCAGATCAGGAAACGGTTCATGCGCGATTATCAGCATATGATCCATATGGTCAATATCAGCTGAGAGTTATGGCAGATGATTCAAGTCGAACAGTGCCCTGTATGCGCTGGAGAAAAGTTGGCAGTCGTATTTGCCGCCAGAGACCATGTCGTCACTCAGGAGGAGTTCAAGGTTCTTGAGTGTGACGGCTGCGGCTTGCGATTGACCAGTCCTGTCCCCGATAAAGATGAAACAGATCGCTACTATGAGTCAGAAAACTATACACCTCATGCCGCCAGTGGGGGCGGCAATTTCGCTTACCGCACTGTTCGTAAACTGATGCTGGCAAGAAAACGGAATCTCGTTACAACAGAAACTAAGATGCATCGCGGCAGGATCCTTGATGTCGGCTGCGGCAGTGGTGAATTCCTGCACGCCATGCACCGGGCAGGTTGGGAGGTAGATGGAATCGATGCGAGTGAGGTGGCGAGGCGAGAGGTGTCTGAGAGATATGCTGTCACGCTGCGATCTCCTGAAGAATGGTTCGCCGGCAGTGAGGAGGAATATGACGTTATCACATTCTGGCACGCTTTCGAACATATCCCCAATCCGAACGATTATCTGCGCCAAGTAACCTCATCTTTAAGGGACGATGGTACTTTAGTGCTGGGCCTGCCCAATTGGAACTCACTGGACGCCGAACATTATGGGGCGGAGTGGGCGGCTTACGATGTCCCGCGACACATCACCCATTTTACGCGGCATACGATGGAGACACTTCTTGAGCGGCACGGTCTTTCTATCTCCAGCACTCACGGCCTCCCTTTTGACGCGTTCTATATTTCTATGCTTAGTGAAAAGAGTGGATTCGGCTCTACTCTGCGAGGTCTCTGGACCGGGCTTAAATCCAATCTGTCTGCAGTGAACGATTCGAACCGCTGGAGTTCTATCATTTATATCATTAGAAACTCTCGCACATCAGAGAGAATTGACTGAAACCAAAAAGTGAAAGGAGCGATTAGGGATCATGTCTGAAAACGGAAAAAAAGGCGATGAACATCTGTTTATTCATCTTATCTCTACTTTTACGCAGAGTGCTTGGGTTGCTCTGGGGAAACTGAAGAATCCGATAACCGATAAGGTTGAAAAGAATCTTGAAGAGGCCGGTTTCTATATCGATATGCTCGATATGGTCAAGGATCGGATGGAAGGAAATCTAGCGCAAGATGAAGAAAAATTCATGGAAACGAACCTAGGTAGTCTGAAACTGAACTACATCGAAGAAAAGAAAACAGAAGCAGAAAAGTCAACTTCTGCAGAAGAGGATAAGGAAACTTCTTCTGAATCTGAGGATAAGAGTAAAACTGAGTCAAAGGAGTCTAATGAGCAGAAGAAGCAGAAGAAGAAGAAGAAGGTGAAACCGCTGAAGAGAGGAAAGAAGAAGGACAAAAGTGACGGTTAAGCCACCTGATAGATGCTGAAGTAACATGTTTGCAAGAAGGATAAATACAATTCTTGCGGGAGGCGTTTTTCTCGTCTCCTTCCTTATCTATTTTGACACCATGGCGTCCACGTTGTCCTACTGGGACTGCGGGGAGTTCATTGCAACGTCTTATATTCTGGGTGTTCCCCATCCGCCCGGAAGTCCCTTATATCTCATTATTGGACGGCTCTTCTCTCTGATTCCTTTCAGCGATGATATAGCCTTCAGGGTAAACCTCATTTCTCCCCTTGTGAGTTCTCTAGCGGTGATGTTCCTCTATCTCATTATCGTTCAGTTCGTGCGCCAGATGAGGGGCTCCTTCAAGTCCCATAATGACCGGCTGATCGCGTTCGGATCAGGACTGCTGGGGTCACTGATCTTCGCCTTCACCGATAGTCACTGGTTCAACGCTGTAGAGGCGGAGGTTTACGCTGTCAGTACTCTGCTGACGGCAATGGTCGTCTGGCTGATTCTGCGCTGGGCTGAACGATCAGAGGAGATCGGCAACGAACGATACATTCTTATTATCAGTTACGTTGTTGGAATGGCTTCCGGCATCCATCTTCTGAACCTGTTAGCGCTGCCTTTCATCGGACTCGTCATCTACTTCAAGAAACTTCAGTTCTCCTGGAAGTCGTTTCTTATTATGACGGCCATCGTGGGGGCTACTTTTCTGACGATATATCTGGGGATTATCAAAGGATTTCCGAAGCTTGCCATGATGGGAGGCGTCTGGAGTGTTGTGATTCTTACACTTGCTCTGTTCGGGGTCACCATATTTTCCATACGAAATAAGAAACGACTCTTATCTACTGTCCTATCATCGCTAGTTCTTATAGTCATCAGTTATTCTACTTATGCAATACTCTTTATCCGTTCGAATCAGGATCCTGCCATTGATGAAAATGATCCTGAAACTCTGGCAAGAGCTGTCAAGTATCTGGAGCGGGAACAATACGGTTCAATTTCATTCTTGCCCAGGAAATACAAAAAGGATCAAGTCGGTTCACTCACTCACAAGGTAGATAAAGTAGGCAGACCCCGTAACGGACGGCAGTTCTCGTCCTCCCAGAATCTGAAGTATATGTTTCACGATTTTGGCAGACAGGCTCAGTTTCTGTGGGATTACCAGATCGTCCGAATGTATGTCCGCTATTTTCTGTGGCAATTTGGCGGACGAGGACCGGCCGGTCAGCCGTGGGTATCTGACCTCGGGGCTCTGGCTAAACGCCAGGAGGACGGCGTCGACTGGATTCAGTTTGGGCTGCCGTTCCCATTCTTGCTGGGCGTCATCGGTATGGTCTACCATTTCAAGAAGGATCCCAACCACGCACTTTCGGTCCTCACCCTCTTCTTCATGACGGGTCTGGCCATCATTTTCTATCTCAATCAGGATAAGTTTCAGCCGCGGGAGCGTGACTACTCGTACGTGGGGAGTTTTCTCGCTTTTTCCATTTGGGTTGGTATTGCCGGTGCCGCTGTATTGGATAAAGTGCTCACCTACTTTAGTGAAAAACGTTTTGGAAAGGAGGCCGGGTATATCACCCTTGTGCTTCTCCTCCTGGTCCCAGCCGTTGTGGTATCGACGAACTACCGCTCCCACAACCGTTCCGGTAACTACGTGGCCTGGGACTACTCTTATAACATCTTGCAGACATGTGAACCCAATGCCATTATTTTTACCAACGGTGACAACGACACATTTCCCCTCTGGTACCTGCAGGAGGTAGAGGGTATTCGCAAAGATGTGACCGTAGCCAATCTGAGTCTGCTGAATACAGACTGGTACATCAAGCAGTTGAAGGAGTCGCGCCCGCCGGGCGAACGATTTGTAACTTTCTCAGACAGCCAGATAGTTGGTAGACAGCCTATTGCTGATAATCCTGTCACCGGTGAGCCGCTCCTTCTGCAGGTCAGTTATTGGAAAGATACGCCTGTTTCGGTTCCGGCTCCCTATGATCCGGAAAACAAAAAAGGGGCTATTTCGTGGAAGATCAAGCCAACAATTGGTCAGGGAATTCGTGTTCAGGATTTGATGATCCTGCACATTGTCCAGGCGGCCCAATGGCGTTACCCTATCTATTTTGCCGTCACTGTTTCACCGAAGAACAGGATCGGACTGGAGAAATATCTCCAGATGGAGGGACTCGCCTTTCGCCTCAGATCGCATAAGGTACCTGCTGTCAACTACAAAAGACTGGCTGAAAACCTGACGAGTGTGATTGCTGACAGTGATTGGAGTACGGATTACCAACAAGGGTACAAATTTCGCAACCTTAACAATTCGGACGTTTACTACAATACGAACATTATCAAGCTTCTTCAGAATTACAGGTCAGCATTCCTGCAGCTCGGTGTAAACGAGTATCAGCAGTTCAGGAAAACGGTAAAAGATGCGTCTGTCGCAGATGACGATCGGGAAAGAATGAGACAGGAGGCACTGGAGCCCATCAGGCTGATGATGGATGTCATGCCGGACAGTGTTATCCCCGTTACTAGTGAGGAACTCTCCCTCCGCATCGGTCAACTTTATCACGATCTCGGTGAAGTTGAGCGGGGTAAGGAAATCTTCAGAGGGTTGCATGACTCCAACCGCCCCGATCTGGTGGGATATCTCATCAGAACGTATGACGAAATGGAGTACTGGGAAGAAGCTGTCGATCTACTTCAGAATTGGTTGCATAAGTTTCCCGGTGATACAGGCAGCCGCGGTTTGTTGGAAGAATATATCTTGAAAGCTAATCGAACTTCTGGATCTTGACGGTGTGGCTGAGCCTGAACCACTTGTCTCTGTTGTAATTCCTCATTGGAACGGTATAGAGGTGCTGGCCGAGTGCCTCGAGTCTCTCTATAAAAGTTCATATCCAAATATGGAAGTCGTTGTCGTGGATAACGCTTCCACCGATGGGAGTCCTGAATGGATAGTAGCAAATCACGGGAAGGTCAATCTGGTTCGGTGCAGGGAGAATAGAGGCTATGCGGGCGGGTGTAACTTGGGCGCTGAATATGCTTCGGGAGACTATCTGCTGTTTCTGAACAATGATACTGTTCACACGCCGGATTGGATTGAGCTCCTCGTGGCAACGCTGGAGAAGAATCGTGGGGTTGCCGCGGTGCAGCCTAAGATTCTCAATTATTTTGAGAAGGAACTATTTGACTACGCGGGCGGATCGGGCGGTCAGATGGATATACTCTGTTTTCCTTTTGCCCGCGGCCGCCTCTTTCTGACGCGGGAGGAAGACAGTGGACAGTACGATGACGAGACAGATATCTTTTGGGCCTCAGGTACGGCGTTTCTTGTGCGAAAATCAGTCTTTGAGGAGGTAGGTGGTTTTGACGAAACTTTTTTCGCCCATCAGGAAGAGATCGATCTTCAGTGGCGTATACATCTTGCCGGCCTGGACGTGGTGGTTAATCCAGCATCGGTAGTCTATCACCGTAATGCGGTGACATTGACCATGCATTCACCGCAGAAAAAGTATCTGAATCACAGGAACAGTCTCTTGATGATGCTTTCCAACTACAGTCTGCCCATGGCGCTTTATCTCTTTCCCATAAGGCTGATTCTGGAATTCATTGCTGTACTCTATGCCCTGGTCCTGGTTGATTTCGGTCACGTTGCCGCCATCTTCAGATCGCTCTTCTGGATTCTCTTTCATCCTCACGTCATCCATCGAAGAAGGAAGCGGACACGGTCTGTTCGTTGCTTGAAAGACAGGGCAATCCTCGCCAAGCTCTACAGGGGAAGCGTGGTGCTCGATTACTATATCTTAGGGAAGCGGAGCTACTCTGATTTAATGCCGAGCCCTTCCCGGTAGCGCGCCTTATTGTCCGGATCCAGCTCTATTAGCCGTGTCAGAATCTTCTTTTTATTTTGTAACTGATCGGGAAGCTGAGATAGCTCTTCGGCATGACCTTTCAGGAATATGATGGTATAGTGTTCGCGCGGATATTTGGCGAAGGTAAGTTCCAGATTCTCCATCATTTTGTCCAGCGAAGTTTCCGCCGCTTCCAGGTCGTCCTCATCCAGATAGGCGAGAGCATCAAAGAAGAAAAACCTGGCCAGCCGTGTACCTTTGTTTTTGGTGAGAATATCAACGAGTTCTACCCGGTCGCTCCAACCGCGGCGATATTGCGAGGTGATGCCTCTCAATGCCAGTTCTCGCCCCCTCTCGTAAAAACGGGTACCGCCGAACTGATTATAAGTGTCTGCTTCCCCTGCTAGAATGATGTTGCCGTAATACTCTAACGCGCTCGCCAGCGGAGCGAATAGAACAGGCGAAAAAATGATCCCCTGACCTGCCGCATAAGGAAACTGTATTACTTTGGCGAAGTAGCGCTGGTCGGAACCGTTGGAAAAGAGGCATTGTGCCGAATAGAGGTGCTCGCCCCCCTTATCAGAGACACTTTCGAAGATTAATTGAATTGCCAGAGGAATCGCCAAGTCGCTGTATTCCTGATCCCACGGTGTAGACTTAAAGAAGAGCTTTATCTGATCTGGGAGCTCGGAGGTGATTCGTCTGTCACGCTCTTTCAATCGTTGGACATCCAGCGAAACTTTGACATCTGCGAACTGAGCCGAGAGGACGGAGAGAATGCTGAAGACGAAGAGTGTTGTTCTTGTCATAGCCGTACAGCCAGAAGATAGACAGGATTTCGTGCCACCTTCAAGAACAATCGTTAAACAAGAGACTCAAGCAAAAGAGGTAATTCGGACGAGTTTTTGTAAATTTTACGGTTATGGCAAATATAGCTTCAATGCTTCAGGATGACAATCTGCGCTACCCCTTGCTGAAACTTGCGGGGCAGATAGGAGATGAATCAGATATGGATGTCTATGTGGTAGGTGGGTATGTCCGTGATCTGATGATGGACCGTGAGCTCAGTGATATTGATATTATGGTTGTGGGCGACGGCATTCAGTTTGCCCGCAGATTTGCAAAGCGTCTGGGCGTTACAAAGGTCGTACCCTTTGAGGAATTTGGCACAGCTATGATACCATGCCAGGACCTCGAGATTGAAGTAGCCACCGCCCGCACAGAGACCTACCGTAAAGACTCCCGTAAGCCCCAGGTTTCAGCCTCAGATTTGAAGGAAGATCTTATGAGGCGTGATTTTACCATCAATGCGATGGCCATTGGTCTGGGTAACGGTGAACA
>CEPZ01209639.1_pt1 | contig 24149 bp, 24 predicted proteins | sample 530461 | NCBI WGS metagenome assembly CEPZ01 (sample SAMEA2620106, study PRJEB7988) | marine metagenome | isolation source: saline water (ENVO:00002010), including
TAACATTACCATAATGGGTAAACCCAGCTTTTGGATTTATTTCTTCTAACTTATCACTTATTTTGAATATTAATTTGTTGTGTTCTGTTCTTGTGTGATATCCTGTTTGTCCTGCTTGTGGTATTCTGAATGAAACTTTTTTAGGCGTCCAAGCACCCATGTTTCCTGCCGATCTTCTTTTCTTCTCAGATTTGTGAGATTTTAGAGATATTCCAAATCTTTTTACTGCTCCTTGGAATCCTTTTCCTTTTGTTACAGCATGAACATCTATTAATGTATTTTCTTCGAAAATTTCAGAAATTTTAATTTCAGAATTAAGATATTTATTTGCTAACTCTAGTTTTTCTTCTTTTTTTCCTGGTAAAGCAACTTCGAAAATTTCAGGTTTCTTTTTATTTATAGTTGTTAGTTTTGGTTGAGTGTATAATACTAATCTTATATCATCAAATTCCTTTATTTCTTTGTTTTTTGGATTTTTAGGTAATCTTAATTTTTTATCTAAACTTTTGTCAAGTTTTTCTGCAAGTTTTTCTCCTACAACTTTTAAACCCTTGTAGGACTTTTGATAGTATCTTATAGATAATGTCTTAATTGGTGGGCACTCTATTATTGTTGCAGCTGTAACAATTGGTTCTTTTGATTTTTTTGCAGGGTTTTGATCTAAGCCTTGAACTTGTGTTATTCCAACTTTGTATCCAATGAAACCTAATAATGGAGATTTGCTTAATTTTGTCCATGATCTTATTCTTGGATAGATTCTTCTAGCTCTCTTTCTATGCCAAAACTGCAAAGATCCTGCTCTTGGTTTACTTGTTTTACCCATCTTAAATATAAAAAACGATTTTTAAAGATTTATAAACGTTCTTATTACAAATAACCGTGTATAGAAGGATTTAAATGCTTTTCATAAACTAAATCTCTATTTCTTTTTCCTTAACTGTCTCTTTGTCGTCTAAAATTATTTTTCTTATTAGTTTTCCCTTTCTCTTTGCGTTTAATCTTGCTTCTTCAGGGTTATTTTCATACTCTTTTGGTACAACTATCTCTTCTATAATGAATGTGTGTGTGATTTCTGCGTCTTTGAAATCTTCATCAGTATCAAAAAGAAATTCTTTTGATTTGTCCATAGGTAGTGTTGCTGAGCAGAATTTTGTGTCTAATGCTTTTCCAGGTTTTGGAACTGCTTTTTTACATTTTAGTTTGTACTTTTCAGTTGAAGTATCAATTAAACAATAATCGTTTTCTTCTAATAAAGTTTTTAATTGTTCAGAATTTACTTTTTCATTGATTTCTGACTTTTTACCTTTCTTTACTAACTTTCCAGATATCTCTGATTCTGTAATTAAATCGGAGAATACTTCAACTAAGAACTTTGATAAATCATAACTTACTTTTACTGTGATTTTATTTTTTGTTTTCTTTATTCTTGTTAAAGCTCTGTCTTCAAAAGTTCCTTTACTGAATCTAGTGAATTGCTTATGTATATCCTCGTCTACTTGATTTTTGAATATTTTTTCTATGAAATTCATTGTATAATATTGAATAAATGTATTTTTAAAACTTCTTTTTTTGCTTTAATTATTAATATTTATAAAGTTAGTTAAATATAAAAACTTAAAGCTCTGTAGTCTAGTGGAATGATATAAGACTCTGGATTTAGGAGAAATCTTATGGCCCAGGTTCGACCCCTGGCAGAGCTAATGCCCTAGTAGTCTAGCCCGGTCCAGGATGCGACCCTCTCGAGGTCGAGACCCGAGTTCAAATCTCGGCTGGGGCAATTTTAAGAAAAAGATTTAAATATCTTCTTACTATACTAAAAGTAAGAGGTAAATTATTCTAAAAAATGTATAAAGGAAAAACATTCGAATTGTGGTATGATAAGGTTAATGAGGAATCTTTATTGAATGTTATTTTTAGACATAATAAGATTAGTATAACTCTAAAATTAGATGAGTTCATGAAATTCAAAAAAGACATTTCTAAATTAGATAATGAAAAAATTGTTGATATAAAAGGACATGTTTGCTTAATTAAATGCTATAAGAAAGATTCAGTAAAAATCTTTTTTCAAAAAAATAATGTAGATATAAGATTACCTAAATCTGAGTTTAAACATTTCAAAAATGAAATAGATGATATTAAAGATGATTTTATCAAAGAATATGTTGAAAGTGAAGGTGAAGAGTATTTAGATGATTTGAATGAAACTGTTGAAGTAATTAAACCTAAAAAAACATTTAAGGACATTATAATTAATGATGAGATAAAAAAACAGATGGATATCTCTTTAGCACAAATAAAAAATCATGATTTAATTTTTAATGATTGGGGCCTTGGTAAAAAACATGATTATGGAACTTCAGTATCCTTAAATTTTATTGGGATGCCTGGAACTGGAAAAACATTAGCAGCAGAAGTGATTGCAAATGAATTAAATAAAAAATTGCATGTTGTTCAATATTCTAATTTAGTTGATAGCTATATTGGAGAGACTGGGAAAAATATTAAATTAGCTTTTGAGTATGCTTCTAATAATGATGCAGTTTTGTTTTTCGATGAAGCAGATGCAATAATATCTACAAGAACTAATGTTCTAGATTCAACCGATAGTTTAATTAATATGGATAAAAGTATTTTGTTAAGAAAATTAGAAACTTTCAAAGGAGTTGTTATATTTTCTACAAACTTAGCTTCAAATATCGATAAAGCTTTTGAAAGAAGAATTAGTTCCCACATTTATTTTGGCTTACCTGAAAAAGAAGAAAGAGAGAAAATTTATAATGTGTTAATTGGAGATAAAATGCCATTGGATTCTGATGTTGATTTTGGTGAACTTGCAGATAAGTATTCTTTTTCTGGAGGAGATATTAAAAATGTTATCCTTAACTCTGCTAGACTTGCTGCAAATGAATCTTTAGACAACAAAGATAAAACAATTAAGATGAAACATTTTTTAGAAGCTGCTGAAATGGTTGATAAAGGTAAGGATTTAATGGAAACTAGTTTGTTAGAGGGAGATAGAAACGATTTAAAGAAATTTGCTTCTTATATTGGTTAAACTTCTTCAAGAGATATCTTTAATCTTTTTTCTTTTACTATTTTTTCTAAAATGCTAAAATCTATTACTGGTGAAGATCCAACTGAGCACATCATTGTACTATCATCTACGTATAATCCATTTAACTCTAATCTTTGCTCCCCATTATCAGCGGAATAACTTATTAACCCATCATTAAATCCAAAAACCCTGCGATAAACTTCTTCACAATTCTTGAAAAATTCAGGATTAGTATTTGCCTTTAAAGTTATTGCGTAGTTTGCCATTTTGTTCTTTCTGCAGATAATTGGGCAAAAAGTATGTTTATAAATCTAACTATTTTAGAAATTCATATGAAATTTGATCAACATTTTATGATAGATGAAGAATTAATTAAAGAGGTTGTTAGTTTTCTTAATATTAATAAATCCGAAACAATATTGGAGATTGGTGGGGGCAAAGGAGTTTTAACAGAGGAAATTCTAAAAAAAAATAAAAATCTAACTGTTGTCGAGATTGATTATGAACTTTGTTTAGATCTAAAATCAAAGTATAAAAATGCCAAAATAATAAATAAAAATATTTTAGATTATAGAGAGTTAAATTATGATAAGATTGTTGGGAACTTACCTTACTCTATTTTAGAAAGTTTGATGAGGATTCTAGTTAATAGTGAATTTGAATTAGCTGTGTTTACTGTTTCCAAAGGTTTCATGAAAAGTGATTCTCTAAAATTATTAATGAATATATTTTTTAATATTGAAAGATTACTTATTGTAAATGAAGAATCCTTTGACCCAATGCCAAAAGTTAAATCAGAAGCTATTAGAATTACAAATAAAAAAATAAACAGAAAATCTATATTGATTAGAGAGATCTACTTACAGAGCAATAAAAAAATTTCAAATTCCATTATTGATGGATTTTGTAAAATTTATAAGTTAAGTAAAAGAGAAGCCAAAGCTAAATTGCCAAGTTTAAAATTTCTAGATAAGAAAAGTTACACGCTTAACTTCAAAGAGTGGGAAGAATTAATTAATATTTTAGAATAACAAAAGATTTTTATATTGAGTTTTGTTAAATCTTTTATGGCTAATAAAAAATTATTAATTACAACACCAATCTATTACATAAATGCAGAACCCACAATAGGTAGTTCTTACACCACTATTTCAGTTGATGTTTTAGCTAGATGGAATAGATTAACTGGTAGAGATGTGTTTTTCTTAACTGGATTGGACGAGAATTCTTCTAAAACTGTTGAATCTGCAAAAGAAAGAAAATATTCTAGTATTCAAAAATATGCTGATGATATGGCGAAAGAATGGATTGGAACTTGGAAAATATTAAACATTTCTTATGATAATTTTATAAGAACCACATCAAAAAAGCATAAGGACTTTGCTCAAAAATATTTCAATAAAGCTTACAAAGATGGAGATATTTATTTTGGAGATTATGAAGGACTATATTGTTATGGTTGTGAAGATTTTAAAAGAGAAATCGATTTGAAAGATGGTTCATGCCCTTATCATAAGAAAAAACCTACTAAAGTAAAAGAAAAAAATTATTTTTTTAGATTATCTAAATACCAAAAAGAAGTTTTAAAATTAATTAATAGCAAAAACTTTGTGTTACCTTCTTTTAGAAGAAAAGAAATTATTAATTTTATAGAGCAAGGTCTAACAGATATTAGTGTATCTAGACCTAATTTGAAATGGGGAATAGATGTACCTTTTGATAAAACTCAAAAAATCTGGACTTGGTACGATGCTTTGTATAATTACTATTCAGGTGTTGATAAAAAATATTGGAAAGGTGAAGTTGTACATGTTGTTGGAAAAGATATTCAAAAATTTCATAGTGTTATCTGGCCTGCAATGCTTTTAAGTGCTAAAGAAGATTTACCAACAACTGTTTTCTCCCATGGCTTTTTTACAATTAATGGACAAAAAATAAGTAAAAGTCTTGGAAATAATATTGAGGTTGGAAAATTATGTGAAAAATATTCTGTTGATGCATTAAGATATTTTCTAATGAGAGAGATACCATTTGGACAAGATGGGGATTTTTCTGAAGAAGGTTTAAAGTCAAGGTTAAATAATGAATTGGCTAATGAACTTGGAAACTTAGTGAGTAGAGTTTTAAGTATCGCAGGGAAAAAATTAAAAGGAAATGTTAGTAAGCAAACTATTGATAAAAGATTATCTTCTAAATTAAATATTAAGAATATTTCTAAGTTAATGGAAAATTATGAGTTACACAACGCTTTAGGTGAAATAATGAAATTTGTTGGAGAATGTAATAAATATGTAAATGATCAAAAAGTATGGGAAAAATCTGAGAAGGAGTTAGAAAAAGACCTGTATAATCTTTTAGAAGGAATAAGAATAATTTCTATTTTATTTTATAGCTTTATTCCTGAAACCTCAGAAAAAATAAATAAACAATTAAATGTAAAAGAAGGTAAAATAAAGGATTGTAAATTTGGCATAGTTAATAAATACAAAATAAAAAAAGGAGAATTATTATTTAAAAAAGTAAATTAAAATGCATTTTGAAAATTTAAATTTAAGGGTTGGAAAAATTAATGCAGTAAAGGATCATTCTAATGCAGATAGACTTTACGTTATTTCTGTTGATTTAGGAAAAATAAGTAGAGATTTACAGATAGTTTCTGGAATAAGAGAATTTTATACAAAAGAAGAACTATTAGGCAAAAATATTATTGTTTTAGTAAATTTGGAAAGTGCTGTTTTTCGTGGAATAGAAAGTAATGGTATGTTGTTAGCAGCTGATTTTAGTGGAGATATTAGTTTATTAACTGCAAATGGAAGTTCCCAGGGAGATAGAGTTTTTATTGAAAATATGAATTTAGATTCTGAAGAAGAGAAAATTACATTTGAAGATTGGAAGAAAATAAAATTAACTACACTTAATAATAAAGTTAAACTTGATAATTTGTTTTTGAAAACTGATAATGAAGAAGTAATTACAGATAAAGAAGTTTCTGATGGTTGTAATATACAATAAAAAAGAAAAGGGGTTATTTACCCCATTTCATACCCATCATTGTTTTCTTAACGCCGCCTAAGATTAAGACGATTGCAACAACTAAGGCCAATTGATCTTGAGCTCTCCATAGCCATATTCCAAGTAGAATCAAGATTATACCTGCGATCATCATGAATTTACCACACCCACACCCTGCTTTATTACAGTACATACATGTGTTTCCAGATGAACCTCCTTCTTTTGCCATTTTCACACCTCCCTCTATTATTATAAAATATTATAATTTTCATATATCTTTTTCATTTATAATATTTTCTAAAAAGTGGGCCTGGCTGAATTTGAATCAGCGACCCCTACCTTATCAGAGTAGTGCTATAACCGGACTAAGCCACAGGCCCATATTAAAGACTTATTTTAGAAGTTTTATAAACGTTTTTGTTATTTTGTTTTAGAATTCTATATCTTTCATTTATATTCGTATTTGGTGGACAATATCCAAATGTTTTCCATACTTGATATTTAGTTAAATGTTTAGCTGAATTAAAACCTATTTTTTTCATCCATTTACTCAAATTTTCTTTACCATTTATGTTAATTTGATGACTAATATTTATTCTGTTGTTTCTTTTACTTTTCATATTATAAGATACCGAAGAATTTATATTAAATTTTTTTAAAATATTTATTACACTCTTTGTCAAGTATTTACTTTGATTATTAAAACTAATTGACGGATAATAATGTTTCTTTTTATATCTTTTTTTAAATGTCAAACAAAAATCTGTATCTGCTAATCCTCTAAGAAAATACTTCATTATTGTTTTGTTTGAATATGTTATTATTTTAGGAATATCGATATCTTTTTTCATTCCCATGGGTAACCTCAATGATTTATGGAAAAAGGTTAAAATAGCCTTTGAGTTGAGATATGTTCTTAAACTAGAATTTTTTATTCTTCTATCAAAATTAATTTTCACCCTTTTATTAAAAAGCTCTTTAAATAAATCTTTTATTATTTCTTTATGATATTCTTGTTCATCAATTATATGTCCTGTATAACTAATGTAATAATTTGCGCCTTTTTTATAAATTCCCATAGATCCATCACCAACATGGACGCCTATCAAATAAGCAAGTTTATTGTTTAATATTTTGGGTATTTTTAGATTATTCTTTACATCCTTTTTACTAAATTCGACTTTTGAAATGTTCAATTTTTTTAAATTCATACTATTTCATATGCTTTTTTCCTTATAAGTCCTGCGCGGGTGGTTTGCACATGCAACATTTGTAAGGAAAATATATATTAAAGAATATAATAATTAAACGCCTGAGGAAGGACTTGAACCTTCGACCATTGTCGCAAGTTTTACAATTACTTGTCACGGTATCAGTCTAGCTCTCCCGAGCAACAGATAACAGCTTCACAACAAAAGTTCGTGTGCTCTACCAATTGCTCCACATGGTCTGAGCTACTCAGGCTTAATAAGAACAATGAAGAAGCAATTTAAAAAGATTTTCATTTAATCTACTAGATATAAACTGTGGTCTTTTGTGTAAGAGTAGGGCCTATGTGCAAAGCCAGCCGTTCGAAAGATTTAAAAATATTAGTACTTAGTAATAAATATATAAGATGGAAAGTAAAAATAACTCAGAAATTGGACATGAGTTATTAGGTGCACTAGAAAAAACCCTATTGCTTACAGGTAAAGCAGTTGTTGGTGATAAGCTAATACATGAATTTGCTGAACCATTTAGAAAACAAGACCAATCAATTAGTTATGCAGAAGCTGGAGTATATTTCGCAAAATATATAACTTTAACTAATCTTGGATATGTCTTGGCCGAAAGATTTCTCTAATTTAAAAATTATAGTAACATTCCCAAATATTTGCTTTGAATAATAATTATTTTAATTTTTTCAACCTAACGCTAGTATAATGCCCACCATTTTTATTATTTTCTTTGTTTTAGTCAATAAAATCTTTATTTTTAATTTTCTCAGGAAGGTACTTTTCAGAGATAAAAGTGATACCTCTTGAGCTTAGGGCTTGTATTTCTGCTTTTGAACCATATTGCCTCATTGTTTTGAATTCTTTTTGCCATTGTTTATTATCTTTAAACCAAGAATATTCTGCTAACTGTTTTAATCTTGAGATATCATGATCTTTCAGTTTAATAAAATGTTTCTTAAGATCATATTTTTCTATATCATTTGAGGAAATACCTAGGAATTTAACACCAGGGATTGCTAATCTTTCTGATGCATGAGCTAGATTAATACTTCCATATTTTATAACAGAATAAATATAGAACCCATAAGCGTCATAATCTGTTAAAACATAAATTGGTAATTTATACTCTTCATATAATCTTTGTAATAATCTTCTTATTCCTCTTGTTGTTTGACCTTGAGAACTTATTAAAATACATTTATGTTTCTCCCAGAATCTATCTTCATTTAAACGTTCCCATACAGCTGCTTTTTCCATGTATAGTATGTATTTAGCATTTACACTTTTGAATTTAATATCTTCAACATTACTTGGAATAGACCAACCACCAGAACCTAATTTATCCCATCTAATTGTATCTCCAGCATCTTCTATAGTTACTTTTCCAACTATGGAACCATTCTTATTTGCATTTATGTTTAGTTGTTCTCTAGAATCTCCTGTTAATAATTCTAAATCTTCTATTACATTATCAGATTCACTTTGTTCATCTACAATATTAACACTAGTTCCAGGAATGGTACGTTTCATCATATAGAAAACATCTCTTAAACTTGCGTGTTTTTCTTCATTAAGTAAATTTTTACTTACAGATGCAACTTCTATTGTTTGTAAGAATTTTTTTGCGTGTGCAACGTTAAAGAAAAAACGTTTAGATTTTTTGTTTCCTAATTCTAAAGTTTTTGATTTTTTATTGAAAATAACATTACTTAATGCTCGAACAGGTATTGTGATATTAGGGTTTCTAATCTTTTCTACATCTTTTAAGACTTTTAGTCCTAATTCTTTTAATTTTGATTCTTGTTTATTTTTTTTCGCCATTTTCTGATTCTAATGTTGGTAACTCTTTTTTAAGTGTTTTCTCTAATTTTTTTAAGATTACTTCTTCTTTTTTATTAGTTAAATGTGATAAGGAGGCTGCTAACTCTGGAATGTATTTACCAAATAAATCTATTTTTTGTCTTTGTTCTGCTGCCCGTATATGTTTTCTTATGTATGTGTTTAATTTTCTACCACACTCTTGTAATGCTAATTTTATTTCTTTAATGATAGCGTCATAGTGTGCAACAGCATCTTTTGCCTCTGAAGTAAAGGGGACCCAAACTGAAGCTAGATGTAAAACCACTATTGCCGGACCTGTTGGCATGTTTGAGCCAGATTGATTAAGACCATAAGACTTCCATTTTGTTTCTCCTAAAGATTTTGTTATTGCACAAGCACCTTGTTGATATAATAATGGAACTTTGTTTGCGAATCTCATTAATCTTACTTGAGATTCTTTTTCAATATCTCCCCCGTAAGCTATGCCGGCTTCTACAACAAATGGAAAACCTCTATAAACTGAAGTGGGTCTTGTTGTGGTAACATAAAAATCTGCATTTACTTCTTTTTGTAATCCTCTTTCTAAAATGTCTGCACCTATTGGACTTAAACAGTCTGTTGGTGGTGCCATAACTTTAGTTTCTTGCATCGCTTTGAATAATTGTTCTGCTTCTTGCCTATCCATATTTTTTGGTTTTGTGTTTGCACTTAGTTTTGCTTTTGCACATATGTCTTTTGCAGTACCAGGACCAATTCTTGAAAAATCTTGTGTTAAAAAAGATTGTAAAGTTCTAGTTGTTGTAATACTTAACATTTGAATTAGATTCCCTAACTCTATTCCATATGGATGAGGTTTGATCTCTTTAGGTTCTTTTGCTAATTCATTTGTACCTCTAAGAAAATCTTGTCTTTCTTTTTCTGGAGTTATGTAAGTAATATGTGCATCTGGATTTACAATCGCAACTTGTTTGATATATTCATCTACTGATTGTTTTCCTTTCTGATATTTTCCTTCTAATTCTAGTTCTATTCTTGTTCCATGATCCTTGTCCCAATCTGCGTTTTCATCTTTTATTACGTTAGGAGAATTAGTTTTTGTATCTATGTTTAATTCATATTGGTGTGCTTGTTTTCCTTTTGAAATTTTTGATAAGATTTTCGTTGATTTACCTGTTGTTAATTGAGAATATAAAACTGAGGCAGAGATTCCTATACCTTGAGAACCTCTAGATTGTCTTAATCTATGGAACTTACTTCCATATAATAATTTACCAAAAACTTTTGGAATATTTGCTTTAACTATTCCAGGACCATTATCTTCTATTATAACTTTATATCTTGTTTCTGATAGTTCTTGTATTTCTACATAAATTTCTGGAAGAATGTGAATTTCATTACAAGCATCTAAAGAATTATCTACAGCTTCTTTTACAGTCATTAGTAATGCCCTAATAGGATTATCAAAACCTAGTAGATGTCTATTTTTTGTAAAAAATTCTGCAACAGAAATTTCTCTATGTTTCTTTGATAACTCTTCCGCTGTAATTTTTTTTTCTTGATTATTAACCATTTACTGTGAAAGAAAGGTAAGTGTTTATAAATTTATCCTGAAAATTCGTCTATTTCTTCATTAGAAAGGTGTTTTCTCTTCTCTTTTTCTATAAATGCGTAAACATTTCCATGCTTACTTCCCAAAATTAAATTAATAATTGCTCTCTTTGCTATGATTGCATTTTCATAAATTCCTATTATACAGGCGGTTTTTCCATAAACACAAATACTAGTATTTGTTAATTTTTCAAGTAATTTTCTTGCTTTTCCATCTGAACCTATTAATCTTGATCTTACTCTAACAATAGAACCTTTTGTTTTATTTTTTGTTAAATCTTTAATGTCAACAATTTCAAGACAATTCTCTTCATTAGTTAATTGTAAAGCTATGGTTGGATTAAAACCTCTGGAGATTGCAGTTACTATATTTTTTGCGATAAGTAATTTTAAACCATCGCCACATAGAATTTCTACATCTCCCTCTTTTGAGTTTATTGTTAGTGTTGTTGAGGTAGCTTTCTCTATTTGCCTCTTTATTTTTCCTTTTTCCCCTAATAAAACAGCTATTCTGTCTTTTGGTATTTTTAATTGATCTAATAATTCCATCTTAGAATTCTGCTTCTTCTAAATCTTTTAAGTATCCTTTTCTTCTAAGCCATTCAATTTGATTTGGCCTGTATTTGAATAAAATATCTCCTTTAGTTTCAGGTTCATATTCCCATGGTTCTACAAGTAATATATCTCCTTCTCTAATCCATAATGATCTTTTTAATCTTCCAGGGATTCTACAAACTCTTGTTTTTCCATCTAGACAACGAACACGCATTCTTGAACCGCCTAATCTTTGTTCTGTTAGACCAATTACTTCTCTATCTTTAGGAGTTCTTACTCTAAACACTTCTTCCTGTTCAGGAGCCTTGTTTCTATTCTTATTTTTGTTCTTATTTTTCTCTTTATCTTTCCTAAAGTTTGCCATAAAATTTTGTAGAAAACTATTCTTATAAAACTAACTATTTAGCCTAAAACAAACGGTTAAACGATAAACTAACTTACTTGTTTGCCTATCTCTTGTGAATAAAGAAGGAGATTGTTTTATTGTTCCTCCAAAATTCTTTTTTAATTTCTTTGCAACTTGAACTGCAAATCTCTTATCTGTTAAATATATATCTAGGCCATTTTTAGTAGAAACTTCCTTTGTAATGAATGCGTTTTTTCTTCTCATTATCTCATCTTTTACAAACATTTCTAATAATAAGTTATTAGGTCTTAATTGTAATATGGCTGCGAAACCTCTATCATTAGTATAAATATTTGGATTTATTTTAGGAGATTCTTTCTTTTTCATAATGCTACCTTAATTGCATAAGGAACTCCTTTAATCTTGATTATATTTGATTTTTCTATAATATTATTCTTAATTGCAAATTCTACAGATTCTTTGCCAAGGATATTTATATTTGGACATTTTTCTAATAAATCTAATAATTCTTTTTCATCTTTTATTTCATCACCTTTGTAAAAACTTTCAGAAACTTCCAGATGTATCTCACCATCTTGCAAAGTTTTCCCAATTAAATCTTTATCACAAAGGGAAATTATTTCTTTATCTTGACTTTTATGGATTTTTACTAGAATCATTTATATTTTTGCTCTTACAGGATTTTTTGCACCGCAAGCTGTACATTTTAAAATTGTTGTTCTATCTTCTTTTGTTAATTGTGTATCTGGTTTTTTACATTCTGAACATAAAACAAAACTTTCAGTATATTGTTGAATTTTTGAATTGATTAATGAAGCAGATAACTTTCTTCCTAAGACTAATCTTGGACCATCTATTTTAGCAGGTGTTGCTAATTCTCTTTGTAAATATTTTAGTAAGTGTTCAGGTTCTCTTCGTAAAGTATCAACTATTGAAGTGAAGTTTGAAATAATAGTTTTAGTTCCTTGTAAATGTCCTTTTACTTTAGGAATTTCAAATCTTTCAGTTTCTTTAGTTTGTTCTGGAAGCTCTTCATAAGCTTCTTTTATTAGTTTATCATAATCTGATTTCATATAGAATTATAGATTAATTACGTTTTTAAATTATGTGGTTTTGAGCTTTTTAGTTATTTTTAATGTACTCAAGAGTTTCATTTATTCTTCTTAATTTTTCTTTTTCTATTTTTTGTTCTTGTTCAAGTTCTTCAACTAAAGAGCCTATATTTCCACTGGAATTTTTTGCGACGTGCACCCTACCAGCGTCATCAGAATCGTCAAGATAGCCACCCCTAGCATTCAAGTTGGAATTCCTGCCACGATACAACCTAAGGGCACCAGAGCTTTCCGTCCATAAATTTCTATCTCCATTACTATCTAAAAAAGAAGGAAATCCATCTATTATTAAAGATGGATCATTTGAATTAAAAGAACCATCTCCTTTTGCTAATGCTGGAACATTGTAAATTAAAGTATGCTCTGTTGGATCTAATCTTAAAGAATATTCAAAAGAATCATCTTTTGTTACATTTAGTAAACCTGTTACTATGAAAGGTAATTTTAGATCTAAGTTATCTTTATATTCATTAGATGAAGCTATATCTCTTAGATGTTTCCATAATATTTCATTATATCCTTGTTCAGGATATATTGCTAATCCTGTATCTTCGTAGGTTTCTTTTGGATCTATTAAAGTATCGTTAGCTAAAGCTATTTCTGATTGTGTTTGAGTTATAGGCAAAACATCTTCTCCAGATAATTGTCTGTATATTTCTATTAATTTATTTCTAAAATAAATATTAGATCCTCTTACTGGACCTTCTGTAGCATTAGGATCTAAAGTATCTAAAGCTATTGATTTACTATGAGAATAATCTTCTGTAATTTTCTTAACTGATTCTCTTACTAATGGATCTGAGTATTCTACTTGTGCTATACTTTCAGTATTCTTAGTTATAGGTTGGTATTCCATTTTATATTTATTAGAATTCTACTGTTTATAAGTGTTACTATTCTAGAGTTTATAACTTTAAGTAGTCTTTAATTTTCCTTGACTTATTTGATAGATTTCGCCTTCTTTCATAAGTTCTTCAATAACCTTATTTGCTTCTGATTCTTCTACTTGAGATTCATTTATTACTTCAATTATTGGTGCTCCATCTTCTTGATCAAGTTTTTCTATAGATGTTATGATCTTCCTCTTAATAGGCTCAGGAGATTCTTGGATTTTTTCTTCTTGTACTTGTGAAGGTTTAACTTCTTCAGTAATGTTTTGTGTTGGATTTTGTTCTGTATCTTGTGTAGGAATTTTGATCTCTTGCTCTTGAGGTTTATTTATCTCCATAGTTGGTTCGAATTTAATTTGATTTTTTAATTCCAATTTTCTAGAAATTTCTTTTAAAATATCAACAGTTTTAACAAATTCAGGAATTAAATATCGTTCTTCATTGTATTCTCTGATTTTTCCAATTAAAAATATTGTATCTCCGTTTTTTAAATTATTTAATAAGGAAGTTTCTTCATTCCAAGATTTAATTCTTATTTGTGCAGAAGAATCGTCTATTGTTACAGAAATGTAAGTTTGTTCATTATTTTCGAATTGATCTACAACAGTAGCGACTAAATTAACTCTTGATATTTGTGTATTTTCGAATTCTATGTAACTTTGTTTTGTTTCTTCATTTTTTTTGAAAATACTAGAAAGAATATTGCTGATCCATAATTTATGTGCAGTTTGTCTTCTGAAATTATTTTCCATTTTATAATTTACTTATAATTCCTATTTTTGGTTCAAAAATTTCTCCTTCTCTTTTTAATTTTTCAATAGAATCTAGAACTTGAGGTTTTTCAATTCCTTTTTCTAAGGCTTTTTCTAGTATGTTATCTAGAGGAATTTGTTTCCCAACTGTTTCATTTAAACTATTAATTATTTCTCTAACATTTATTAGCTTAGATCTTTCTGAAGATGGAATTCCTGACATCATATCCATATCTATTTGACCTGTTTCATGATCAAATCCAACTTGCATTAAGCAATATCTTAGTAACTCGATAGCTCTTTTTGCATCTTCTTTTTTTACTTCTTTTGATAACCTTACTCTTGCAGATCCTTCTGATAATCTAACTAAAGCTTCTAATTGTCTTGCAGATATTGGAATTGGCTTTACTTTTTCATCTCCCGCTTGCGTTGTATTTCTTAGAGAAACATAAAAATCTCTTATTTCTCCAATAGCTTCATCTGTTAATTTGGGGTGTACTTTTTGTTTTATATATGACAAATATTTTTTGAAAAAAGCTGCAGGAATTTCTTGTTTAAGTTTTTCTGGTTCTTTGTGTAAATTTAAAACATGTGTTGCTATTTTTGCGTCTGTTTCTTTACTTGGAAGATCTCTTACAGGAAAAATTAAATCAAATCTATTTATTAAAGTTGAAGGTAAATCTATTTGAGATGCTAGAGGTGTGTAAGGATCAAATCTTCCTAATTTAGGATTTGCTGCTGCTAAAACTGTTGTTTCACATTTTAAAACTGCTTGAATGTTAGCTTTTGCAATACTAATCCTTTGTTGTTCTAAACCTTCATGTAAAGCATCTCTATCTTCCTTAGTCATTTTGTCTAATTCATCAATAAATAAGTATCCACCATTTGCTAAGACCATTGCACCTGCTTCTAGAGCCCATCCTCTTAAGAATTCATCTCTAACGACTACTGCAGTATTATGAACAATAACGCCATTAGCAATAAAGTTATGAGAATTATTTACTGTTATATCATAAACATATTCATATCCATGATTGAAATCCTTTTTTATTTCTATAATTTCATCCCAGAAAATATCTGACTCAGATAATTTTTTTAAATAAGAACTATTCTTATTTTTCTCCTTTATATTTTCTAAAATTCTTTTTAATTTAATTCTACTTATACCTTTTTTGTAATTATATCTAAAATTTCTTTTGTCAATATTGGTTTTTTTCAATAGAATATCTGCTCCTGGAATAACATCAATATTTGTATTTGACTTAGATATTTGAGATATTACATTATTTAATTTTGAGCTCTTCTCTTCTGAACTGAAATTTATTTCATTTCTAAATTTAACCATATCCTCTCTTCCAGATATATCAACAAGATATTTTTCATAGTTGGGAACAATTTTACTGCCATCTTTTTTTATTGATATTTCAATTTTTCTTGATCTAATTTTTGTGTGAATTCCAAATCTCAGAAGAGATAACTGTAATTTCATTGCGAATTTTTTACTTGAAGTTGCATAAGATATATGATTAGATCCTTTTGTTCTTCTTCTAACAACAGAACCATCTGAATCAAAACATCCTTTAATATAAAATTTCAACAGATTATTTGGAAGTCTTAGTAAAGTATTGGACATATCAAGTTTTTCTGATTTTGGGGAAATTGGTATTCCAAAAGAATTTAAGATCTCGGAAACAAGATTAGAACCAAATCTCCATGATTCTGAACGCTTATCTGTTTTTTTGCTTGACAAATTTAGAGTTGCATTGAAAAGTTTTTTACTAAGGTCTTTAAATATTTTCATAAGGTTTTTTGAGTTATTTGAAAATCTTATTGTTACTGAACCTCTATTTTTACAAAGATCTCCATCTCCAGCAATCAAACCTGCAAAATACATAAGATCGTTGTTTACATGGAGTGGAATTTTTATTTTGTGGCCTTTATAGAGAGAAAACTGTTTTATTTCTTGGAAGATCTTTTCTTCATCCCATCTTGATTCTTTAATTAAAACTCTTAAATCATCTAGATGTATGTTTCCTCTAGCATCTTCATTAATCCAGTTATAATAAAGATTGTTTTCATTAAGCCCAGTTCTTTTAGCAAAAGATCTTAGACTTTCTTTTTTAGATACTTTTTTAACGATATTTTTTATTTCGGACTTAATTCCATATAAAACAGGGTTGCTTTTAATTAAATCAATGCACAAAAGTTTAGAACTATTTTTAAAATTTAATTCTCTTCCAGTGCCTAAGTACTCCCCACAGGTAAATTTAGATGATTCTTTCCATGTGACAGTACCTTTATTTATTGTGTATAATTTTGTATTTGGAGTTACTTTTATTTTTTTACCACTCCTTAAGATTATTTCAACCATATATTCTGGTGGATCTATCTTCCAAAAATCAGATATTTTTTTTGTTGTTATCTTTAAATTCTCATTTAATGTGAATATTTTCTTTTTATTCTTATTATTCTTGGATTTCCATATGCCTTTTTTGAATTCTTCATGATTATATTCCAATTGGTTATTTACCAAATCCTTAATTTCGTGTATTCCTCCTGGATTAGTTTGAATTAAGCTATCTGGTGCTAAACAAAGGCCTGCTCCTGATGCAGACTTTCCTGAAGTTAATCTTGCCTTAGGTGCAACTTTTGAAACTGAAACTATTAAAGAAGATTTCGCTGTCCCTGGATCTCCAACAAGTAGCATGTGCATATCTCCTCTTGTTTTTGTTCCATCAGGTCTTTCTTTTTTAACCCCACCCATTAATTGTAAAAGTAAAGCTTCTTTTATCCTTTCATGTCCAAAAATTGGAGGAGCTATAGAATCTCTTAAAATATTATAAACCTCTGGGTTTGCACCTAATTTTTTAATTTCTTTTATATCTTTGTCATCTAAAGAAATATCTTCAAAAGTCTCTTCAATAGGTTCTATGAAATTAGACTCAACCATTAAATCATATCTTATAGATTGTGCTCCTGTTTTTAGTAAGACTGGAACTTCTTTTATTACTCCTGTAATACGTACTTGACTTCCAGGAGTGGTTTTCTTCTCCATTTTTGGTTCTACTAAATCTTCTTTTAGAAAAATTGAGAGTCTTTTTGGTTGTTCTCCTCCTTCTAATAATTCTGGAGATTCTTCTATAACTAATCTTTGAGCGTCAACTAAATCTTTACTTAGTAATCTAAAATTTCCCCTTTTTCCGCAAGTACAACGAGAAGGTTCTTTGAATTTTGTGTCTAATTGTAAGATTGAAATGGTATTTCCACAAGAAGGGCACTCAAATCTTGCTGAAGTTACTTGCGGTCTAACGTCTGAAGATTGTCTTACTATGCCTTCTATGTACATGAATTTTCCTAGATGAGCGCTTCTAATATCTTTGACCATAATAAATTGTGATTTTGGTAGGTTAAAGAAACGAACTTTAAATTCTCCAAGAGAAAATGCTTCTTCCACTGCTATTTCAGTTGCCTTGATTACTTCTTCAGGATCTTCTATTAAGATATCTGCTATTTCAGGATCATGTTTTAATAAATCTGAAAAATCAATTAATAGAGTAGTCAAACCTTTAGTAGAGAGGTCATGAACTTTTTTTTCATAATACTCAATTGCGAAATCTTTTAATTTATCTATTTGTTCTTGCGTTTCCATCTTTTTTTAATTTTATTCTTTAGAGAGTACTAGAATAAAAGTTTTATTGTAATGATTATTAGATTTATATAAAAGAATTTGTCATGGAAAATAGATAATAAAAAATAATTATTGTTAAGCTACTAAACTATCGAGATTAATAGTTTGGAGAATTTCTACTTCTTTTCCTTTTGGTTTTTTATGTATCTTATATAATTCTCTTAATTTTGCTATTTTCTCCTTATCTAATTCTAACTCTTCTGGTTTTTTTACTAAATAGTCTTCTGGACTTTTACCCAACTCATCTAATTCTAAATTTCCATAATTTTTCATTTTATCCTCCTATTTAATTTTCTTTAAATTTACCACTAATTTTCCTACTGCTTCCCTTAGCTTTGTTTCAGATCTTGTTCCTGTACAAACTATTTTTCCATTACTAAATAAAAGGAAAGTTGCTCTTGTTCCATTTAATTTGTAAACTAAGCCTGGGAATTGTTCTGGTTCATATTCTGTATTTTCTAATTTCATAGCTAATGAGTTTAAATTTAAGTCCATGAAAATTTCTCCAGATGCCACCATATTTTGAACTTTTATGATTGGTTTAACTTTGATTCTTATTTTAATTTTAGCTAGGTTTTTAATAATTTTATTAATGGATTCTTTTACTTTTGCCATAGATTTAGCACCTGTACAAACTACTTTTCCTGAAGAGAAAATTAATGCTGAAGTTTTAGGATCTTTTATTCTCATAACTAAACCTGGAAATTGTTCAGGATTATATTCGGTATTTGGTAAAGTTTCCGCCAATTTTATAAGTGGAATATCATGTTCCAAACTTGTAGAAGCAACAATGTTTTGTATCTTAATTTCATACTTTTTAGCCATTCTTTACATCCCCTCCAGTTAATAATAGTTAAATTTATATATTAGATAAGAGAAAGGTATATAAAGGCTTTCTAGACGAGTGTTGCTATTTTTTAGTTTAGATTTCTATTTAACGACATTAAAACCTATTTCAAATTTAGTATCTTTTATAGAAAATTCATCTCTAAATTTAGATGATTTTAGATGTTTAATTACTTTAGCACCAACTGTTTTCTTAATTGTTTCTTCATCTAATTTTTGTTCTGTGTTTATAAAAAGTTCAATGGAATTTTCTTTTTTTAATTCTGCTTTCTTTCTTAATGCCTGAATTCTTCTAATAATTTCTCTAGTAAATCCTTCAACTTCTAATTCTTTAGTTAGTCTTGTATCTAAAACAACTTGTAGGTCTACTTTTTTATCTAATTTTGTTTTAATTGATTTAATATTTGTTTGTTGTAATATTAATGATTTTAATGATTTTACAGCCCTGATTATTTCAGGATCTTTTGTTGTTACAGTGATTTCTTTTAATGGCCATCTAACACTTATCTGCTCTTTTTCTCTTTGTGATAGAATTTCTGGAATTACTTTTCTTATGTTTTCAACATTTTTTTCTAGAGAAGGGTTTGTTTTTTCTTGTTTAGGCCATACGTCTAAGTGAACGCTTTTTTTTGTTTTATTAAAATCTTGATAAATTTCTTCTGTTAAATAAGGAACAAACGGAGCAAGTAATTTTACAACTTTATCAAAAACATAATTTAATGTGTAGTATAGTGAAACATCTTTCTTTTGTGTTCTATCTCTTATTAGTTTTATATAGAAACGTGAAAAATCTTCATTTACAAAATTTATGAAACTATTTGAACAATGGTGATAGTTATGGACTTCTAATTCTTGTGTAACATTTTTTGTTAATGTATTTACTCTAGATATAATATATTTGTCTTCTGTTTCTAATTTCTTAGGTTTTGAAGGTTTTTTAAATTTGAATTGTTCTTTGTATGATTTTGTGTAAATGTATGTGTTGTACAAAATATTTAGGAATTGTAAGACTTGTTCCCTTACTAGATTTTCACTAATTCTTTTCGTATCTCCTGGTTCTGTTACACACATTTGTAATCTTACAGCGTCTACACCTAATTTATCAAACATATCATCTGGATCTGTAATGTTTCCTTTGGATTTGGACATTTTTTCACCTTTTTCATCAACTAAGTGCCCTGCTGAAACTACGTTTTTATACGCGTTACTGTCAAATAAAATTGTACTTATGACATGCATTGTGTAGAACCAACCACGTGTTTGATCTATTGCTTCTGCTATGAAATCATAAGGAAAAGATTTCTTGAACATTTCCTTATTTTCAAAAGGATAATGATATTGGGCAAATGGTGCTGAGCCTGAATCATACCAACAATCTATAACTTCTGGAACTCTTGAAACTTGAGACTTACATTTTGAGCAGCTAATTTTAATTTTATCAATGTTAGGTTTATGTAAATCAATTTTAGTTATTTTATTTATAGATAATTTTTGTAATTCTTTTATTGAACCTATTGCAGTTTCGTGACCACAAGAACATTTCCAAATTGGTAAAGGTGTTCCCCATAGTTTACTTCTGGATAAAGCCCAATCTTTTACATTTTCTAACCAATCTCCAAATCTCCCTTCCTTTAGATGAGAAGGATACCAATTTATTTTTTTGTTATTTTTAATTAATTTATTTTTATATTTTGTTACTTTCACAAACCAAGATTTCATTGCAAAGTATAGTAAAGGAGTTTTACATCTCCAACAATGAGGATATGAATGTTCATAATTTATTTTTTTGAATAATTTATTTTCATCTTCTAATTTTTCTATAATAAATTTGTCTGCTTTTTTAACAAACATACCTTCAAAATCTTTTACTTCTTTTGTGAATTTACCTTCGTTGTTAACTGGTTGAACGAAATCTATTTTATTTTCTTTACAAACTTGATAATCGTCCTCACCAAATGCAGCCGCAGCATGAACTATGCCTGTTCCTTCTTCTATTGATACAAAATCTCCATGAATTACTCTAAATGAATTTTTAAGATTTTTGAAATAAGAAAATAATGGTTCATACTTTAATCCGATTAGATCTTTTCCTTTTAGTTTTTTTATTATTTTTGGGTTTTTGAAATAATTTTTAACTAAGTTTTCTGCTAAAATATATTCTTCTTTGTTTTCTTTTATAACAACATAATTTACTTTTTTATTTATAATTAAAGCTACATTCGAGATAGTCGTCCATGGAGTGGTTGTGAAAGCCAGGAAGAATCTATTGGGATTATCTTTGGATTTAAATTTTACATATATTGCAGGTTCTTTTACATCTTTGTAACCTTGTGCAACTTCATGGCTACTTAAAGGAGTTTCACATCTTGGACAATAAGGAACTACTTTATGTCCTTGATACAATAAATCTTTAGTGTGTAATTCTTTTAATGACCACCAAACACTTTCTATATATTCATTTGATAAAGTAATATAAGGATCTTTTAGATCAACCCAATAAGCCATTTTTTCTGTATTGACGTTCCAATTTTTGATATATTCAAAAACACTATTTCTACATTTTTGTATAAATTTACTTGTTCCAAAAGATTGGATTTCCTTTTTTGAGTTTAAGTTTAGAGCTTTTTCTATTTGAACTTCTACAGGCAAACCGTGACAATCCCAACCACCTTTTCTTGGAACAGTGTATCCTTGCATGAATTTAAATTTACAGAATAAATCTTTGAAGACACGAACTTCTACATGATGTAATGCCGGTGGTGCGTTAGCTGTTGGAGGACCTTCTAAGAAAGAATATAGTTTTTTCTTGTTATTATATGAAATAGAATCCTTTAATATAGAAGGATTTTTCTTCCAGTATTTTCTTATATTATCTTCTATTTCTTTAAAGTTGTACATTGTTTTTTTCCCTTATCAATTCTTAATAATTCTCTACATACTTCTTTCTCCCAATGTTTTTTAAAATTTGTTATTATAAACTCAAATTTAAATTTATCCCTATAGAAATTTACGTAGTTCATTATAGTTCTATTTTTCTTGCTTTCAAACTCTTGAGAAACTATTACTGGAACAAACTTCTTTTTGTATACCTCTGGAAGTAATTTTGAAATATCTCCTAAAAGCTTTTGAGCTCTTTTTGCCCTATTTCTTCTTTCATCTTTTGTCTTGTAGTAAAATATTGAAATAAAAAAAACTGAATTTTTTGGACCTATTAATTGAAGATCATAAGACCATCCTTTGGGAATAAAACTCACATTAAAATTGTTATCCAAAGCTTCTTTCAATAATGATTGAGCATCTAAATCTTGTTGATGCAAAAAATCCCATGGTTTTAGACCTATTTTATTAAATTCATCTAGATTTAACTTTATATTCATGGGAAAACTTTTACAAACATTGGAACTTGAATCATAATATATCTTTTTAACTTTTTTAGGTAATATATTACTTCTCACAAGAATATTGATTTGTGGCCTATTTCCATAGAGATACAAATTAGAACCTCCATTCTTGTCTAGAGAAATCTCTGATAACCAATTAAAATTATGTTTAAAAAAGTTGATATTTGTTTTAACCTTTTTTATTTTTGACCTTGTTGTATTTGCTGAGAATCTTAGATTAAATTGTCTTTCAAAACTGTTCTTTTTTGGATATTTTTTATAGACTATTGATCCAGGAATTGTTACTTGATTTTTCATTATAAAATAAATGTTTTTTTCTTTAAAAATGCTGCGGAGGCGTCTTGCACATGCAACATTTGTAAAGAAAATATATATTATAATTGTTATTTTAAAGAAGAATTATTTATATTGTTTACTATTCTTAGAAAATTTTAATTCTGATTAGATTTTTTGAATCAAAGACAAATATTAAAAACTCCTACTGGATAAATATTATATGGACAAGAAAACAATAAAAAAAATAGTCTCAAAATCAATAAAAAAGAGGATAATTAAGATAAAATCAGTTATTGGAAAAGGGGATGTAAACAGAATATTTATCCTTGATCTAGAAGACAAAAAAATACTAATAAGAATAAACGAAAAACATGATGGAGTAATAGAATTTAAAAAAGAAGTATGGTGTATCAAAAGAGCTAAAGAAAAAGGCATATTAGGCCCAAATGTTCTAAGTATAGGAAGATACGGTAATTTTTCATACATGATTTATGAATTCATAGAAGGAAAGAGTGGAAAGGAGATAAAAGATAAAAAAGAAATTTGGAAAGTGTTAGGAATATATGCAAAAAGGATTAATTCTATTAAAGTTAAAGGTTTTGGACTTCAATTTTCTTCTAAAGAGAATAAATTTATAGAATCTTGGGAAAAATTTATTGATTATAATATTAATAGTTTAAGTAAAAAAGATAAATTAATAGAATTAAGTATTTACAAAGAATCTCAATTAAATATAATAAAAAAATTGTTTTTAAGTTTTAAAAAAAAGAAATTTGATTTTGGATTAGTTCATAATGATCTTTCACTAAGAAACGTTGTTGTAAATGATGAAAGAAAAGTTTTCCTTATTGATTGGGGATGTGCTGAAGCTAACATTGTTCCTCATGCAGAGTTCGTTGAAATATTAGGAGCAGGACACATAGATTTGAAAATTCCCTCAAAAGAAGAAATTAATTCATTTTTAATTGGTTATGGAATTTCAAAAAACCAATTTAATATATTAAAAAAAGATATATCAAAATTTCTACTTCTAGTTTCTTTTGACAAATTAAGATGGGCAATTGATAAAAATCCGAAAAAAATAAAAGAGATGTCTAAGATAGCCAAAAATAGATTAAATTTTGCTTTAAAGATAAATCAGAAATAGCCATATATTGCAAATATAATATGCAAAAATTATTATTAATTATCATAAGTCCGACCAATACATGTTCTAAGAAACCTTTAAATACTCAAAAATAACCTTTTTTTTAGCTATATTTAAGGAATTAAAGGCTTTAGAGGCTATTTCTTAGGTTTAGTAAATCAAATAGAATATGGAGAGTGAATTATAAAATGTATGGAAATGAAGGCGGATTTAGAAATTTTGCCCCAGTTAATGTTGGGGACGAAGTAGATGTAAAAATAGAGGCTGTTGGAGAGAAAGGTGACGGAATAGCAAAAATAAAAGGTTTTGTTATATTTGTACCTAATGTAAAAGAAGGTGATGATGTTAAAGTTAGGATTACTAAAGTCCTGAGAAAAGTTGGTTTTGGAGAAGTAGTTG
>CEPZ01028996.1_pt1 | contig 24098 bp, 30 predicted proteins | sample 530461 | NCBI WGS metagenome assembly CEPZ01 (sample SAMEA2620106, study PRJEB7988) | marine metagenome | isolation source: saline water (ENVO:00002010), including
TTTGAACATGCTTATGAGATATGGTACAATATTGTGATGATAGTTTTATATAAAAAATTGAAAATATCATTATATTAATGTAAACTTAAATAGGAGAAATAATGTCTGAATTTAAACTTTCTGATGAAGTTGTTGCACAAGTTGCAAAGCTTGTTCAATTAGCTATTATAACTGGAACTGACGTGGTCGATAATCTAAGAATGTTACGTGTTACAGAGTCTGATGATGATAAGTCTGTTCTTGTTTTAACACCAGAGTATAGATTACTAGGTGATGAGCATGTTGAAAAACTAATGTCAGATATCGTCGATACACCAGAGATGACATAGGGTGGATAGACTAAAAAAAATGTATGAGCAGCAGAATGCATTCATATCTCTCATGCAAAAACATAGATCGCATCCAGAAGTACCTCTTGATATCACAGAGAAGAAGTCGCAGCAATTTTTAAGGATGCTGGCATATGAATGTATGGGTGAGCTATTTGAGTCAAATATTCTTCTTAAAAATAGCAAGTATCATCGGGCAACAGAGGTGACAGAATTTGATCGTGATGCATATGTTGAGGAGCTATGTGATGTGCTACATTACTTTTTTGGCATAGTAATATGCTCAGGAATCTCATCTGATGAGCTTTTTGACACATATATGTCAAAGGGCAAGATAAACGTAGAACGTATTCTTGGCGGTTATTAAAAGTGATTTTTAATGTAAAAATCACTTTAATTGTGTAAAATTTATTGAATCAATGTTTGTGCTTTAAAAACTAACAATTGGATAATAAACTATGAGCAAAGACGACACGAAACAAAGTACGACGTTTCTTAAGATGTTTAGTCGCCAGGATGAGTTTTCATCTTTATTTTTTGACAAAAGTGAGATGAGCGATCGACAAAAGGAGGAGATGACAAAGTCATTTGCCTTAGCACTGCATGCAGAGGCAACTGGGCTAGCAACATCTGTTAACTTTAAGGATCATCGACTTGTCAAGCATGATATTGATAAGACTAAGATACTATACAAGTCAGTTGATGCATTTCGATATCTTCTTGCAATGATGAATATGTGGGAGTTTGAGCCTGCTGATTTCCTGGGTGCATTTTGGGATAAGGATCTTTACCTACACGCTCGACACAGGATGGAGAAAAATGTCTGGAGTGATCAGCCAGTTCTTCTTGTTGACATGGACGACGTGCTAAATGAGTTTAGAGGTTATTTCACGGCGTGGTTAAAGGAGAGAAAAGGTGTCGTCGTTCCTAACGACTCAACAGAGTATTACTCCTCTAAGGAGGTGAAAGCAGCAGGACTACTTCCAGAGGCAGTATTTCAGGAGTTCATAGAGGAGAGAGAATTACGTCATATCACAAGGAATCATGAGATGATAAACATCCTGAATCAACTATATGATGAAGGCTACTGGATTCAGATAATCACAGCCAGACCCAGTGACAACTTGCTTTGCCTTTATGACACATACTACTGGCTTGAGCATGCCGGACTCAAGTTCCATCACCTTGACTTCTCACCTGAAAAGTTTAGATGGCTTGTCCAGAAGGACTTCTACGATGCTGATGCAGTTGTGTGCGCAATAGACGACTCAGCCAAGCACGCAAGCGAGTATGCAAAGCATGGGATAAAGGTGATTTCACCTGTGACGTCGTACAATCAGGAGCTTAAAAAAGTTTCAAATGTTACCATGTACACAGACGAAAGCACGGTATATGATCTAGTGCACAGCTTGACAAAAAAGGAAGACAAAGGTGCCACAGAATAAAGATCTTGACCCCGTAACTTTACCGATGACTTTGAGGTTCAATGAGGACCCAACAACAGAATTTTTAAACGATCTAGATGCACTTCAGATTGAACTGGTTGATCACCCGACAGCAGAGCAGATGAGGTCAACTGCATGGAGATATGTCAAGGCAACCTGGGCAGATAGCCCGGAGATGTCCGATCCGGTTAACGTCACACAGCGTGAGCTGAGTGAGAATCTTGAGGATGTTCTAAACTTTAGGGCATTACCGACGCCGATGGAGATCTTTAGCTTCACATTTAAGTTTGCCGGAATTGACTTGCAAACAGTAACACATCTTATTAGGCACCGCGCGGGATCATATGCTGCGCAGTGCACGGGAGATAGATTTCTCCATCATGAGCCGTGCCTTGTTCCTTCGTCAGTTGAAAATAGCCCAGAGATGTATCGGCGCTGGCAGCGTCATGTTGAGGATGCCAAGCAACTATATGCTGACATGGTTGACACGAAGCAGATCTCTATGATGGATGCGAGAACCATTCTTCCAAAGTGCTTGTCAACATTCTATTACGGAAGATTTAACCTCAAGGATATCATTGGTTTTGTCAAGCAGAGAGCTGACAAGCAGATCCAGCCAGCAGCTGATAATCTTATCGCTGCAAAGATGGCGCTAGAGGTGATCAAGGTGCTACCTGAGGCTAGCACAGTGATTGGGACAAGAACACTAACGAGTCCGGCGTGGCATTATGTAAAAAATGTGAGAGCAGGAACTGGGACGAATCTCTACTGGCCTGATACCGACAGCGACGAGCATGTGGAGTATCACCCTAATGACACAATTTATCAGGCCCGCAGGTATGATCTCAACGGGACAAATCCTCCCGCTGAGGAGTCTGATGGAAATACAGTGTTTAGACAGAAATGGAACGACATCTTAGATGAGATCGCAGTTCTTGAGGCTAATTATAACCTTACAGCGGAGACAAAGTGATGAAAGCGTATATTGCCAGCTCATGGTTTACACCTGTTGCATTTGAGGAGGTAGAGACGATAAAGACACTGCTAACAAAGCATGGATTTGAGTACTTTTCTCCAAAAGATTTTTTCATCTGTCCGCCAAATGCTGACCTTGACACACAGCGTGAGACATTTGATGGAAATGTTGAGCATATTTTAGGAAATGACTTTGTGCTATGCAACTCCAGAGATAAAGATGTGGGCAGCATTTTTGAAGCGGGTGTGGCATATCAATCTGATACGCCCATTGTATACTTTTGTGCAGGACTTCCTGAAGGTGCACCATTTAATCTTATGCTGTCTCAGAGCGGTATTAAGGTTTGCACATCATTTGATGAGCTTGATGACTATCTTTCAAGATGTAGTGACAAAGGAGAGCTCATTTTTGAGCCATACTATGGGACGATTGAGTAAGCAAGAAAAAGTGTCTCTCTGGAATGCAGCATTTTTTAGCAGCGGCTGCAAACACTACTATAGTGTCAATCCATGTCGAGCACATACTTGCAATGTTGATCATGAATATTGTGAGGGTCACATGACTGCTCTAGCAAAAATACGCGCTAAGAAAAAATAACAAAAGAAAATCGTGAAAAAGGATTATTATAAAATACTTGGCGTTGCAAAGGGTGCAAGTGCTGAAGACATAAAGAAGGCATATAGAGGGCTAGCATTAAAGTATCATCCGGATAGAAACAGTGAAGATGACGATGCAGAAAAGAAGTTCAAGGAAGCAACTGAGGCATATGAAGTTCTTTCAGACAAAGAGAAGAGAAGAGACTATGATGCAGGAGGTCTTCATAATTTTTCATTCTCAGGAAATCCCAATGATATATTTGATAGTTTTTTCTCTAGGTTCGGCGGCTTTGATGAAGTCTTTGGAAGGCAGACAAGAGAAAGAAGTAGACCTCCATCGCCTGGCGAAGACCTATATGTAAAAATTGATATTCCTCTTGAATCATCATTTTCAGGTGTGCATAAAAACATTATATTTGAAAGAGGAATTCAGTGTGATAAGTGTCTAGGTGAAGGAATTGAAGATAAGGCTGATATATCAAAGTGCAATGAATGCAGCGGATCTGGAAGAGTTCACCACAAAGCATCATTTTTAAATATTTCTGTATCGTGTTCACACTGTTCAGGCACAGGAAGCATTATAGAAAAACACTGCTCAGGCTGCGGAGGAACACGTAGAAAGTTTGAAAATAAATCAATTAATGTTGAAATCCCGTCGGGTGTAATGTCAGGAGAAACATTAAAGATTTCAAAAATGGGTCATAGTCATCCTATTTCAAATATTCCAGGTGATCTTTTAATTAGGATTGATGTCATGCCTCACTCGATGTTTGAGAGGGAGATGAATGATATTCACTGTAAATCACGTGTGTCATATGGTCAGGCTGTCTTAGGCACAAAGATCGATGTAGCAACACTTCACGGAAGTTCTATTCTTGAAATACCCCCAGGAACACAAAATCGAGATGTATTTTTAATAAAGGGCCTGGGAATGTCTAGAAGAGATATTGGAACAGGTGATCACTATGTTCATATTGAAGTTGATGTTCCCACTAAGGTAAGTCAAGAAGAGCGTGAATTAATTGAAAAGCTTGAAAAAATAAGGCAAAAAAGTTAAATAAAAGGGTTTCCTTTGGAAAATCCGTGTCTACATTTATTGTAGGAAAATTCCGTTAGATAAAATAGGAGATTTAAATGGGAAAAGTACTAGGAGTTGATCTCGGCACGACAAACTCGTGTTGTGCAATAATGGAGGGAAGTAATCCTAAAATAATTACAAATGAAGAAGGGGCAAGAACGACACCGTCTGTTGTTGCGTTTACAAAGGACAATGAGCGCCTGACAGGAAGTCCAGCTAGAAGACAAGCAGTTGTCAATCCAGGGAATACAGTGTCCTCTATTAAGCGATTTATGGGCGCCAGGATGTCAGATTCAGACGTAAAAGATGATATAAAGAATGTGCCCTATACTGTTATAGCCGGAAAGAATGGGTCATGCAACATAAAGATAGATGACAAAAAATACACACCGCAGGAGATAAGTGCACAGATTCTTTTAAAGATGAAGCGCGCGGCAGAATCTTATCTTGGATTCGAGATCAATGAAGCTGTTATAACAGTTCCTGCGTACTTTAATGATGATCAAAGACAGGCAACAAAGGATGCCGGACAAATAGCAGGTCTTGATGTAAAGAGGATAATAAACGAACCAACTGCAGCAGCTCTTGCATATGGATTTGACAAGAAGAAAGATCAAAAAATTGCTGTATTTGATCTCGGCGGCGGAACATTTGACATCTCTATTCTTGATATCGCAGACGGTGTTGTTGAAGTTCTAAGCACAAATGGTGACACAAGGCTGGGAGGTGATGATGTTGATCAGATGCTAACGTCATGGCTAATTGAAGAGTTTAAAAATGATACTGGGATAGATGTTAGTGGAGACAAGGCGGTTTTACAGCGACTAAGGGACGCGTCAGAAAAGGCTAAGATAGAACTCTCTAGTACTCAAAAAACAGAAATAAACCTACCATTCCTTACAGCAGATGCCTCAGGCCCTAAGCACCTTCAATCTGAATTGCTTAGATCAAAATTTGAGCAGATGATTGAGTCATTTGTTGAAAGAACATTAAAACCTGTACGTCGTGCTTTAAAAGACGCGGCGCTAGATGTTTCTAATATTGATGAGGTAATATTGGTCGGAGGATCAACGCGGATCCCTGCTGTTAAAAGTGCAGTTGAGAAATTTTTTGATCAGAAGGCAAATAATTCAGTAAACCCAGATGAAGTTGTGGCGCTGGGTGCAGCAGTGCAAGGGGGCGTATTCTCAGGTGACGTTCATGATGTCTTGCTTTTAGACGTTACACCACTTTCACTAGGAATTGAGACACTGGGCGGTGTTATGACAAGGCTCATTGATAGAAACTCAACCATACCGTGTTCAAAAAATGAGACGTTTAGTACTGCAGCAGATGGCCAGACGTCTGTTGACATTCATGTTCTGCAGGGTGAAAGACAGTTTGCAAATCACAATAAGAGTCTTGGGAAATTTAGACTAGACGGAATACCAATAGCACCACGAGGAGTTCCTCAAATTGAAGTGACATTTGACATAGATGCAAATGGAATTGTAAGCGTTTCTGCGAAGGACACAGCAACGGGAAAAAATCAGTCAATAAGAATAGAGGGAAAGGGGTCACTATCAGACGATGATATTAAAGAAATGATAGATGATGCCAAGCAGCACGAGGAAGAGGATACAGCTAGAAGACAGTCTGTTGAAAATAGAAATAAATGTGATAGCCTTGTTTATCAGGTTGAAAAAATGACAAAGGAAGCGGAGGGAAGTTTGTCAGACCAGACGATGAACGGTGTAACTGCAGCAATATCTGAAGCCAGAGATGCATTATCTGGCACGGATGATAACAGAATACTTAGTGCACTTGAGTCTCTTGAGAAAGCATCACAAGACGCCGGAAGAGAGATGTATGAGAATGCATCAAGAAATGAAACAAGTGACAGTGAAGATGATGATTTTGCTGAAGCTAGCTTCGAAGAAGCTGATTAATTCATGTAAATTTCTTTAATCTAGTGTAAGATGAAATACACATTTTATTAAATCATCTGGAAAGCATTAGTGAAAGATAAAAAAAGCAGACTATCAGTACATTTACCTCCGTCTAGATTTGTTGGGCTGCATGCTCATGATGGTTCAAGCGTATATGACGGACTGGGCTACCCAAATGAGCATATTGATTTTATTCTTGAAAATGGAATGAATTCACTTGCTCTGACAAATCATGGACACATGAACTCAGCTGCACATGCTCATAACTACGCAAAGAAGCTAAAGTCAAAAGGGCAGAAATATAGGCACATATATGGGTGTGAGTGTTATTTTGTTGATGATTTAACAGAGTGGCGCAATGATTATAACGAACATCGTGAAAGAGTTCGTATTGAAAAGGAGTCTAAGCGGAAGATTCGTGCAGACGATAATGATGAAAGCGAAGGACTTGTAGTTGAGGATGAGAATGAGACAAAGAAAGACAGTGGTTCATATCCTGAGTGGAAGAGAAGATATCACCTTGTTGTCATAGCAAAAAACTTTACAGGTCTTCAAAATCTTTTTAGGCTTGTTAAAATGTCATATAAAGAAGGGTTCTATAGATTTCCTAGAATTGACTTTAAAATGCTCAAGGAAAATTCTGAAGGCTTGATTGTATCGACTGCCTGTGTTGGCGGCCGTGCATCAGGTCACATATTTCAGGAATTTCCAGATAAAAAGTTTGATGAACTCTCTCCTGGCCTGGTTAGTGATCCTTATGTTCTTAAGTCAGTTATGACAAAACTTGAGAATATGACAGATCGATTTGTTGATTGTGTGGGTAGAGATAACTTCTTTTTAGAGCTACAATTCAACGATCTTGTAGCACAACATCTTACAAATAGATGCCTAATAGAGCTGTCTAAGAAAACTGGAATTCCTCTTATCTCAACTGCTGACTCACATTATTGTAGACCTGAGATGTGGGAAGCACGCGAGATGTATAAGATCTTGGGAAGGATGGGATCTCGCGATGATAAGATGCCAAAGCTACCTGAGAAGAGTGATTTGAAGTGTGAACTATATCCGAAAAATGCACAACAGATGTGGGATGCATTCAAGGAAGGATACAGCAAATACGACTTTTATGATGGCTCAGAAGATGATGTAAAAGAATCAATCGAAAGAACACATGACATTGCATGGGATGTGTGTGATGAGGTCTGGTTTGATGATAGTGGGGCAAAGCTTCCAAACTTTACAACAGATAAGAGGACAGCGTTTGGACAATTGGCTGATCAGGTCAAAGAGGGAATGATAAGATCAGACCTTCATGAGAAGCCTGAATATCTTAATAGAGTCAAAGAGGAGCTTTCTGTCATTAAAGAGCTAGGGTTTGAGAACTATTTCTTAACGCTAACAAGAGTATTTGACAAGGCTAAGCATAGAACGCTAATCGGACCCGGCAGAGGCTCAGGATCAGGTTGCCTTGTTAATTATGTGCTAGGAATAACACATGTCGACCCTATAAAATATGATCTTTTATTTGAGAGATTTTTAGGTCTACACAAGATAGCATGGCCCGATATTGACACAGATGTGGGAGATCGAGATGTTTTGATCAATGTGTCAAGAGAGCTTTTTGGAGAAGACTCAGTAATACCTGTGAGTAATTTCAATACACTTAAGCTAAAGAGCCTTATTAAAGATGTATCAAAGTTTTATGGAATTCCATTTGATGAAGTGAACAGGGTGACTGGGCCGCTAGAGAGAGAAGTCATGCCACGTGCAATGGGTGATCATGAGGAAAAGTCAACATACATTTTGACACATGAGGATTGCATGAAATATAGCGAGTCATATCAGCAGTTCATGGAAAAGTACCCAAAGGTTTCTGAGCATGTTCAAACATTGTTCATGGAGATTAGATCGATTGGCAGGCATGCCGGCGGTGTTCTTGTGTGCCCTAATCTTGAAAACAATATGCCTGTAATTAAGGTAAGAGGAGAGTTGCAAACGCCATGGTCAGAGGGTATGAACTTTAGACACCTAGAGGAGAATGGATTTTTAAAATTTGACTTCTTAGGGCTAGCTACACTAAAGATGGTTGAGGATACAATTCGCTTGGTCTTAAGAGGGCAAGGTGTTGAAAATCCATCGTTTGATCAAATAAATAAATTTTTTGATGAACATCTAAGCAGTAGATATCATGACATGGATGATCAAAAAGTTTGGGAGTATGTGTATCATGATGGAAGATTTGTACAGATTTTTCAATTTGTAAATCCTGGAGCAAGAAAATTCTGTAAGGATGCAAAGCCAAAATCAATTGAGGAGCTATCAGCAATTACAGCAATTTATAGACCAGGACCGCTAGCAGCAAATGTAGATAAGAAGTATGTTAAGACAAAACTACTTGTTGAGTCTGGAAAAAAGATAAAGTATGATCATCCTATAATTGAAGAGATTCTTGGAGAGACATTCGGCTATACAATCTATCAAGAACAGTTCATGTTACTTGCACAAAAACTAGCCGGATTTAATAAAGGCGAGTCTGATAAGATGAGAAAGACTCTTGTCAAGAAGTCTCTTGACTCTAATGCTGCGAAGGTACAAGAACGAATTGATCTTAGAAAAAAGTTTGTAGAAGGATCAGTTAATTTGAGCGGAATGGATAGAGATAAGGCAGAAAAGCTATATGAAACAATAGAATATTTTTCTGGGTATGGCTTCAATCGATCACATAGCATATCATATGCTATTGACTCCTATTATGCTGCATGGCTCCATACATATTATGAAAAAGAGTGGCTCGCAGTCTGCCTCCAAACGTGGAATGGTTCTCCAAAGTTTGGAAAGATCATGGCAGAGATAAAAGCTTTGGGATATAAGATTCTTCCGCCAGATATTAACACGTCATCAGACGTATGGGTCTATAGCAACGATAGATCAGGATTTGTTCCTCCTCTTACAGCAATTAAGGGAGTTGGTAAGGCGGCTGTTCAAGAGATAATGATTCGCAGGCCGTTTACATGTATTGACCAGATGCTTTTCACTGATGAAGGTGCATGGAAGCCTTCAAAAATGAATAAAACATGCTTTGACTCTCTTTGTAAGGTCGAGGCATTTGGTTCTCTTAGTGAGATGAAAAATAAAAAAATTCTGAATCACAGACAGCTTCATGAAGTAATTGTTGGAAACTATGACCTTCTTAAGAAAGGAAGACATGGAATGACAAAGACAGCTGTGAAAAAAATGATAAAAGAATCCGGTCGTGTCCCAGTGTTTGTTGATGAGAAAATATATGAAAACTATGACTTAGATGACTGGGTAAGATCTGAAAAAATTGCAATGTGTGTTGATTTAATGGCAGGCGCAGATGAGGATCTAATATTTCCTCCTGTTCTTATGAAAAAGATAGATGAATCAGGTGTCAAGTCTGTTATAAGCATGAGTGGAAAGGAGAAGGCTATCGCGTGGTTTTGTATCCAGTCTATTGAGGAAAGGACTACAAAAAATGGAAAAGTGTTCTATAGAATGAAAGTCTGTGATAATAATTCAGAAAGTGCTTGGCTTCGAGTTTGGACAAAGTTTAATAGTCTTCCCAGCCTGTATACGATATGGCTCGCTGAGGTATCATCAACAGAGTCTTGGGGTTACTCAACTTCATCCTATAAGATGAAGCAGATTAACGTGTAATACTATGTTACTATTTCCAGCACGTACAGTATTTGTAGAAGGTCCAGATTGTTCAGGAAAAACGTCATTAATAAGAGAAGTTCATAAGAAGACAGGCTATAGGTGGCACCTTATGGACAGGTCACAGCTATCAAGAAAGATATTTTCAGAGATGTACGGAAGATCTATCGAGCACATAGACGATCATCTTCATAACGAATTATTCAACTTAAATAACAAGTATGTCATTATTGACTTGCCGTTTAAAACTATTAAGAGTAGATTTGAAAAAAGAGGAGACGATCTTCACGATTTAAGCTCAATAAGAAGAGTACACAAGCTGTTTATGCAAGAATTTAAAAATTTGCAAGATCACCCAAATGTAATAAGGATAACTTGCAACAAGTCGTCAATCAGCGATATAGCAGATAGCGTTATAGCATCATTAATGATGCAAGAGGGTGCACAAATAAAAGAAATAGCAGATTCTGTCATAGATGCTGTAGCACAATCAGAAAATCATGAAGTTTTCCCGCTTCAAGTAACACTATATGATGATGGAGAATTTGAAGAAGCAACACACAGCATTCTAGAATTTGAGCCAGAGTCAGAGTATTATATAAAGATACTTCTAGCCTTTCTTAATAAAATAGATGCAGAGATGAAAGGTAAAAATGAATATTCAAGAAAAGAGAGTATTTTCTCTAGAAGGTTTGTATACACAGATGATTCGTGTATATCGTTTATTCAAGCCAGCCAGCGAAACAGTATAATGGATTTTCACTGTGTGATAAGATCATGTAATGTAAGAGAGTTATTTGAACATGATTTAAGATTTATTTACTATCTTGCATCAGAGTGCTGGAAAAGAATAGGCGGCGGTTGTACATCTGCAAGAATTAGAGTGAATTTAAACTCTGCACATATAATTGAGTAAAATTAAAGAGAATGGAGAAAAAATGAAAAGAGCATTAGTCACAGGAGGCTGTGGGTTCATTGGGTCAAATTTGGCCAAGAGGCTAGTAGGAGAAGGATGGAAGGTTGATATAGTTGATGACATGTCAAATGGTCATCTTGAATTGCTTGATGGAGTGAGCATGCGGGTCGTTCCTGCAGACTTGTTACAAAATTTCTATAGTACAGTTTCAAGTAGAGATGACGATACTATTCTTGTGATACAGGGAGATTTCTCTCATGGCGCAATTGTTAAAAATATATCTGATGGCATGTATGATGTCGTATTTCATCAGGCAGCAATTCCAAGAGTTTCATTTTCTGTTGAAAATCCATCAATGACGACAGATATAAATATAGCCGGGACAGTTAGGTTGTTCGAGGCATGTACTGGAAATGTTAATCGAATTGTCTGGGCATCATCATCATCTGTCTATGGCGGCGCTGAGGTTCTGCCAACAAATGAAGAGACTGTAAAAGCACCTAAGTCACCGTATGCCTGGCAAAAAAGTGCAATAGAGGATGTAGCAAAACTATTTGGTGAGTTATACAGCCTTGACATAGTGTGTCTAAGATACTTTAATGTGTTTGGGCCTGGACAGCATGGTGATTCACCTTACTCAACAGCAATATCTGCGTGGTGTCATGCAGTAAAAAATGGGTTACCACTAAGAAGCGACGGCGACGGAAGTCAGTCAAGAGATATGTGCTATGTTGACAACGCTGTTGATGCGAATTTGCTAGCTGCAACATCTGATGAAAAGTTTTTTGGAAGGGTGTATAATGTATCATGCGGAGACAAAACGACCAATAGAGAGATTCTTGATCATTTCACAGAAAAATTTTCTCATGCTGTTGTTAGACATGCACCTTGGCGTCCAGGTGATGTAATGCATACATGTGCTGATATTACACGCATAAGTTCTGAGCTAGGATATGAGCCTCGTGTTAGATTTTGGGATGGCTTAAGGAAGACTTTGGCCTGGTGGGGAATAGAAGAATATGAATAAGTGCTCATGGAAAGGAAAAAGCTCAAAAACTGAAAAGCCCTGGGGGCATGAAACTGTGTGGAGCGCTCTTCCAGGAGTTCACGGAAAAATTTTATTTATCAAGGCTGGAAACAAGACAAGCTTAAAATATAACAATGCTAAGGATGAGATTCTTTATATCCTTAGCGGAAAAGTTCTAATACAGTACGGAGATCAATCAACGTTAGTGGAAAATAGTGAAAATTCATATAGGTTTTCTGAATTTACACCTGGGGGTGTATTGCATATACAATCATGCAGCCCGTATAGAATTACAGCTATTGAGGATAGCGAAATTATTGAAATAGGAAACAATAAGAAAAGCACATGCACAAGAATAGATGATGACTATGGGAGAGCGTGTAAATGAGATCCCCAGAGTTTATAATATTTACAGGACCAATGTTTGGATCAAAGACGACAAGACTTCTTGGCACAGTTGATAGATTTAGATATCAGAATAAAACTGTTCTATCATTTAAGCCAAAGCTTGATGATAGATATTCAAGCGGAGATATTACAACACATAATGGTGGTAAACTAAGGGCAATAATAGTTGAAAACGGCAGCGAAGTAATTGATCATGTGATAGATTCAGGTGAATCAGTTGGCGTTGTTGCTGTTGATGAGGCATTTATGATTGATGATATCGCTGAAGCACTGATATATCTTTTTAGAAAAGGAAAGACTATTGTTGTTTCATCATTGCAGCTTTCTGCTACGGGAAAGGTATTCGAAGAGATTCGTGATATTATGCCCTGGGCAACTAAGATTGAGATATGTCCTGCAGTGTGCCCTATTACAGGAAGAGATGCATATTATACACACAGAAAGAGTGACTGCATTGATGAAATAACTGTTGGCGGTTCTGATTTATACGAGCCTCGCTGTTGGGAATATCATAGCTTTATGAATAATCAGGATTAATACATGGCACGACCCAATCCAAATGATGTCGACATGGTCATCTATCATAAGAACTGCAGTGATGGCCACGGAAGTGCATATGCTGCATGGAAGCTATTAGGAAACAAGGCCGTGTACATAGCATGCGCGCATGGTGACACTCCTCCTGATGTATCAGATAAGAATGTTGCTATATGTGACTTCAGCTTTAGCAATGCAGTAACAAAAGAATTAATTGAAAAATCAAACACGCTAATTGTTCTTGATCATCATAAGTCAGCAGTTATTGAGTTGCATGACATCGCAGAGACAATTTTTGATTTAGGTCATAGTGGAACAATTATCTCATGGAATTTTTTCCATCCAGGCAAGGAACCGCCAAAGTTTTTAAGATATATTGAGGATCGTGACCTCTGGAAGTGGGAACTACCATATTCAAAAGAGTTCTCAGCATCATTTGATATGGTTTCTTTTAATTTTGAGGAATTTGAGAAATTTGAGGATGACTCAGTTTTTGATGCAGCAGTTAAAAAAGGGAGCTATATTCTTGAATATTCAAAGTCTGTTGTCAGGAAGGTGTGCGAGAAAGCCAAGCCTCGAAAGTATATGGGAAATGACGTGCTTGTTGTCAATGCCTCACATTGGATGTCTGAGATAGGTGCAAGGCTCGCGCATGATTGCGACTTTGCAGTCATATGGTATTACGATCATGAGAAGCGAAACATCAGAGTGAGTCTTAGGGCATTCCATGATAAGGTCGACGTATCTGAGGTTGCAAAAGAATTTGGCGGCGGTGGACATCCTAAGGCAGCAGGGTTTACACTAACAGGAAGCACAATTGTTGACAACCTCTTTGATGTAGTTGAAGAGAAGGTTGACACATCTAGTGCCCGCGAGGAAATTAAAAAGATAAAAGAGACGCTTGAAAAGAAGGGCGACACTGAGAAGAGTGAGGTCGTTGAAGGTCTTGAGTCACTACTAGATGAGCTAGAGAAGCCAGAGAAGAAGGATGAGCCCAAAAAATCAAAAAAGAGTTCAGGAAAGGGTAGCAGAAGCAGCAAGAAGCCTAAGCAGCAAGCTGCCAGAGACACCGAACCATCCAAAAGGTAGGAATTCTTATGCGCACATCTGGAAGACAATCAGAGACATTCTGGGTGAGTCGTATAAGGATCTAGATGACTCGCTTGTTGATGATGTGATGGAGATAATTCGTTATTGCGAGGAGAATCCGTTCTAATTGAGGAGATGATAAATGAGCTATAGACCAGAGTGGGATCAGATCTGGATGGAATTTGCGCATAGTATTGCAAGAAGGTCAGTTGATCCGAGGCATAAGGTTGGAGCAATTGTTGTCACATCAGACAATACTCAAGTGCTAGCCATAGGCTATAACGGCGATCAAAGAGGCGGCCCAAACGAGGTCGAGTCATTGACACCGGGTGAGTCTGGAATGCTACATGCAGAAATTAATGCTCTGCTTAAGATGGACTATAACAACCCAAAAGATAAGATCATGTATGTTACTTTAAGTCCGTGTCGAATGTGCTGCAAGGCGCTCGTCAATGCCGGGATAAAGCAAGTGATATATGATGAAGATTATCGCGACACGTCAGGGATAGACCTCCTGGATGACAGTGATATTATTGTTAAAAAACTATCTAGCATTTCTCATATTTAATATGGTGATATAATAAAATATTGTGAGAAGTCTGGAGAGTCACATTGGCAATCTTTAAGGAAATACCCGGATCAGACATACGGGCTGGAAGATCATTTCTTCATCAGCTAGTTGACATACCGCAGCAAAGTATATCTGGATCTGTATCAAGAAAAAAGTATAAGGCGTTCATAACTGGAGGAAAAGGTCCAGGAATTACGTCATCTTTATTTCAGACTGTTCATGATAATAATTTTTCTCTACAGTCTGCTAACCCTGTATTTGATATAACAGTTGGGCTATATAGCGGAAGTACAACAGTTACAGATGCTGTAACTAGCGTAGACTATTTTGGAAAGTTCTTATTTTCATCACAGTCTGTCATGATGAATGAGAAGATAGATGTATACAGGCAATATTCACAGCTGCTTCTTGGAAGCGCAGATATTCAGTTTCGATCACCTGTAACGGGAACACTTGAGCAAGACAAGATCAATGAGGCACTATTTATAAGTTTTAGGCGTCAATTTACTAGGGACGAGATAAAGCCAGAAACATTTGCGATGAAATTTTTTACAACGGCGTCTGTTGTTGATGACAATCCAGGGTTTAATTTAAGCACAACATCAGAGGCAGGATCTCAAATTTTTACTGATATTGGGTCGACAGCTACACAAACAACATTGTTTGGCGGAAAGGTTGGTCACATAGTTAATGCAAATAATCCTACAAATAAGCTTGTTGGTTCACTATGGTATCAAAAAGGAATAGCTGTTCTAGATCTAAGTAAGATAATGTTAGGATCACAGCATGTTTCAGGCGTAATACGCGCTATAAATGATAATAGCCCAGCTGTAGGTTCTCCGACTGGGACAATGGTGATAGGATCAGGAAACCCAGAGGTAAAGTTTATTCCTGATTTGATGGTATCTGCATCTGTTGATGACATTCTTGATCATGTTTGCATGTGCAGGTTTAGCTCTGGAACATATACAGCCATGACATTTCAAAATACAACAAATATTAATTCAACATTGATATTTTGTAGAGTAGGGTCAGATGAGTTTAACTATTCATCAAATCCAACATACACAGATGAAAGTGATACCCTCAATGTTCTTGAAGGCGGAATAGAAAATAGACAGCAGTCATTTACATTTTTTACGTCTGTCGGCTTGTATGACGCTCATGATAATCTCCTTGCAGTTGCCAAGCTTAGCAGGCCTGTTGAAAAAAATAATGAGAAGAGTTTAGCTCTAAGAGTCAGGATTGATTTTTAGAATTAAATAACCAGGAATTCTTGATATTTATAATTGCAATGCCGGACGGAGATAGTGTTGAAAACATACACAAAAAGTGATATTGAAAATATTATCAACGAGATAGGGTTACGCGTTAGTGAGCGCTTAGACCTGTTTATTGGAACCGGTGATAATGAAAGATTAGTTGTTAGATCTGGGCTTAAGATAAGGCATAAAGAAACAGGAATTGTCTACACAGTTGTTTATATTGACGTGTCTGATAGGTCTAATCCTAAAATAATATGCAATAGGCCCGGAATAACAATGGAAATACAGAAAGAAGAATTTAAAAATTATGAGAGGCAATAATGTCAAGTTTTACAAATAGTGACCTAAAGAAGAACATACAAGAATCACTTGGTCTAACTGATCATGATAACGAGAATGAACTTCTTAAAGAGGCGTATGCTACACAGCCAAAGCATCATGATCTTCCAACAGAGCTACTTAGCATGGCGAATAAAAAGAGTCATGTAGAGCTATATAAGGGATATGTTGAAAAGTTTAATAGAGTAAGTGCTGAGCTAGACGGAGTCAATCGAGCAGAGGCAGATTCTAATTATTCTAAGTTTAGATCTCTAAAGCTTGATGAGGCCCATAACATGAATGCAGTGTATCTTCATGAGCTTTATTTTTCAAATATCAGCGATCTTCATAGCAATATATCAATGGACTCATTATCATATATGAGGCTTTCTAGAGACTTTGGTACATTTGATGATTGGCAGAATGATTTCATTGCGTGTTGCCTGTCATCTCGCTGTGGCTGGGCAGTAACTGTGTATAGCACATATCTACAAAGATACATAAACTGTGTTGTTGATCTTCACAGTGCACAGGTACCAATGGGAACATATCCTGTCATAGTGATGGATATGTGGCAACACTCATATTATCGTGATTATTTAACAGATGTAAGAACATATGTTCATGCAATGATGAAGCAGTTAAATTGGACAGTAATTGAAGATAGAATTAACAGAGCAGAAAAAATACAACATGCTCTAAGGACATGACATGATTGATAAAGGCACAATTAGAAGATTGATACTTGAACAAATGGACGAGATGATGTCTGGAGATGACAGTGAAAAAAGTGTAACAGATTCAGTTGATAATCAGATTGATTCATTCTTAATAAAGTTTGAAAAAGATTCAATGTCTAGCGATGAAGATGAAATGATGGAATCTTTATCATCGATGTCTCTTAAAGGGCTTGTTGTAGAGCAGGATGCTGAAGAAGATGCAGAGCCTGATGAAGACACACCTGAACAAGATGATGATCTAGACTCTAATGCAGGCGACGAAGATCCCGACGATGAATCAGACAGTGAATCTCTTGAATCCCCGAAGCCACCTATTGACGTAGATGCCTTTACAAAGAGAGTTGCAAGACTTGTAATGAATAATGAGGTTCTTCTTGATGTGAAAGATGTAATTGTGAATCGTGCTATAAATTTCCTTCTAGATCACTATGATGATTCTCATGTAAGTGAAATGAAGGAAATATTGCACACGCAGTTTGACATTAGCACAGATGAAGATGTAGAGCATCAACTTGCACCATTTGCTGTAGGCGCATGGGCAGGAGGAACAGGCGGACTCGGCGGTGGCGGCGGCGGAGGGACTGTGTGAGTAAGACCTACGTCGATTTTGAAACGAAAAAGTCAATTCACTTCACAACAACTCGTGAAACACACAGTGCTGTGAGAATATCATGCTTCAAAAACAGACTAACGATGCAGGAAATATTTGAGGAGATATCACAGAGAATAGCTTCTGAGTCTCCGGATATGATGAGACTAATGGAAGAGCTTTCTCAAAAAAAGAAAGATAGAATTATTAAAAAACTATCAAAGACTGATGCAGAGTCTTTATTTGAAATAATTGCAACAGATAACCCACTTGATAAAAAGGACTAGCATGTTGCAAAAAATAATGGCTCTATCTTCTAGGGTGCTTGATATCATTCTTTTTAAGAAGTTTTTTAAAAATAGAGAAGATACACGTGCCAAGATATCGTCTCTTGAAGATACTGTTTATGACCTTGAGACGATAATCATAAAGCAATCATATGTAATATCAGCAATAAGTGCAATTCAAGAAGAAGTGCTTTCTAGCATATCAGTCTTAAGCAGTGAAGCAGCTAGCGGTAAAAGAAGCTCCAAGCACGGAATGATTCTACCAATTCCAGATAGCGATGATGATTTAATTAACTGATTAAAGCGTTTTATATTGCGACTGCAATAATATATAATTCTTAATTGACTAGGAGAATAAGCATGAATAGCTTAAAAGAATTATTAAAAAAGTGGAAGGTTGAGGTAACATTGGTAGGCGGAGCGCTTGTTGTTGCAACAGCATACGGTAGATGTGTGTATGAGCCAGTAGTTGAATCATCAGATGACGCTGAAGTAGCCCAGACAACAGAAGATACGACTACTACAACTACAGCTGAAACAACAGATGAAAACTAATCATGCAGATAGGCTGTTAGAGAAGCTAATTTCAAGAAAGCTGCTCGTCTTCATATCAGCGACGGGATTAATGATATGGGATGGGCTGACATCTGAAACGTGGGGTATGATTGCAATAGTGTATATTGGCAGTCAGGCAGCAGTTGATGCCATGAAGGCATATCGTCATAATAGCTAGAATGAGATTTTTAAAGCTAAGGCATTCTTTTAAAAAGGTGCTTGTGTGGATGAAGTCTCACTGGGAGCTTACACTAGCGGTTCTTTCATTTATTATTATTAGCGCTGTATCACGAAACAAGACTAGGTCATTGACAATGGTGCTTGATGAAACAAAAAAGCTATATAATAATGAGATTGATGTAATAAATCTGTCATATGAAAGTCAAATTGAAAGCATTCTTGACGTTGAAAAAAAGAGAAAAGAAGCGCTAGAGAGAATAGAAGAAAAATATAAGCTTGAAAATAAAAGCTTTGACAAAAAGAAAAGAAAAGAAGTTGAGAATGTTCTAAAGGAAAATCTTGATGATCCAGGCGCAATTACAAAAAGGCTGTCTGACATCACAGGATTTGATATAGTTCTATGACACTAGGCATGCTGCTTTTCTTATTATCGACCTTTCACGGTCAGTCTTATGCACAAGATAGTGACAGTGTTACAACTGTTCAGGCAGGTGATATCGCCCCGTTTTCTGGAACACTATTTAGCACAACAGCGGCGGCAAGATTGCTAATTGATCTAGAAAGCTCACAGGAGCTTTGTGAAATTAGGACGAGCGAGGCCCTAGACGTTCAAGAAGCAGAAACTCAATATTTTATTGAAATTGAGAAGATTAGGGCAGAGTCTTGCGAGGAAAGAAGCAGCCAGATTATCGATTTAAAAAATGAGCATATAGATTTTCTAACAACAGAGATGCTAAAGAGACGAGGTCCGTCGACATCTGCGTGGTACGTAGGGGGAATTCTGACAGGAATTCTTGCGACATCTGTTGGAGTTTGGGCTGTTTCTCAGGCAAATACAGCAAATTAAGCGACATCCCAAATACCTATTACCGTGAGGTTTCGATGCGTGTTATAGTAGACAAAGATGCTCTCGAAGAGGCAATAAGTAGAATATTATCAGAGGACAGAAGTCCAAGATCCGCCGACATTAGCAGCATTCCTGCAAAGGAAGATGACGAGCCGATCGATCCTACACCGCAGATGGCAATGCAGTTATCTTCTGATATGCCTCCTGTTGATGATCCTGAGTACATACCGTCAAATACTACAGAGCTGTCACGAGCAGCATCTGTGATATCAAATGAAGTTCCGTCAGACCAGGTTGAATTTTTCTATAGAAGACTCCATCGGCTCTTAGATCTGTCTATTGATAAGCATGATGAAAAAACTTATGGAAAAAATGATGACGATCAAAAAACAATTCATGAGCAAAAGTTTAGACAAGCAGTTGAAAAATTACTTGAAAATCTAGAAGACGATGATGGTCTAGACAGACCTTTATCAATAGAGGATGATGTTCAAGTTGCAACAGATAATATTGTTGACTATTTTATGAAAAATCCAGCCCTATTTGCTGATGTTGACGTTAATGATGAAACAGGTGAAATGACACCGAGAGGAACTGAGTCGAGATTAATTCACCTTAGAGCTATGGGTGAGATAAGAAGCAATAGAAGAATTCAAAAAATGATGAATTCTCTCTCTGATGATGAAAAAAGAACAGTAAGAAGTAATGTGGTGACGTATTTGTCGCAAGTGCTTGGAAGTCGAGACGTTACTCCCGAAGAAGTTGCCGGATATGTTGCAGCAGGAAAGAAAGAAGCAGAGTCAAGATCAACAACAAAAGAGCTTGCAAAAATTAGAAAAGAAACAGGCCTTACAGGTGTTGACCTGGCAAATGCGATAAGAGAAAGGGCAGATGAAATAGAGGCCACGGGTGATACACACAGCGCAAAACGCCTAAGGAACCTTGCTGATGAGACTGAGCAGGAAGAGCTTGAGCCAGAAAACACAGTTGATATCGCAGCATCACGTGAAAATATTAATCCTGATGAAGCAGCAAAAATAAGAAGACAGCTAAGAGACGAGGCTCTTGATGAAGAAGGTATTAGTCTACAAATGTCTAATAAGGCTCTTCAGTCATTAAAAGATAAAATATCTGATGAGACAGGGCTGAAGGTAAACAATATTCAAAATATTCTATATGACGATCTAAAGGTATTTGGATTCAGCCCAGAGGATGCAGCGACCTTAGGGTTTCCAACAGATAGAAAAATACCCTCAACATATGATCCCCTTAAGCTAAAGGCACAAGATGATATCGTAGGATCAGTGTACGATTTATTTAGATCTGTTCTAAGAGACTATGTTGAGTCCGTAGGATATGACGACGACGATGAGATGAGAGTCTTAGGAGATCTTCTTGACAACGATAGTCCAGTATTTCCAGGCGACAGCCTAGAAGGATATCTTGTTGTTCAAAATACAGCAGTTGATCCAAAGAACATAGATACTGAATCACAATCATACATTGATCAAAGAAATGCATTTGAAGCAGTTGTTGGATTTATTCAGCAAGTTGCAAAAGATGTTCTTGACTCTGACAAGACAAAGGGTGCAAAGGAAGGCGGCATCCGTGCATTTATTCAGCAGCTAGATGCAGATGGTGTCTTCAGGCGATCTAGCAGTGATGAAATTTACACATCAGAAAAATATGATGACTATATGCTGGGCGTAATAAACGATATTGATAATATAATTCTTGATGAAGAGGCAGCATATAAGATGTTAGAAGCTGCGCTTAAATCTGCTCCCAAACGAGTTTCAAAGTTTAGAAGGTAGATAATGAAAACTCTTTTAGATTTAATTGAAAATAAGAAGTTTATAGAGTGCAGGGGAGATCGTCAGAGCACATCTAGAATAATTGAGTCAGCTGTTGGAATGCCGTCCATGACAGTTCCAATTACAGCAGCTACGTCAACGTGGCAAATATTGAGTGATCCTGAAAGGCTTGTTAAGAATTTTCAGTTTAGTGATATTGAAAGTGTAAGATATTTTATTAATGAGCTATTAAGTGAGCAAAAAAGAATTCATCATGATGTAACGATGACTGTTAGCAGTCTTTCAGTTACGATTGAAACATTTACACATGATGTGAACAGTGTAACATCTCAGGACAAAAGAATTTCACAGTTTTGTGATGAGATATATGAAGATACAAAGCATTTTAATTTGAAAAGAAATGACCAATATTAATAAAAAATCTGTAATAATGAGTGACTCTCTAGCAGAAAAAGTTGATATATCACAATTTTATAATGATGTCGATGCTAGCATAATGTGCCGTATCGTTATTGACGATAATGAGTCTGAACATCACATTAAAAAAATAACAAAGACGCAAGATGAAATTACTATAGCATTTTCATGTAATTCATTTATCCTAATGAGCATGATTGGCATCAATATAGTTAAAAAAATTAAAATTTGCGAAGTTTCTTCTGGCTTGTCATTTAGCATAAATGATGCAAAAATTATAAAGCAATCGTCATATTTTATAGGTGATAATGAATATGATTGTGAATTAACAGTAATGAACCAATAACACAAATAATTATCTTTAAGAGGTGATCACATGGACAAGAAGTTTAATTTTGATAAATTCATTAATGATATATGTAATCGTGAAAAACATGAGCATAATATGACAAATGAAAATGCAAAAGGTTCTGAAGACTTGCCACAAAGACGATATAATCGTCTGTATCGCGAGCTATGGCAAAATAGAATAAAGTACGGAGGTAAAAAATGAGCACAGTTAGACTTGAAAGCGCCAATGACGTCGAGTTATTTTTAAAAATACTGGCCGAAGAGAGTGTAAAGGAGGCTGTTTCATCAGTGTCAAATACTGACCCTATGCAAAGTAGAATTTCTGATATGCTAAAAGCAGACAAGAGCGTGTATAGCGTTGATGAACAAAATAAAAATCCACCGGAAAGTGAAAGTGATCCGTCTATAATTTCCAAAGAAGATAATGGCGATGATTCTAGCCCTGATGAAAGTGATGATAAAAGCGATATAGACGTTTCTCTTGATAGCGTTGCAGATGCTATAAAAATACTGAGAAGCGGAAGGTCAGTTGATGATAGTCAAATAAGTGCGCAGATGAGATCATACTTTGATAGACTCGACGACCAAGAAAGACAGGTGCTTTTAATATTCTTAAGATCATTTGCGGGAATATTAACAGGATCTGTTACAGGTGCTGATGCACAAGATCCGAGTGATCCTCCGTCAAGCATAAAGATGTCACCAGGAAGTGGTGAGGATAAAGAGCCTGCGCAGCAACGTGCAAGAACAGTCCCGACGGATGATGAGGAAGATGAAGAAGAAGCAGAAGGCACAGAGGATACATCACCTCCCATCCGTGTAGGAGAGCAGAGAGTTAACGAAATCAGGGAAAAAGTAAAAGGCTTGATGTCGTTATAGCACATAATGTACTTTATTAAGCTTTGCAGTATTATATACCATGCAGAAAAAAATAATACAGCTACCATCAGGCGGCGAGCTTGAAATTGACGTAACGCCAAAATTTTTATCATATGTGAGGCATCATTTTAAAATTCCAGAACATGATGACGTAACAGATGACGACATTAGGATGTTTGTTCATGGAAGTGTAAAGTCAGCTCTTGATAATGCTGAATCTGATCCATCGTGGGTTGTTGTCGATGATTCATAAACGCTATCATTAAAACATATTTATCACTGGAGGTCCTCTCTTATGAGTGATTACAACAACATAATGAAGCTAATAAAAGAGTCATTAGTGTCAATGTCAGATGGAACTGATGCGGAGTATGGATCAAGAAATCACGTAAATGATCTTCAGTCAATGATAGCTAAGTTGATACTTGTAAAAAACTCATTGCGAAAAGGTCCAAACAGGCTAAAGCATAGAAAGGAAATGCATAGAATTCAAGATGCAATAGGCGCATTAAGATATCTAAGCAGAGTTGCAGAAAGAGAAGGCATAAAGTCAGGAATTCTAAAAGAGGGCGGATTAAAGGCACCACATCTTACAGCACATGTTAAAATTGATCCTGAAACAGTTAAGCTAACAGCTGATGTGTATAAAACAGTTATAGACATGTGGAATAAGCACATGGAGCTTGCTGGAATGAAACCAGTTAGAATAGTTGATACAGTCGGGTCTTCTTATTATCATACAGTTGATGACCCTGGGTCAGAATATGGTGACATAGATGTTTCAGTATCGTTCCCCGTTGGCATATCTTCTGGAGCACCGCCAGATGAGATACGGCAGGCAGAGAACCAGACAAAAAAAGACTACGTCGAATCTTTAATAGGATTTTTAAATCAGTCAGTGGAAATAGAGAAGCATGTTAACACTGCTGCCACACTTCGCGGGTCAGATAAAAACCCAGATTCAGCTTTACTTCTTATTCTGAGGCTGCCAAATGGTGATCATATCCAGGCAGATACAATTGTAACATACCCGCTGTACATTAAGTCAGATGAATCAGACGCTGAATGGATGCCCTGGAGGTGGATACCTGAACAAGGTAAAAAAGGATATACAATAGGAAATCTCTATACTGCCTTAGGTGCGTACTTTAATATGTCAATAGGTGACAGAGGTGTGCTTGCAAAGACTAGGGATGGTGAAATAGTGCCATTTAGGCAGAGAAAGGGGACGTCTTTAATTTTAGTTAGTAAAAACATTAGAACATTTTTGAGAGACAT
>CEPZ01088304.1_pt1 | contig 24076 bp, 31 predicted proteins | sample 530461 | NCBI WGS metagenome assembly CEPZ01 (sample SAMEA2620106, study PRJEB7988) | marine metagenome | isolation source: saline water (ENVO:00002010), including
TTGTTCCAAGATCAAAAATTAAATTTCATATTGCATAAAATCTCAAAGGAAGAATCAAATATAAAACCTTCAAAAATAATTAATAAAACTAAATTAAAAAAAGGATTAACCCAAATTAATCTTTCTGATGCAAAGAATATGATTGTAAAGGAAGATAAATATAAAGTTGGAGATACTCTAATTATAGATTTAGATAAAAATTTAATAAAAAAACATATAAAACTAAGCGAAGGATCAAGAATATATTTAATGGATGGAAAATATACTGGAAGATTTGCAAAAATCAAAAGTATAACAAATAAAAAAGATCTTAACCCTTCCAAAATAACATGTGAATATGGGAGTAAAACATTTCAGACATTAAAGAAATATGCATTTGCAATTGAAGATGGAATCACAACACCAAAATAAAATGAAGCAAGAACAAGTTGAGAAGATAACTCTCAATATTGGAGTGGGTAGTCCTGGAGACAAATTAACGAAAGCTAAAAAACTGTTAGAAGTAATATCAGGATCAAAAGCAGTTGAAACAAAAACTATGAAAAGAATTCCAACGTGGGGATTAAGACCAAATCTTGCTATAGGTGTTAAAGTTACATTAAGAGGAGAAAAAGCAGAAAAATTGTTAATAAGATTATTCAGTTCATTAGATAACAAACTAAATATTAAAAATTTCGATGATTATGGAAACTTTTCATTTGGGATAAAAGAATATATTGATATTCCAGATGTTGAGTATAATCCTGATTTTGGAATGATTGGATTAGAAGCAGCAGTAACTCTTGAAAGACCAGGATTTAGCATTAAAAAGAGAATGAAAAAAACAAAAATACCATTTAGACACAAAATCAAAAAGCAAGAAGCAATGGATTTCATAAAATCAAAATTTAAAATAGAAATAGTTGAAGAGGAAGATCAAAATGACCTACAGTAGCTTTAGCAAATCAACAAAACAATTGGAAAATAAACCAGCGAAGCTAAAAAAATTTTTAAAACACAATTCTCCAAAAGATAGAAAATTTGGAGTGACAACAAGAAAATGCAAAATTTGTGGAAGAATAGGGGCACATTTAAGAAAATACACTATAGGATTATGCAGACAATGTTTTAGAGAACAAGCAAAAAATTTAGGATTTAAAAAATACTCATAAAATGGCACTAAACGATCCCTTATCAAATGTCCTTTCCCACATAAATAATTGTGAGAAAACAGGAAAAATAGAATGTACTACTAAACCAACCTCTAATACAATTTTAAAAGTCTTAGAAATAATGAAAGAACACCATTATGTTGGTGATTATGAGATTATAGAAGATGGAAGGGGCAATATTATCAAAATAAACTTACTAGGAAACATAAATAAGTGTAATGTAATAAAACCTAGATTTTCATTTAAACTAAATAATTTGGAAAAATTTGAGAAAAGATTTCTTCTAGCAAGGGATTTCGGATTAATAATAGTATCAACAAATAAAGGTTTAATGACACATATGGAAGCTAAAGAGAAAAAATTAGGTGGAAGGCTGATTGCATATGTTTACTAGAGAAAATTAGCATTGACATAACCTTTATAAAACTTAATTTTCTAAATTTACTTTGTTAAAATGGTTAATAATTTCATAGAAGAAAAAATTGAAATACCCTCAGATATAGAGATTTCTATAGAAGATTCTTTAGTTAAAGTAAAAGGACCTAAAGGAGAAAACGAAAGAAAATTTATTATGCCTCTAATAAAAATATCTAAAGAAGAAAACACAGTTTTATTAAAATCTAATAGAAAAACAAAAAAAGAAAAAAGATATCTAAACACAATAAAATCTCATATTCAAAATTTAATTAATGGAACAATAGAAAAATATACCTGCACATTAAAAGTTCTTTCAAGCCATTTCCCCATGACTATTGCTATTGAAAATAATGAATTAGTAATTAAAAATTTCCTTGGTGAAAAAATTCCTAGAAGGGCAAAAATTCTTGAAGGGACAGATGTTAAGATTGAAGGAGATATCATAACAGTTACAAGCACAAATATAGAATCAGCTGGACAAACTGCTGCTAATATGGAACAAGCATGTAGAATAACAAATAAAGATAGAAGAGTTTTCCAAGATGGTTGTTGGGTAACTAGTAAAACAAAAGATAAAAAATGAGATTAATAAAAAAACCAAAATTTGTAAGAACAGATGTAACTAATGTTCCTGGATTAAAAACTAAATGGAGAAAACCAAGGGGGCAACAAAACAAAATCCGTTTACATAGAAGAGGAAAAAACAAAATGCCAAAAATTGGATTTTCTAATAGCAACTCATTAAAGTTCAAAATTGAAAAACTTAATCCACACATAATCAAAAATTTAAAAGATTTAATTTCATTAAAGAAAGATCAAGACATAGCAGTCCTTTCTAAAAGTTTAGGAAATAAAAAAAGAATAGAGATAATCAAAAAATCAATTGAATTAGATATGAAGGTAGCAAATTTCAAAGATTTAAAATTATATTTAGCAGATTTAGAAAAGGATTTAGAATCAAGAAAAGAGAAAAAGAAAGCTAAACAACAAGAAAAATCTAAAACAGAAGAAACTAAAAAGGAACCTGCAAAGGAAGAGGAAACAAAGAAAGAAGAAAAAACTGAAGAAGAAGTGAAAGATAAACAAGAACAAGATAAAAAACAGGTATTAGAAGGAAAATAAAATGTCACTAAAACTACAAAAAAGATTAGCATCGTCATTGATGAAAATATCACAGAAAAAGATTCAATTTGATCAAGAGAAGCTTTCAGAAATAAAAGATGCAATTACAAAAGTGGATGTAAGGAAATTAATAAGTAATAAAAGCATTAAGAAAAAAAAGGGAAACTCCCAATCAAAATACAGGGCAAGAAAAAACCTTTTACAAAAGAGAAAAGGAAGGCAAACAGGAGTAGGATCTAGAAAAGGTAAGAAAACTGCAAGAACTCCAAATAAAACAACCTGGATGAATAAAATTAGAAAACAAAGATTATTCTTAAAAATTTTAAAAGATAAAAATCTTATATCAACCCAAGAATACAGAGGATTATACATGAAATCCAAAGGCGGTTTCTTCAGAAGCAAAAGGCACTTAAAAGGGTATTTAGAAGAACATAATATTATCAAAGATGGCAAAAAATAAAAAATTCACAGTATTGTACAGAAGGAAGAGAAACAATAAGACAGATTACAAAAAAAGATTAAGATTACTTGTTTCAAGAAAACCAAGACTAGTTGTAAGAAAAGGACTTAGAAATATAACTGCTCAAATTATTGAATATTCTCCTACTGGAGATAGAATAATAGTTTCTTCAAATACAAGAGAAATTAAAAATTTAGGTTGGAAAGGCGGTCTTTCAAATATCCCTTCAGCTTATTTATTAGGTTTAAAGATAGCAGAAAAAGCAAAGGAAAAGAAAATAGAATTTGCTATCTTAGATAAAGGAATACATCAATCCATAAAAGGATCTGCAATATACGCTTTAGTTAAAGGTGCTGTTGATAATGGATTAAATGTACCCCATAGCAAAGATATTTTCCCAAGTGAAGAAAGAATTTCAGGAGAACATATTAAGAATTACGCAGAAAAAATAAAAAATACAGAAAAATATGCAAAACAATTTTCAAATTATGAGAAAAATAATTTTAATGTAAGTAATATATCAGAAGAATTTAATAAAATAAAATCACAAATAATGAAAAATGGCTAGAAAAGACGATGCTCCAAGAGGAGTTGCAATGGAAAAGGAATTTGATAAGGAAGCTTGGATCCCTAAAACAGATTTAGGTAAGAAAATAAAATCTGGAGAATTTAAAACAATAGACGAAGTTATTAAATCAGGGAAAAAAATACTTGAGAGTGAAATTTCTGATTACTTAATCGAAGATCTATCCTCAGAAATAATCGCAATAGGCCAATCTAAAGGAAAATTTGGTGGTGGAAAGAAAAGTATTTGGAGACAAACTCAGAAGAAAACAAGTGAAGGAAACAAACCAAAGTTTGCAACTTTAGTAGCTGTAGGAAATAATGATGGTCTAATCGGCATCGGCACTGGAAAATCAAAAGAAACAATGCCTGCAAAGGAAAAAGCACTAAGAAACGCTAAATTAAATGTTAAAAAGATCAAAAGAGGCTGTGGTTCGTGGTCATGTTACTGTGGGAAATCACATTCAATTCCATTTACAGTAATAGGTAAATGTAGTAGCACAATTGTAAAACTTATGCCTGCACCAAAAGGAACAGGATTAATGATAGATTCAGAACCTCAAAAAATCCTAAAATTAGCAGGAATAACAGATGTATATTCTGATTCAAAAAATACAACAACAAAAATTAATCTAATGAATGCTTTATTTGATGCTCTTAAAAAATTATCAAAAACAAAAGTTAATGAAGAATTCTCTAAAAAGGCAGGTATTGTATAATGACAAAGGTTGCAGTAATAAGAATAAAAGGAAAGATTGGATTGAAAAGAGGAATTAAAGATGCGTTAAATATTTTAAGATTATATAACAAACATACTTGTGTAATTATTGACAATACTGAAAATTATATTGGGATGCTGAAAAAAGTTAAAGATTATGTAACTTGGGGGGAAATAGATGGAAGCACATTCAAATTACTAATAAGTCAAAGGGGTAGAATTGCTGGAAAAATAAGATTAACAGAAGAATATGCAAAAGATAAATTAAAATTTAATATTGATGATTTTATCAAAGATTTCTTTTCTGGAAAGAAAAAATTCAAAGATATTCCGGGATTCAAACCTTTTTTCAAACTAAAACCACCTACAAAAGGTTTTGAAAGAGGCGGAATTAAAAAACCATTCTCTCTTGGAGGGGTTTTAGGATATAGAAAAGAAAAAATTAATGATCTAATTCAAAGGATGCTCTAAAATGGCAGTCAATAAAAGAAATAAAAATAAAAGATTTAGAGGCTCTATGACACATGGATGGGGTTCTAAAAAGAAACACAGAGGTTCTGGAAATAGAGGTGGATTTGGTATGGCTGGAACTGGAAAGAGAGCTGACCAAAATAAAATCTCAATCTTAAAATACAGAGGTCATGAATACTTTGGAAAGAAGGGTTTCAAAAGACCTCAGAAAATATTAAAGAAATCAAAAACAATTAACATTGGATTAATAGAACAAAAGCTTAAATATTACTTGTCCGTAAAAAAAGTAAAAGAAGATAATGGAAAGTTTATTATTAATTTAAAAGATCTAGGTTATGATAAACTTTTAGGCTCCGGAAAAGCAAAATCCAAAATGGAAATAACTGGAGAAAAAGCATCAAAAAAAGCAATGGATAAATTAGAAAAAATAGGTGGTAAATTTACATCACAAGCAAAGTAAAATGTCTCTTAGAAATTTTCTTACAAGCTTACCAGAAGTTAGAAGACCAGATCAGAAACATCGACCATTTAAGTCAAAATTAAAATGGACATTGATGATGCTCCTAGGTTATTTTTTACTTGGAGTAATACCATTATATGGTCTTGGAGAAAATTCTTTACAACAATTTGAATTCTTATCTATAATTTTGGGAGCACAGTTTGGTTCATTAATATCTCTAGGTATTGGACCAATCGTAACAGCATCTATCGTATTACAATTATTAGTTGGTTCAGGTTTACTAAAGCTAGATACAACAAAACATGAAGATAGAATTTATTTTCAAGGTATACAAAAAGTTCTAGCAATATTTTTCATAGTTTTCGAGGCAATTATTTATGTTTTCATGGGTGGGCTCTCTCCCGCAGCAGGGTTTTCTCCATGGATTTTAATATTCCAACTTCTACTAGGTGGATTACTGATATTATTCATGGATGAAGTAACAAGCAAATGGGGCTTTGGTTCAGGTGTGTCATTATTCATTGCAGCAGGAGTAGCTTCACAAATAGTAATAAGTGCATTCTCTCCATTAACAACATCAGGACAATTAGCATTTGGTTCAGGACAAGCACCAGTTGGAAGAGTTTTTGTTCTTTTCATCTCTTTATTTCAAGGAAATATACTAGAAGCATCTCTAGCATTTTCTGCCATCCTAGCAACGATAGTAGTATTTTTATTAGCTGTTTATGCCCAAGCTATGAAAGTAGAAATTCCATTATCATTTGGTAGAGTAAGAGGTTATGGAATAAGATGGCCTCTAAATTTTATTTATACAAGTAATATTCCAGTTATATTAGTGGCCGCGTTATTAGCAAACGTTCAATTATGGGCTAGTTTATTAGAAAGAGCAGGGCATCCTTTCTTAGGAACATTCTCAGGACAAGTTCCTGTAACAGGTGTAGTGGCATGGTTATATTCTCCAAATTTAATTCAAGATTTATTAACAGGAAGTTTTGTAGGCATAAGCATAGCTAAATCTTTGATATATGTTTTATTTATGGTAGTTGGTTCCGTAATTTTCTCCATATTTTGGGTACAAACAGCAGGTATGGATGCAAAAAGTCAAGCAAAGCAAATTATGGCTTCTGGTTTACAAGTTCCAGGATTTAGAAGAGATGAAAGAGTCTTAGAACATTTATTAAAAAGATATATTGGTCCTCTAACAATAATGGGTGCAATAACAGTGGGAGTTCTAGCCGCGATGGCTGATTTAACAGGAGCTTTGTCAAGAGGAACAGGAATTTTATTAGCAGTAATGATAATCTATAAATTATATGAAGATATTGCACAACAACATATGATGGATATGCATCCAGCATTAAGACAATTTATGAAAAAATAAAATAGTTAACTTTAAAAAAACAAATAAAAACATAATAAAATGGCAGAACTTATAACAGGTTTTACAATATGGGCTCAGGCAATGCCTTTGTATAGTTTAATAGTTATTTCATTTGTAATAACATTACTAACAACAATAGCTTACAAATATTTTTCAGATCAAAAGGCAATAAAATTTCTAAAAGATGAGATAAAATCTTTAAGCGATCAAATGAAAGAATTAAAAGATAATCCTCAAAAGATGATGGAAAAACAAAAGGAATTAATGGAAAAAAATCTAAAAATGATGAAATATTCTTTAAAACCTAGCCTTTATACTGCAATACCATTAATTGCAATTTTTTACTTCATTAGAAACATTTATGAAGATTCTGGTGCTATAATTTTTAGCTTAACATGGATATGGATATACATTATTTTATCTATTGTTTTCAGCATAATCTTAAGAAAAGTATTGAAAGTACACTAAAATGACAGCACCAAGATTTAGATCAAGAACGTTTAGAAGAATTTACACAAGGATTCCTAGCTCTAAAGTTGTAATACACTATAAAACAAGAAAACCAAGTAATCATAAATGTGGCTCTTGTAGAATTGTACTAAAAGGTGTAAAATCAAATATATCTAAAACTATTAAAAAACTTACAAAATCCAAAAAAACAGTTAAAAGAATGTTTGGTGGAAGTTTATGTTCAAAATGTTCAAGAAGAGAAATTATAAGTAGGACTAGAAAAAATGGCTGATTTAATTGGAAGACTTTGTGTTAAAACAACAGGTAGAGAATCTGGAAGAGAATGTGTTATTGTTAATGTAGAAAATGATGCTTTTGTAACTATAGATGGAAATGTTAAAAGAAGAAGATGTAATATAAATCATTTAGAATTTCTTAATAAAAATGTTGATATAAAGAAAGATGAATCAACTGAACAAGTAAGAAAAGCAATGGAAAATTTAGGCATAAAATTAATGACAAAAACAAAAAAAGAAAAATCTACTACAGAGAAACCAAAAAAACAGAGACAAAAAGAAGAAGAAAAACAAAAAGAAGTGAAAGAAGAAAAGCCTAAGAAATCAAAGAAATAATGGAAGAAAAAAATCAAGATCAAGAAAAATATTTACAATTACAAATTCTCACGCAACAAATACAATATTATCAAGAGAATATTCAAGTAATAGAACAAAATCAAATTGAGTTACAAAATCTTAAGAATAGTTTGGATGAATTTAAAAAGATTGAAAAAAATAAAAAAATTTTAGTTCCTCTAGGTCAAAATATTTTCTCTAAAGCAACTTTAGAAAACTCTGAAGATGTTATAATGGGTGTAGGCTCTAGTATATTAATTAAAAAAACTTTAGAAGAAGCTAAAGAATCTATAAAAAAACAAGAAGAAGAACTAAACGTAGTCTTTAAACAACTACAAGAAGAAATGCAAAAAACTTATTCTAAGTTTGAAGAGTTACAAAAAGATTCTTAATTAATATAACAAAAATTTATAAATATTCAATCTAAGCTAGTTTAATGAAAAAAATAGGTGTTTACATAGGTTTACTAGTATTATTCTCAATATCAGTTCTAGCACAATCTAATTCTCCAGTAGCAATAGCAGGAGAAGATCTAACTACAACACCAGGGAGAATAATAATCTTAGATGCATCACAATCATATGACTTAGATAATGATATAACAGAAAGTTCATTTAAATGGTATGAAAATGAACAACAAATAGGTCAAGGAAAAATATTAAGGTTAACATATTCTGAAACAGGAAGACACTTTATAACTTTAAGATTAACAGATTCAAAAGGATTATCTTCTGCTGATATAGTATCAATAAAACTAAAAGAGAAAGAGGTTTGCACAAAAACAAAAGCAGTGTACTTTCCTCAAGATACAATATGTAATAGTAAATGGCCTTCTCAAGATGGCGATAAAATGTTCATAAATAGTGAGGATTTCTCGTGCAATTTAATAGAAGTTTGTAGTGATGAACTAGATCCAATAGTGAAAGATTCAATCAAATGTTGTAGTTCTGCCATATTAGATAGTTCTTCTAAAGATTCTTCATGTAGCTTTGCACAAAGAAAATCAAATGGAAACTTCAAAAAATGTCAAGCTCTATATGTTACCAAAGGTCTTGGTACTGACCAAACATATATGGAAGGTTATTTTGAAGCAGAAATGTGTTGCTCGGCCATAGAAGGTTTATGTTCTAATCAAAGAAATTTTTATTCTCTTAAACCAATTCCCAGAACAAATACAAACACAGATTTTAGAAGATTTAATTGTGGGTCCACTCCAGAATACAACCCTCCTGGAGAATGGGTATCAAATTTAGATTTAAGTAAAAACAATTTAGCACTATCGGATTTACCCCCAAGTGTAACTATAAATACAATAGGAACAGGAACTTGTGTTGATTTTAGTCTATCAATAACAACATTACTGAGAAAAATTGGCTACAAAAGTGATGAAATTTATTCAGTCTCAACAGAAAATCATGCATTTAACTTAGTTAAATTTCCCTTAGATAGAAAATTCACAATCATTGACACAACAGGAACATCCCAAGATATTAGATTAGGTAAAAAGCCCTCTAGTTATGAATATTGTGAAGAATTAGATAAATGTTGGAATGACTTAGGTCAAGTAGCATGTCCAGCTCTTTCCAATATAGTTGGTTGTGAAGGAGTTCCAGAAGATTTTTTCAGAAAAACAGAGAGAACTAAATTCAAAATTACAGATACGTCAAAGAAAATAATACGTGCAATAGCAAAGGAGGCATCATTTTAAAAACTTAAAATGTATATTAATAAAAAATGAGGTACAAACCAATATTACTTTTAGCATTTATATTTTTACTTCAACTTTCTATAGTAAATGCTCAAGAGGTAACTGTAGACAGAGTATTACTAAACGAAGTAAGATATAATGAAGATTTAAGAATATCATTATCATTAACAAATAATCTAGCAGTAAAGAAAACATTTGAACTAAATGAAAGACTTCCTGTAAATGTAGAACTAATACAACCAGCTCAACCAACAGAAGTAAAAAATTTTAATGCTGTTGAAGTAATGTTCCTAAAATGGGATGTTGAATTAAACCCTTCTGAAAGTAAAGTAGTTTCATATACAATTAGACCTCAAAGAGTTGGGGAATTCACAATAGTCGGAGCTGAAGTTCTTGATCTTACTTCAGCCAGTACATATTCAGGCATACAATCTCCTTTTGATGTTTCTTGTATATTAGATAATATTTGTAATTTAGATATAGGTGAGAATTATCAAACATGTGTTGCTGATTGTGACACAGGACTTGGGGATGGAATTTGTAATGCAATTCCTGATAATCAATGTGATCCTGATTGTACAAGTGATCCAGACTGTACTGGATCTGGGTTTAATATCTGGTATGTTATCATTCCAGTTATTCTTGTCATAATAGGTTTCTTAATATATTTCTTCAAAAAACCAAATCAAGGTATTCCTGATGCAGAGCAACCTCGCCAAAATAATCAACCACAGAATCCTAAACAACCTCAAAAACCGAATGATATAATGTATAGCTAGTTTCTATATAAATTTATATAAAGAATAGAGGTTTTATATTAGAAAATGAACATCCCTTTATTATTGAATTACTATTCTAGAAAAGATGTGCAAGAAGAACTCTTAAATTTTTCTAAGAATAAAGAATTCGTACCTAAATTTAAAGATAGCTTTGGTAAAAGACCAGATATGGTGCAATATCCTAGAGATATTCTAGAACATGTCAAAAAAGGTGCAACTTCTTTTCACGTATCTGAAGAGAGATGGAAAGACCCTTTATCTCTAAAAACAGGTTTAACAAAAAAAGATCTAGATAAATTAAGAATTTCATGGGATTTCGTAATTGATGTAGATTTTGAAGTTTTTGAATGCTCCAAGATAATAGCAAACAATATAGTAAAAGCTTTAGAAGAACATAAAATAAAAAATATCTTTGTAAAATTTTCAGGTAACAAAGGATTCCATATTTTAATCCCTTTTGAATCTTTTCCAGAATCAATTAAAAAACATAACGTTAAAGATTTATTTCCTGAAGCTCCCAAAGATTTACTTTTTTACATAAACAATTACATAGATAATGAAAAAAATAACTTTAAGTTAACAAAAGAAATTGTTTCTAATAATTATTTTCAAGAATATCTAAAAACTAAAAAGAAAAAAGAAAGCGATTTCATTCAAAATTTGTGTTCTAAATGTAACAAACCTAAAGTAAGTGGGGAAAAAATAGAATTTGTTTGTCCTTATTGTAATGAAACCTATTTTGAAGATCCAAAAACTAAATTCAAAAAATGCAAAATGTGTAAAAAATTCACACAGAGAATGACGGATTTAAAATCAAAATGCTCTTGTGGAAATAGAAAATTCATTAAAAGAATAAATCTAGCTTTAGATACTATACTAATTTCAAGTAGACACTTATATAGAGCACCATATTCAATACATGAAAAATCAGATTTAGTTTCCCTACCTATAGATAAAAATAAAATTTTAGATTTTAATAAAGACGATGCAAAACCAGAAAACATTAAAGAAATAAAACCTTTTGTAGATGAATCTATAATCATTAAAGAAGAAGCTAGAACGTTAATGAATAGGGCTTTCAGTATTCAAAAAATTGAACAAAAAAAAGAAATAAAAGAATTTGATATACCTAAATCTCCTATAAAAATCCAAAATTTTCCACCTTGCATTCTTTTAGGGTTAAAAGGTCTAGAAGATGGAAAAAAGCGTTTCTTATTCATATTGTTAAATTTCCTAAAATCTTCAGGTTATAATCACTCTCAGATAAAAGATATAATTTACGATTGGAATAAAAGAAATAAAGAACAATTAAATGAAGGATATGTATTATCTCAGTTAAGTTGGCATCAAAGACAAAAACAAGTCCCTCCTCCAAATTGTCCTTCTAATTCAAATCTAGGGTATTACACTGATTTAAACATTTGTAAACCAGATAATCTATGTAAAACAATCAAAAACCCTGCACAGTATACATTAAAGAAAAGTAAAACAAAACAAAAGAAATAACATATAGTTAAGTTTAAATAATAAAATTGTCTTTATCTTCTATATTAAAAAGAGGAAAATGAAATTTAAGAATTATATAATCTTATTGGCCTTACTTATAATAATACCAATAGTTTCCTCTCAATCTAATCAGGATTCACTTAATTGGATACAAACAAACATAAATTGGCAAGACGATAGTATCCATGATACAGTATTTTCTATATCGTCTTTAAATTTAAACAGCATAGAAACAAATACACCTTCAAATATTTTATTACAAAGACAAGATTCTCAAAGCACTGAAGAATGTTATCCAAAAGGAAATTGTAATGTTAAAGATACAGCACTTTCACTTTTATTTCTTAATCAAATATGGAAAGACAATAATAAAACATTAACTTGGCTAGCATCTGCTCAAACAAAAGCTCCAGTTTCTGGTAGCTGGCTAATACAGATAGTTTCTAGTAAAAATGGAACTTGCGTAATTGAACATAAAGGAAAGAATATAAATCATACAATATCTATTGACGAAAATAACAAAATCCAGCCATTTAACGTAGATTGGTTAGATATTGAGAGAGATTTACAAACAAGTTTGACTAATCCTGTAGAATTTTTATCTGTAGATTGTAGTAATCTTAAAAGTTCAAATGTTTTGATTTCTTTATTAAGAAGATCTGGAAGTGAAATACACATTGTTCAACAAGAAAACAGAGATAAAGCAATATTGGAGGTTAATAATGCATGTTATCCTTTTTCAAAAGGAGGTCAGTGTGATTTAGATTCAACTTTCTTAGCATCTTGGGCCCTACATAAAACATCTGCAAAATTAGTGACAGTTCCTTATCTAGAAGATAATGCTCAAACTAATTTACATAATGCTATTTTATACCAAATAACAGCAAATCCTAGATACGAAACAAAACTATCTGATAATGTAAACACAGATGGTTTCTGGGATGATGTGTATACAACTTCATTTGTTATTAATTCCTTACAATCAAGAGCTCCAAATACTCAATTACTTAGTAATGCAAAATCTTGGCTAGACACTCAAAAGGATAATTCAACAAATAGGGGTTCTTTTAATGCAAATTTAAGAGATACTTCAGCAGCAACATATTTGGTTCTAAGTGGAGGTGGAAGTTTCACTCCGCCATTAGACAGATCTACAAGAGAAGTACTAGAAACTTGTGGAGATGGCACAGTACAAACTTTTAATGATCAAGGTATATCTGAACAATGTGAAGCTGATAATGATTCTTTATGTCCAGGACTATGTAATGTTAATACCTGTCAATGCATAACTTCTCAAACAACTACTACATCTTCTTCTACCTCTTCAACTTCTATTAGAGATAATGATGGTTCTGGTGGAGGAGAAGATAATGGAGATCCTGACGATGAGGGTGGTTCAATATTCTTCAAAGTAATATTACCTATTCTTATTATTCTGATTATTGGTGCAGGAGTATTCTTATATCTGAGATATGCGAAAAAGCCAAAACACAAAGATGAAGATCTTTTTGGAAATTACAGTCCTCCAAAAGAAGAAAAATCAAGAGAACAACCAAGAAGAGAACCAAGAAAATACCAACCAAGTCCACGAGAAAATGCTATAGAAAGAGAATTAGATAAATCATTAGATGAAGCCAAAGAATTATTTAAAAAGAAATAATTTTATTAAAGATTAACTTTAAATAAACTATTATTAGATTATATTGATAAAAATGGAAACAGAGAAAAAAAATCACATTCGAGTTTATAGTACAGATTCTTGTAGTTGGTGTCACAAAGTTAAAGAATTCCTACAAGAGAATAAAATAGAATTTGAAGATATCAATGTAGGAGAAGATCAAAAAGCAGCTGAAGAAATGATTGCAAAATCAGGACAGTCAGGTGTTCCTGTTGTAGAGATAAATGATGAGATAATTGTTGGCTTTGATCAAGAAGCAATAAAAAAAGCTCTGAAAATAAAAAACTAAAAACATATAAACATTAGAAGTTTTCTATTTCTAAAAAGAGGTAATATGAAATTTTTATTTAAACTAATGGAAGCCTTCGGAACTTCAGGTAATGAAGAATCTGTTAGAGCTATGATCTCCAAAGAAATTAAACCATATGTAGATGATCTTTCTGTTGATAAATATGGTAACTTAATAGCACACAAAAAAGGTGCTCTACCAAAAGTAATGCTTGCAGCTCATATGGATGAAGTAGGTTTAATGATTAAAAGTATAGATGACAGAGGAAGAATTGCTTTCTCAAATGTTGGAGGCATAGAACCACTAGTTTTAGTAGGTCATGCTGTCCATATAAATAAAAAAGGAAATAAAGTACATGGTGTTATAACAACAGAAGAAGTAAGTAATGATTTTTCAGTTGAAAAAATGCCTAAAATAGCAGATTTATTTGTAGATACAGGTCTATCAAAAACAGCATTAACAAAATTAGGTGTAAAACCAGGAGAATATTTAATGTTAGATCATAAAGTAAATCATCATTTAGGAAATAAAAATCTTATAGCCGGGAAAGCCTTAGATGATAGAATAGGTTGTTATATTCTAACAGAATTAATTAAAAAAATAAAAAGTTCGAAAAATGAAATTTATTTTGTCTTTACAGTTCAAGAAGAAATTGGATTATATGGAGCAAAAACCTCTGCCTATAAAGTAGAACCTGATTGGGCCATTGCTGTTGACGTCACAAATTCAGATGACAGAGCACCACAACCAACAATAGAATTAGGCAAAGGACCTTGTCTAACTATAAAAGATGCAGATATGATTTCCAATAAATGTTTAAACAATCATCTAGAAAATATAGCAAAAAAAATTAAGATACCAATACAATATGATGTTTCAGATTTTGGAGCTACAGATGCTGCAAATATTTCCATATCCAAAGAAGGCGTTTCCTCAACAGTCGTTTCTGTTCCAGTAAGAAATTTACACTCCACGATAAGCATAGCACATAAAAATGATATAGAAAATTCAATTACACTTCTAAGAGAATTATTAAAGAACCCGCCAAAATTATGTTTAACCTAGAACTAATCTTGCATCAACTACAGTTGCTTTATCATCATGCATTATAATTGGATTTATATCTAATTCTTGTAAATTATCGTGCTTTAAAGGAATTCTAGATATTTGTATTAATATTTTCTTTAGCAATTTAATATTAACAGGTTTTTCTCCCCTTACACCATATAAAATAGATTTAGCTTTCAATTCATCAATTAACTCTTGAGCATTTTTATCATCTATAGGACAAACTCTAAAATTAACATCTTTTATAACTTCTGTAAAAACTCCTCCAAAACCAAATCCAATCACATGTCCAAAAACATCATCTTTTTTTAACCCAATAAACAATTCTTTACCCTTTTTAAATTCCTGAACTAAAATACCTTCAAATTTTTTAACCTTTAATTTTTTAACAATACTCATTATCTCTTCATATTCTTTTTTAACATCATTAATATTATAACAAATTCTAACACCACCAACATCACTTTTATGTAAAACTTCTGTAGACATAATTTTTAAATCAATAGGAAATCTAATTTTTTTAATTGCATCTAAAACTTCTTCATAAGAATTTGTTAAAAATCTTGTAGATACCGGTATTTTATATTTTAATAAAAATTCTTCTGCTTGATACTCTGTATAAATTATTTGCATTATAACTTAAACTAAAAACAATTTATAAAGATTGTATACTATTTAATAATTAAAACAACTATCTCATAAACTTCCATTCATCTTTCTTAAATTTATTTTCAATCAAATTTTCAGCTCTTTTTAATTCATCCTCAGACCAAGTATCAAAAGTAAACTCTTTATCTTTTGTAAAACCTTTAATTAAAGAATTAATTACTTCATCTTTAGTTAAATTATTATGATCTAAAACACAAGTAACTCTTTCCTTAACATTACTAATCATTTTATCAGAGATCTTCTCTTTTCCAACATTCAAATATGAAAACATTTTATTTACATCCAAACTATAAATTAAAGTTCCATGTATTAAAACACAATTATTCCTTATTGTTAAGGCATTACCAGAAATTTTCTTATTATCAACAATAATATCATTTATTGGTTTAAACTCCCCTTTTAATCCTATTAATCCTAAACTGTCAATAATCCAATCTCCAACTATTTTATAGCATTTAGTTATATCATTAGTAAAGTACTTTGTTGGGACTGCAACACTAAAAGTTAATCCACCATCATTATCTTGGTAAACAGCTCCACCACCAGAAATTCTCCTAACAAAATCCACATTATCTTCTTTACATTTTTCTATATTAACTTCATCTTTAATTTTCTGAAAATAACCAATAATTACAGAACTATTCTTCCAGCCATAAAATCTTATAGTGGGTTTAACTAATTCTTTTCCAACATATTCTGTTAGCACCTCATCTAAAGCTAAATTCATATTTGGTTCATTTAACTCTAAATTAATTACTCGCCATTTCATTTTTAGTTGCCTCTTTTATTAGTTCTGCTAAATCTTCTTCTTGAAAACCAATTATCTCAATTTTATTGGATTCTATGAAATCTTTTAGCTTGTTTACTATAATTTCATTTTCTATATTTACTTCTAAATTTAGTAATGAGTTCTCAATATCTTTTATTGATTCTTCAGGGTGTATAAAAAAATCTCCAGAAATTTCCAATTTGTTTATTTTATTATCATAATCTACAATAACTTTTACTAATTTACCATTCACAATTTTTTTACTTGCATTTCCTATCATTTTTCTTTAAGTTTTCTAATTTTTTTTATTATAGAATCTTGGTATAATCTAAATGCTTTCCTATTCTCTTTTTCATATATGTAAGCATTTCCCAATGTTTCATCACATTTTTTACATTTTAATAAGGAAATTTCTTTAATTGACTTTTTTCCTAAATCAGTTAAATTTTTAGGTGAAAATATTCTATCTAAATATAATCTTCTTAAATTTCCTGGTCCATCTTTTTGATATGTTAGCACAAAACTTTCACATTTTCTACAAGAAATATTCAAGATACGTGAATGACTGCCCCTAGAACTTTTGTATTTATCTTTCTTTATTTTTATGTTAGATCTCATTTTATTTCTATTCTTTGAATTTCATTCTTACATCTTCTTGAGCAACAGTTATCAAATTTAGCATAACATTTTTCACAAACAACAAAGAACTTATCACACTCAACTTTAGCACAATTCTCTTGATTATCTGAAGGGATATGACAAATTGCACATTGTGAAATTAATTTTGGTTCTTCTTCATTAATGCTAACAGCCCCTCTATGATCAAATACAAAACATTTCCCTTCCCAATGATCTACACCAACAGTTTTACCATATCTTATGATTCCACCATGTAGCTGTTTTACATTAGTAAATCCTTGTTCCACCATATAAGCAGATGCTTTCTCACATCTTACTCCTCCAGTACAGTAAGTCACAATTAATTTCTCTTTATTTTTTCCTAGTTTAGAAACTGCTTTTGGCCATTCAGAAAACACATCTATCTTCGGCGTAATAGCATTCTCAAATCTTCCAATTTCAGATTCATAAGCATTTCTAGCATCCACCATTATTACTTCATCTTTAGAGTCTAACAGTTTCTTCAATTCTTTTGGTTCAATATATTCGGCTTTATTTTCCAAATTGCTTTTGTAATGTGTTGAAATAATTTCATCTCGTATTCTAACAAACATTTTTTTAAATGTGTGTTTCAAAACTTTACTTTCCTTAAATTCAACTTTTCCAAATTTCAAAGTAATATAATCTTTAATTTTTTTTATATCCTCATCTTTTCCAGAAACACAACCATTAACACCTTCTTTAGCAATTAGAATCTTTCCCAATAAACCAAGGGATTTACTTTTAGATAACAATTCTTCCTGTAATTTCTTTAGTCTATTTACATTAGTATACTTATAAAATAAAATATTTTTCATATAAATAAAGATAAAATTACACTTATAAATATTGTCTTAAAAACAGTAAGTTTAAATTCTATAATATTTTCTAATAAGTAATAAAAAGAGGTAAAATTGGATTTAAATAAGTTTTTCAAAGCCAAATCTATAGCCATAGTTGGCGTCTCAAAAACTCCTGGAAAAGTTGGACATGTAATTTTTAGAAATTTAATAGATGCTCATTACAAAGGAGAATTATATGTTGTAAATCCAAATGCAAAAGAAATTCTAGGCTACAAATCTTATAAAAAAGTTCAAGATATTAAAAAACCAATAGACCTAGTAGCAATAGCAGTTCCAGCTGTTTTAGTTTTAAAAGTTTTACAAGATTGTCAAAAAGCTAAAGTAAAAAATGTAATAATTGTAACTTCTGGTTTCAGAGAAACAGGAAATGAACAACTAGAAAATAAATTAAGAAATTTCTTAATCCATAATAGGATGAATGCTATCGGTGTTAATTGTTTAGGTGTCTTGGACACTTACACAAATGTAGATACTTTATTCTTACCAAGATTTAGACTAAAAAGACCCAAAAAAGGCGGAATAGCTTTTATCACTCAATCTGGAGCAGTTGGTTCAACAATCTTAGATTTAGCTTCTAAGAATAATTATGGTTTCTCAAAATTTGTAAGTTATGGTAATGCAACACAAGTAGATGAGGCAGATATTATAGAATACTTAGCTAATGACAAACAAACAAAAGTAATCTGCATGTACATAGAAGGTGTTGTAGATGGGAAAAAGTTCATGAGAATAGCATCAAAAGCTTCAAAGAAAAAACCAATCTTGGTTCTAAAAGGTGGAACTTCAAAAGAAGGACATAAAGCTACAATTTCTCATACAGGTTCTTTAGCTGGAAATGAAAAAATATACAATGGGGTTTTCAAACAAACAGGAATTATACAAGTAGAAACTTTAGAAGATATGTTTGATTACGCAAGATTATTAGAAAAATCAATGAAACCAAAGGGAAAAAGAATTCAAGTTATAACAAACGGTGGTGGTTTTGGAATAATAACTACTGACGCTTTAGTTAAGAATGGGTTAGAACTTGCAACTTTATCAAAAGATTCTGAACGAATATTAAAGAAAAACTTCCCACCAATCGCTCAGATACAAAATCCATTAGATGTTTTAGGAGACGCTACTACAGATAGATATAAATTATCAATTGAAACTTTCCTATATGATAAAAACATAGACATTATTTTAGTTATAGCTTTATTACAGACTCCATTAATAACAGTAGAAATAGTAGATACAATAACAGAATTAAATTCATTAAATAAAAAACCAATAATTGTAGTTTCAACAGGTGGAGATTTTACAGAAGTGCTAAGAAATTCTTTAGAAGAAAATGGAGTTCCAACATTTGTTTTTCCAGAAAATTCAGCTAGAGCAATTAAAGCTTTAGTAGATTATAATTCAAACTAAAGTTACAATCTCTTATTGATAACATTAAAAACTTCTTCAAAAAATAGAATATTAAAATCTTTATTTCTAAAATTCTTAAAATATAATTTCTTTAATTTGTTAAATGATCTTTCAGTTTCTTTTAACTTAATAGAATAATTCTTTTCAATAGTATTTTTTAAAATATCAAAATTATTAGTTTTAAATTTCTCCAAAGACCAAACTACACTTAATAAAGATAATTCAAATTTCAAAATATTTTCTTTTGAACCTTTTTTAAATAATACAGCAGAATTAACTTTTTTAGAGAATTGTTTTAGATAATATGTAATTAATTTATCTGAAAACTTTTTCTTAACCAATAATTCATTAGCATACAACTCCTTTAACAATAATTTAGAATAGTTCATCATTCTAATTATAATTTCAAAATCATCTTTATGAATATTTAATTTGTTTATGTTTTCAAATAAGACTTTCTTTAAATCTAAATTTATTTTCTTATTAAAATCATGAGAAAATTTAGAATGCATCAATTCATGCAATATCAAACCTTCTAAAGCAACGCTATCATCCAACAAATAGTTTTCATTTTTAATATCAATAATTATGTAATTATCTTCATTATGAGAATATGAAAAGGAAACATTCCTTTTACAAACATTATTGAAGTCTTTCTTTAATTCTTCAGATAAATTATTAGAAATAGGTCCACAATCCTCTTTATCTTCAATTATATAAAATACAACATTCTCAGGGATTTTAATTCTTTTATTTATATTAGAGATTACATTTTCAAAATACTTTTTATCTAACCCTTTTTTTACAACTAGATTCATACTATAAAATTAGTATATTTTATATATAAGTTTATTTGATTTAATCAAGAGGTGAAATAGTTGAAGTTTTTATACAAATTAATGAATGCATTTGGTGTTTCTGGTTCAGAAGAAGAAGTGAGAGATATTATAAAAAAAGAAGTAAAGAAATATATTTCTGATATTAAAGTTGATAAATTAGGGAACTTAATAGTGCATAAAAAAGGTGATCAACCAAGAATTATGGTTGCAGCTCATATGGATGAAATAGGCTTAATAATAAAATCAATAGATCATAAAGGAAGAATTCGTTTTTCATCTCTTGGAGGAATAGAACCTCTAACATTATTAGGACAAAGAGTACATATTTTTACAAAAAGAGATTTCATAAACGGATTTATTTCTTTAGATGAGATAAGTAATGATTCTATTTTACATAAACTACCAGACATGCAAGATCTTTTCATAGACACAGGATTAAATAAAAAAGAATTAACTGAATTAGGAGTAGAAATAGGTTCTTCTTTAGCAACAGGACAAAGAAGAAATTTTAACCTAGGCAAAAAAGATATAATAGCAGGAAAAGCTTTAGATGATAGGATAGGTTGTTTTATCTTAATAGAATTAATAAAAAAAGCATACAGATTCAAAAATGAAATTTACTTTGTCTTTACAGTTCAAGAAGAAATTGGTCTTTATGGGGCAAAGACCTCTGCTTACCAAATTGATCCAGAATATGCTCTAGTAGCAGAAACAACATCTTCAGATGACATGAAGTTTGAACCTTCAATAGAAATAGGCAAAGGACCTTGTTTAACAATTAAAAATGCTGAAAGTGTTACAGATAAAAAAATAAACAAATGGATTAAAGAGACTGCAAAGAAAAAAGATATACCTTTACAATACGATATTAATGATATTGGAACAACAGACGCAATGACAATCAGCATTTCAAAAGGAGGCGTTCCATCTTCAGTAGCTTCTGTACCAGTTAGAAACATCCATAGTGCAATGGGCATTTCTCATAAAGATGATATTGAAAATGCTATTATATTATTTGAAGAACTTCTTAAAAATCCCATAAAATATTAATATGAAAAATAAAACTATAATTATCGCTTTAGGTGGAAATGCTTTAATCAAAAAAGGAGAAAAACATACTTCTAGGAATCTTGTTAAGAACATTTCTAAAGTTTGCAAAAATATAATTCCAATTATAAAAGATAATAAAACAATTATTTCTCATGGTAATGGTCCAGAAATAGGTTACCTATTATTGCAAAATGAAGCTTCTAAAAAATTACCACAAATGCCTCTAGATATTTTAGGAGCACAATCTCAAGGATTAATCGGTTATCCTTTGGAAGAACAATTATTAAATGAATTAAGAAAGAAAAACATTAAAAGAAATATTTCCACAATACTTACACAAGTTCTCGTAGATAAAAAAGATCCTGCTTTTAAAGAACCAACAAAATTCGTTGGTCCATATTACACAAAACAACAAGCAAAAAAATTATCTAAAAAAGGAATGAAAATAAAAGAGGATTCTAAAAAAGGATACAGAAGAGTAGTTCCTTCCCCAAAACCAATTAAAATCATAGAAGAAAATACAATTAAGAAATTAGTCAATAAAAATAACATAACCATAGCAGCAGGTGGTGGAGGAATTCCAGTAATAAGGAAAAATAATTTGCTTCAAGGAATAGAGGCTGTAATAGATAAAGATCTAGCAAGTTCATTATTAGCAAAATCAGTAAAGGCTAGTTTATTGTTAATATTAACAGATATACCTAAGGTTGCAATTAATTTTAAACAAAAGAATCAGAGATTTTTAAGTTCAGTAGATATAAAAACAATCAAGTTATACAAAGAGCAAGGACATTTTCCTCCTGGAAGTATGGGTCCAAAAATTGATGCAGCAATAGATTTTTTAGAGAACAAAGGCAAAAAAGTCATAATAACAAATCCAGAAAATGCTTACAAAGCTTTATTAGGTAAAGCTGGTACAATAGTAACTAAATAAAAAAGAGGTTGATGATGAGTAAAATAAATGTTATAATTGCAGGTGCAGGTGGCAGAGATTTTCAAAACTTTTTAGTTTATTTTAAAAATAACTCAAACTTCAATGTAGTTGCGTTTACAGCAACACAAATCCCAGGTATAGAAAAAAGACATTTTCCTAAAGAACTTTCAGGATCTAAATACAAAAAAGGAATAAAAATCTACCCTGAAAAAGATCTTCCAAATTTAATAAAAAAATTAAATGTAGACTATGTTTACTTATGTTATTCTGATTTAAGTCATCAACAAGTTGGAGATATTGCTTCTGTTGTTTTAGCAAATGGCGCAAATTTTGGTTTACTTGGAACAGAACAAACCTGGATCAAATCTAAAATTCCAGTAATAAGTGTTTGTGCTGTTCGTACAGGTTGTGGTAAATCTAGAGTTACAAGAAAAATTGGACTTTACTTAAAAAGTAAAAATAAGAGATTTGTAATTTTAAGACATCCAATGCCTTATGGAGATTTAAACAAACAAGCTGTTCAAAAATTTTATACTTATGAAGATCTAATAAAGGCAAAATGTACTGTAGAAGAATTAGAAGAATATGAACACCATATAAGGCAAGGGTTTCCAGTATTTGCAGGTGTTGACTATGAAAAAATTCTAAGAGAAGCAGAAAAAGAAGCAGATGTAATATTATGGGATGGTGGAAATAATGATTTTTCTTTCATAAAACCAGACTTGAATTTAGTTTTGGTAGATCCTAGAAGAGCTGGCCATGGTTTAAGCTATTATCCTGGAGAGGTTAACTTACGTATAGCAGATATTGTTATTGTTAATAGAATGTTTGGGATTACTAATGAACAAATTCAAAAAGTAAAAGATAATGTAAAATCAGTAAATAAAAATTCAAAAATTGTTGATGTTACTTCTTTAGTTTTAGTAGAAGATCCTAAATTAATTAGAAATAAAAAAGTTTTAATTATTGGAGATGGACCTACATTAACTCATGGTGGTATGGCAACAGGAATTGGAACAGCGGCTGCTATTAAATATAAAGCAAAGAAAATTGTAGAACCAAGAAAATATGCCGTAGGTTCAATAAAAGAAACTTATGAAAAATTCCCACATCTAAAGTCAGAATTATCTGCAATGGGTTATAGCAAAAAACAATTAAAAGATCTTGAGAAATCTATAAATAGAGTTCCTTGTGATATAATAATTGATGGAACTCCTTCAGATATTAAGAAATTAATTAAAATAAAAAAAGAAGTTATTTACTCTGGATATGATATAGATGAAAAAACATTAGGTCCAATATACAAAGCAATTGATAAAATAATAAAATGAGACATTTACTTTCAATAGAAGAATTAGAAAAAAAAGATATCTTAGATATTATAAATTTAGCAATTAAAATTAAAAAAAAATCAAAACACTATTCTAAATTAATGTACGAGAAATCTTTGTTAATGATTTTTGAATTACCATCGTTAAGAACAAGAATATCTTTTGAAACAGCAATGACTCAAATGGGTGGTCACGCAATTAACTATTATACAATACATTCTCCATGGGGAGTGGGTAAAGAATCTATTGAAGACGTAGGTAATGTTGTTTCTCGTTATGTAAATGCTGTAATGACAAGAATAAAAGATCATAATGAAATAGTTAAGCTAGCACAAAATTCACAAGTTCCAATAATAAATGGATTATCAAATAAAGAACATCCTTGCCAAATATTAGGAGATTTATTAACAATATATGAAAAAGGAAAATTAAAAAATTTAAAATTAGCTTATCTTGGAGATGCAAATAATAATGTAACATATTCTCTAATGCATGCTTGTAGTAAAATGGGCATACAAATGAGTATAGCTTGTCCACAAACAGAAGAATTTCTTCCATCCGAAGACGTAATAAGAAAAACTAAAACTAAAGTTTTCAAAAATCCAGGAGATGCTACAAGAAACGCTGATGTTGTTTACACAGATTCTTGGATGAGTTACTCAATTCCTAAAAAAGAAAAAATAAGAAGAACTAAAGCTCT
>CEPZ01009369.1_pt1 | contig 23843 bp, 23 predicted proteins | sample 530461 | NCBI WGS metagenome assembly CEPZ01 (sample SAMEA2620106, study PRJEB7988) | marine metagenome | isolation source: saline water (ENVO:00002010), including
GACATACAGTTTTGTATTTTTAATCTTGTCTTTCATAGCAGTGCCTCAACAAACTTCATCTCTTCTTCCCGGTCAAGCAGTTTTGATGTATACAGTTCGAACTGGCACAGCGATTGGACGATAGCCATATTCTTTCCATTTTGGCACGGAATCTTCAATTTCGATGCGCGCTTGATTAGGTTTGTTTCTTTATTAACCACATCAAAGATGTATGAGTACTTCTTAAGATGTTGATCCGATAGCGGAAACACTTCATCGTGCAAACCAATAGATGTGCAGTCAATCAAAACATCAGAATTGTCTTCTTCTAAGGAATCAAGTTGCTGGACTCTATCGCAGCACCCAACAAAGCCGATTCTGGACTGTTGTTTAAGCAGGGCTTTGGCTTTGGATCCGCTTCTATTGTACAATGATAGCGAGTAATCCGGAAAAAGAGTTCTGAAAGCGTGCAAGGCGACTTCTGCGATAGCTCCTGCGCCGACAACCAAAACTTTCTTGTTGGGAGCGATTCGCAGCACATCGTCTAGCACGGACACAAGCCCGTGATAGTCTGTGTTATAGCCGTATAAGCGGCCGTCGAAATTAACAACGGTGTTAATAATCTGCAAATCTTCTGCGATACCAGAAACGCCGTCTAAATATTGCACAACTTCTTTTTTGTATGGAGATGACACGGCACAACCACGAAATCCGAATGCACGGATTCCCTTAATGGCGTCCTCTAAGTTGTCGATTTCAAATGATTTATACAAGTAGTTTAAATCGTGCTTCTCATATAACGCATTCTGGATAGTTGTGCCAGTGTTGCCGGCTTTAGCTGCGATTGATACACATATTTTAGTATCGGAGTCAACCCTCATTCAAGACCTCGTTCAAGTAGTACCTAGACATGTAGTATAGCATCTTGTCGAACGGATGTTCATGAAGGGGAGACATATTGAGATAGATCAATGCTCTCAGCAGTTTGATGTTATGTAAATCAAAGCCACACTTATCGACAAACTTCTCAAACACTTCTCTGCTTGTACTCAAGTTGTTACTGGTATCAAAATCGTATTTGATGTCGCCGTTAACTTCTGAGTATTCAAACTTGTTGCTTTTGATTAAGCGATAAGGCAATGTTAAGCCTCCATACATTTTCGCAAGATCATAATAGAGATCGCCAACAAGATGATTCCCAAAGCTCTGGCGCCAATCAATCAACTTATAGCCATCGCCAGTCTTCACAACATTATCATACTGTAAATCGCCATGAAACATGACTGGAATTGCAGAACCTATCAAGCTATCCCAATCAATCTTTGTCAATAATGATCCAAGGGATGGCAGCTCCAAACCATTAACAACGGTTGGTTGATCAACTAAAGAAGGATACTTCATATAGAACTTAGCTAGCCTTTCTTTAGTCTTCTTTTTATAAAACAACTCACAAGACAACCTAAACGATGCTTCGTATCCTGATCCCTCTTTCTGTGGATAGGATGCCCACAAGTTTGCGATACACCACGTTAAGAAGTCTTTCGTTACTCCAGCGTCATAGCAATCATACAGAACCTCTCCAGGCACCATGTCATATGAAAAGAATGAATCTGTCTTTAACACAATCTCTGGAACGCTGTCTCCAAGCTTCAGCGCTCTCTGGCATCTCTTCTCAACGATGTCCTTATCTTCGAAGTACTTAATTAGTCGTCCATCAATCTTGTATGTATGCTCATTTGCTTTCGAGAAATCAAACTGTTCTTGATCTTCTAGTCCTATTTTTTCACATACATAATCTTCCTTAGTTCCAGTATCAACCCAATCATAATAATAATGAGCACGAAAATCACAACATTCATCAATAAGTTTCTGAAATCCACCTAGCAATTGCTTCTCGTTGTTGGCCCCAATACTAGAGTCTTCTAAGCCCTCCCAAAATAATATGAAATCATACACACCAGCAAGACCAATAAATACACTACTGGTGCCGTTTGGCACTTTATCATACAATTCAGATACACATTCGTGTTCTATTTTTGCTGTACAATATTCTTCTCTTTCGTGATACATTCCGTCGCAAATGCCCATCCAATTATGATCATAAACTTCAATCTTTTCCGCTTCTGGCGTTAGCGTATCCGCCGTTGTCAATACAAACGGACACTGAAGCTCATCTTTGCAACAAAGCAACGAATGGCCTGGGCCGCTGCCGGTGCCATCATAGTTGTCCACAAAGATACACTTGATTACTCTATCGGGATGAGCATGTTGTAAATACTCATACACCTTGTCGCCCTGATAACCAACAGCAACAACGATCTCAACATCCTTTGGGTGCTTCTCGATAATGTGAGATATAATTGCCTTCTCGTTGATAGGCAGCAGTGCTTTGTTGAAGTTTTCTGTTAGATATCCAAGCCTGATGCCCTTGCCGGCAGCAAGGATACACAGCTTGTATTTACTCATGTTCGCTGGCGATTCGACCATTCACGCGATTTGAGTCATCGTGAAGTCGCACAACATCGTCAACTTCGGGAGTCGACACTTCCATCAAAATCAAATTTGTCTTTGCGACAATGCGGTGTTTCACAAATGGGTGAACTGTAAAGAACTCGCCTGCTGACATTTCGAAGCGTTGTGGCGCGTCATCACCTTCTGCAAGAAACACGATCGCATCACCCTCTGCAATAAAATTGGTTTCCACCTTCTTTTTGTGGAACTGGTAGGAAGTCCTATGACCCTCATTGATATAAATTCGTTTATAACAATACTTCTCATTTAGCTCCAACCAAATCTCTTTGCCCCACGGCTTAGTAACTACTTTCATTATCTATTACTCCCCATACCCATTATGTCCATAATACCCCACATACGGAATATTTGTAAACTTTTGTTTCTCTCCAATTGATTTTCGGAGAGATGCAATGTTCTTGTTTAGTTCTTCTGGCCTGTTATGCGTGTTAATAAAGACGGCAAAGTTCTTCTCATTTAAACTCATAGTTCCTCCATGGAGTGTATGATATCATCACGATTAGCGCTGCATGAACCAAACTTACCACTCTCTGACCATTCGTGACTTCCCAAATTTTCCACCCTGATCACGTCAACGTGCCTTTTCATAATCCTTCTAGAACGATGCATGTCGGCTGGAGCTGAACGAGCCCACAAAATCGACAATATAATTAACTGTTCGGCAGATAGCTTCTGATCAAATTTGATTTTACCCTCACACTTTTTCTTCAACCTTGTAAATGCATCCATCATTACGATTGTTTTATCGCACATCAGGTGGTCAGAAGCGTGAAACTTGTGCACACTATCCTTTCGAAAAACCACATTACTAGTCACCAATTTCTGCTTCATTCTGGCTTTAGTATATATGTTCTTTATATCATAATAATATTCATCTGATCTTGTTTTTATTACGTATCTAGAGTTAGCCATTTTAAGCCCCTGCAAAGTGGTTATACACTGCAAATATACATTTTGTTTATTATAAATCCTGTTAGGATCGGCTGGTCCTTCGCCGTTCCAAAGATTTAATGGCATGTCTGTGCAGACTATATCAACGCCCTCCATATCGACATTGTCCATCAGCGAAATATCATCGCTTGACCAGTGTGACACAATAACTTTGCCAATCTCTTTGTATCGTTCAACGCGGCTAAGTGAATTCTTGTGTAATGGACCTTGTATGACAATACAAACACTGTCGAAAAATGGCTTGTAGTCACATTTTTCACAAACTTTGTCCCATAGAGATAACATCCTGAAATATTATTCCCTTACTCCGAAGCATTTGCGAGTTTCAATCATAGATTGAACCACATCATACAAATTTTCCACATCACCGTCATTAAAAACAAAGTAGATAGTATAAATCTCAGAAACTAAATCTTGTACCTTACGATAAGCGTCGTTCGAAGCTGTCAACCCAAGCAATTGATGTTCACGCTCTTCTAATGTTTCTTCCAACTCTTCCAGTTGATCGGCTTTTTCTTTTAACTCTTCCTCTATTCTTAACAACTTTTGTTGTGCTTCTTCTTCCTTAGTAGCCATATTCATTCTCCCTCATTATAGTTCTCCGTGAATCGCCTTAGTCCTTCAGGATCCCCGATTCCCCACATCTTCTTGATGTTGAAGACTTTAATCTTCTTATCGTCACCAATTGCTTCGTTAAACACGGGACATACATAAAACTCGTTGTTGATTCTGATGTCTTTCTCAATCATCTGCTCAGCGTACTTAACATAGTCAGAACCCTTAGCATAATAATAAATGCCAACTGTTGCGATATCTGAGATGGGTTTCTTCTCTGCCACTTCCGCAACATAGCCCTCATCATCTAGTCTTGCGAAACTCCACTTTGGATGTGTCGATTTGAACGTTAGAATTCCGGCGTCAATATTGTCTCCGACCATTGAATACATGAACTCATTGCTATCCCACTCAACAAATTGATCTGAATTGGCAATGACCAACTGCTTGTCGTTGTCGATGTACTCCTTTGCCAACAGAGTCGTACAAGCTGCACCTTCTGTCACACCGTCAACCTGAACAATCTCGCAATTCGGAGCAATAAGGCCAAGAAGATACTTCAGGTTGTACTCCTCGTAATGTGATTTTTGAACAATGAAAATATGCTTAGCATCTAAATTCAGGTTCTCAACGACCAATTGAATCATTGGTTTTCCATTGACCTCGATTAGAGGCTTTGGAAATGTATAGCCAGCCTGTACAAACCTAGTACCGGCGCCGGCCATTGGAATCAAAACATTCATATCTTTACCTTGCCATGGTGGTCTAATCTTTGCCACCTTATCAATGTCGTTTATTGACGACATAATTCTTTCGAATGTAACAGCTTCTGGATCTTCAACGGCACATAAATGAGCACCGGAGCTTAAAGCTGCTTTTCTGCCAACATGCGAATCCTCGATGATTAGTGTCTCTTTGGCACTAACCTCTGCCTTGATCATACATTGAAAGTACATTTCAGGATTTGGCTTGGGGTTCTTAACATCTTGATTTGAAACATAAAAGTCAACATATTCCAAGAGCCCCTTCTTGAGAAGCATCATTTTGAGGGATTCGCGAATTGAATTGGAAGCTACACAAATCTTATAACCCAAATCTTTAAACCTTTCAAGTACAAAGCGCATTCTGTTATCGTAATTCATCTCTAGAATGATATCTCTGGTTGCTTTTTGTTTCCGCTTCCATACAAGATCGTATGCATCTTTTGGCAAACCCTTGTGTTCTGTCAGCAATTGGCACTTCTTGCTCGTTGGTAGTCCATCATAGGTTGACAGATGTTCTTCCGTGCTGATTGTATATGTTTCATCAATCGATTTAAGGGCTCTATTCAGAGCCTCATAATGCATGTCCCTGGCATCAACCAAAACACCATCCAAATCAAAACAAACCAACTTAATCATATCAACCTCATATACTGTTCAACACACTCTTCCCAAGATGATACACTAGTTTCGTTCTTTTTGAAACTTTTACTCTTAAGAATCTCAACTAGTTCTTCAAAGCTGCTATAAACGTGCTTCTCTCCGGTGAATTCGCAGGCTCCTCCTCCATCAACATACGAGTATGTTGGAAGTCCGCAGGACACCGCTTCTAAAATATGATTTGGGCCAGGATCGAATCTACTTGCAGATACATATACATCATATTTTCCCAATTCATCCCCAAGTACTTTACCGTGTATCGGTTGGATAACTCTAGTGTTTCGGAAAGCGCCGTGTTCACGGCCAATGTAAGTAAACGTATATTCATTTCTGTTTTCTCCAATCCAATCATCGAGCTTATTGTAAATATCAAATCCCTTTAAATAGTTATTCGACCAATGGTGAGCTACAATGTTAATTTTGTTGTTGTATTTCTCGTTTGGGCGAAAGATGTCTTGATCAACGCCGTTGTAGATTACCAAACGATTATCACATTCCCAGCTACTTTCGAAATGATTGGCGATCCAATCTGAGACAAAGACTGTGATGTCGGAAGCAGAACTGCACAGCAGCAGAAGCTTGTCCATGCCGATTGTGCCTTTGCGGGCATCGCACTCGTTAACTCGATGAATGATTTTGACATCAGGATAAATTCTCTTGTAGTGGATTATCTCGCGAATAGAAACGCCGAGATGATCAAGCCGGGGATCTTGAACGTGGATAAGGTCGATGTTTGGCTCCAGCTTGTGAACAATCTGGTGGCCGGCGGCCTTAAGGCCACGGATATAAGCTTTAAGAAACTTATTACCTCCGCCCCACGGGCCTTCTCTTGTTTCTCTATTAATGCAAATTTTCATGTCTTGTTAGTAGCACCTGACCATAGTCAATATCTTTATCAGAATATCCTCGGTCGTCAAGGAAAATGCGTCGATCCATAATGATCAATTCTTTTGTTTCGTCTTCGATTTGGTCAATGAGTCTAGCGCAGTCGATATCGTGATGGCCTTTGCTTGGCAAATGGTAGTCGTCAAACAACAGAAACTTGTTGAACTTATCTTTGGTCCCTTCCCAGTCCTTTTGGACTCCCTCATATGTGTGGTCGCCGTCAATGTATATCAAATCGAAGGTTTCATCAATTTGTGGCAGTGTAACTTCAGAACGATTCTTAATGAATTCAATCATGTTGAACCACTCAGGAGGGAACACTTTAGTCAATTGCTTCAGGTATTCTTCATCGATACTCGGGTCGATGGTGACGATCTTGCCGCCGCCATTCTCCATCATAGCCAATGCAGCACAAAACGTAGAGTATCCTCGTCCGAAGCCAATTTCCAGAAAGGACTTGACGTTGTACTTCTTAATCAGGCTGTAAATCAAGATGCCACGTTCGTAGTTTGGCCGGTAGAAACACCCAACAGACTTGTATAGTTCGCTACCTCGTGTCCTGGTTCTCTTGGCTGTATACTCACCGATGGAATCAAAGTCTCCAAGGCTGATATCTCTATCAATCTGTATTCCAATTTCTTCTAGCTTATCTTTAATATGAATAGTTTTGTTTGGTTTCGAAGACTTCGTCTCCGTCTTTTTCAATTTGAATTCCATCTAAATACCTTATTTTAGCTTGTATATATCGCTGTCAACCATTCTATGAACTAATTGTTCAAATGTGATAGTGGGCTGCCAGCCTAAGTCTCTCTTTGCTTTGCTGGAATCACCCCGCAAGACATCGATCTCAGCAGGGCGCATATATTTCGGGTCTTGTTTAACATAGTCTAGCCAGTCGGCAACACCAATGCGTTCAAATGCGATTGTTAAGAACTCACGGATTGAATGAGTTTCACCTGTGGCGATAACAAAGTCATCTGGCTTGTCCTGTTGAAGCATTCGCCACATCACTTCAACATAATCAGGAGCGTATCCCCAGTCTCTGTAAGAGTCTAAATTACCAAGTGTGATATGAGTCTCAAGGCCGTGTCCGATTCTGGCAACACCATCTGAAATCTTTCTTGTGACGAATTCAATACCTCGGCGTTCAGACTCATGATTGAAAAGGATTCCAGAACATGCGTACATGCCATATGACTCGCGATAGTTCTTTGTAATCCAATGGCCGTATAGCTTGGCCACACCATATGGACTTCTTGGGTAAAATGGGGTAGTCTCTGATGCTGGGTTCTCAACCATTCTACCGAACATCTCTGATGAACTAGCTTGATAGAACTTGATAGTATTGTCCACATCATATTCACGGATTGCCTCAAGCATTCTTAGAACCCCAAGGCCGGTGACATCTGATGTTTGCTCCGGGGTGTTCCAGCTTTCGCCCACAAACGACTGTGACGCTAAATTGTATACCTCGTCTGGATCAGATTGCTTTAGGGCTCTGACCAAAGAATTCTGATCTGTCAAGTCGCCTGTTAGAAATGTGATTTTTCCTTCTAGATGGCCGGTGTTAACTCTATTCTTAGAGGATGAGCGACGTTCCAAACCAAATACTTGGTATCCCTTCTCTAAAAGTAGGTCAGCCAAATGGCTTCCGTCCATTCCATTGATACCAGTTATCAGTGCCTTCTTCATCATGCCCTCCAAAACATCATACCATAGTTTTGGATATGTTGCTTAAGATTATATTGTTGCACATTGTTAAATGCTTCTTTAATATCGTCTTTAGTCGGAGCATAATCGCTCTCTGTAACGTTGAATACACAGCTTGGCGGTAACACAGCAGACGCAATTCCCACATCGGTTGAAATGATTGGGGTTTTCATTGCTGATGCCTCAAGAATTGCTTGTGGGCCACCTTCGTGTCGAGATGAAACGACATAGAGATCAGAGGCTGCGTACATCAGCCTTAGTGTTGGTCGTGATACCAGCGGCATCATAGTGTATTTGATGTAGTCCTTCTCCAACTCATTGATAATGTACTGCCTGCGCCAGCCGCCGAGCAGGACGTGCGTGTTCTTCTTCCTATTCTTCTTAACATACTCAACAAACAAGTCAGGCCCTTTCTCTAGCTTGGGAGACTTGAGGTCTGATCCCTCTGTATCTCTTTGGAATGAAGAAATAATGTAGTCTGAAGGATCTAAATTCAACTCTCTTCTGGCTGCTAGCTTGTTTGTTGGCTGCCAGAAGTCTAAATCAATCCAATAGCCAAGGATTTCAATAGGCTTGTGAGTGTATTGTGAAATAAAATCTTTAGTTTTCTGACACGGAACGTGATACATGTTGACAAAGTGATCTCGTACTAAGAATTCCTTCAAGTTAAACTTCTCTGGTACAATGTGATGGATCGTGCATACAACCTTTTTGTTTTCGAGCATCTTTTGGGGTACTGCGTGCCAATTCCACGGGGACATGATCCAAATAACATCAGCTTTCGATGCATCGACCGTAATGAAATCTAGATCCTGGGCATTAAACTCAATTGCCTGTCGGTCAATAACCCAATTCTCTCTAGCATAGTGTGCATATACTCTCATCGTACAACCTCCAAAAATCGTTCTGCATATTTCTCTTGTGTGAACCCTTGTGCATATTTTAAACCAGCCTTGGTCACTTTTGATAACAGCTTCTCGTCGCCCAGATACTTCTCAAGCCTCTTCACAATGGCCTCATCTGTCCATTCATTGCTAATCTCAATTAAAAATTTTCTCAGCTCCGAGTGTTCCTGATCGGGAAGATCTGCTGCCAATGCTGTTCCGCACATCGGAACCTCAACATATTTACCAAACTTTGACTTTGGTAGCCCAGAGCATGTTAAGCAAATCTTTGCCATGCTGATTGCTTGAGCGAACTCAAAGCTATTCCTTTCCGAAGGGGCGTCATACAGGACACCGCCTGGATGCTGCAAAACTACACACCTATACTTGGGATTGATTCTAGGTAGAATGTCTCTAGCTAGCCGTATTCTAAGGGGGTAGTGTTGGCCCAATATAGATGTAGTTCCAACGGCGCCGACAAGGAGCAAATCTACTTTCTTCTCGATGCCGTAGTCTTTATAGATTATTTTCTCTGCACAATGACCGACATAAGCAAATTTACGATTAGGGAATAACTGCTCATACCTATTCTTATCGTTTTCGTGATGACAAATGATGATGTTTGGATTAGAATTCTCGATCTCTTTGACAGTCCATGATAAATCATACATCTCATTGTATCGAACGCATGTCTTTGCTGTTACCTTATCGAAATCTCTCAACAAGAGGGGTTTGTAGGCTACAACCAAATCTGGATTAGGACAGATTTGATCAATATTCTCTTGGACTGTTAGCTTCATATCGTAATCTGGCCAGTTAAGTCCGCTCCATTTAAGCTCAACGTCTGGTTGGCGGCCGATGGCCAACATGCTGTGAAAACGGACGCGGCTCATCTTTGTATCGTATTCGTGCTTGTCAACAAGGTACAGTATTTTCATAAATGCCTCTTCTTTAGTTTCTCATAGAATGAGTTTTCGTGGAACTTGGCGTTCTTGTCAACGGCTTCTCGTCTCCACATCTCATTCCACAGATGTGCTGTGTATGTCTGTTCGGGCAAGTCAAGAGAATCTTTACTTATGTATCTCCACCAGTCGCTCCCCGGAACAGGACAAAATACTTGTGGTTTTTCAACAAAGAACCCCATGTTGTATTTGTTAATGGTGTTCTGCACGAGCTTCGGACCAACTGTCCCCCACTTAAGTGTTTCCTTGTCCTGTTTCATGCAGTATTCAAACATCTCTTTTGCAAGGGGACTTCCTTTCGGAAGCTTTATAACGCACGAACCAATGTGGTGATTCCCAGTTCCAAACGGCGGGATATCTTCACTGCAAAACACATTCATTCCCACAAAGTCAAATGGTCTTAAACAAACAACATCAGTATCAACCCACCAGTTTCCTTTCTCATATAATAGCTTATATCGAAAGTAGTTTGAAAAAGCTGAAAAACTCTTGTGGTCCTTGTACTGGAATATCATGCTTTCTGGGAGGATCTCATTTCCGTCGCGAATGGTTACGCCGTCTGGTACATTTGAAATCTCTTCGTAGGTATAAAGGTCAACTGGATGTTCATGATGAACGAATGAAGACAATGACAAGCGCTCCATGGTTGATAGCTTGGAACCAACCCACAATGTTTGGATTGTGTCTCTCGTATTTATCAATGTGAGCTTACCCTGCCCCAAAACATCTCCGGAGCAGACTTGAGATACTCTTCGATCTCTTCGATCTTGTTTGTATCAAACCACGGCTCGTCTTTATGAATAACAAAATCGTTCAGAACAAGCTCGCAGCCGAGTAGCTTGGCTTCGATAACCAATCTTGGACAAGTGTCTTCGCCAGCAGGGAGACAACATAAGCCCTCAGCTTGTGCCAGCTTCTCCAGAGTTTGCATGTATGATAAATTAATAAGCTTCTCATACTTTTTGCCGTTTTCTTTGCACCACTTTTCAGCAGCTTCGGTGCCCTTGACCCAATAAGAAGATCCGGGGATTAACCACACATCACTCTTCTTGTCTTTATTCTTCTGACGGAGATCTTCGATGATTCCAAAGAATGCGCCGTCAAACACAGAAGATAGAACCAGACCATTAGCTCTTTCGAGATCAAAGCTGTCCTCACACAGCTTCATTTGTTTCTCGGCCATGTAGAACACATGGTCAGCACCTTCATAGAAACTCTTAATGTTCTTGCCATGTTCTGTTTCAGCACAGTCACAGGGTTTACCTTCCATTGTCAAATGTAGTTGAGGGTTCCTGTACTTACAGAGCTTATAATCGCATTCTAAAATGCTGTAATTAATATCTTTGAACTTACCAAAAAACTCAGGGTTTAATTTGGTGATATTGCCGAAGACCCATGTCTTGTCCTTATACTCCTCAATCATAGATTCTGTAAGCTGGTCACAGTTAACCTTTGCGAAGCCGTCATGGCACTTAGATAACAAGGATTCTAATGTGAATTCTGCGCCACCTTGAAACTGGTTGGCGAACATATCGCTGACGACAACATATTTCATCTCCTTCTTCTTGGGAACTTCTCCGAAAACCTGCTCGATGAAGCCATCATAGATTTTCTGCTCTGTGAAGTTCTCAAGAACATGCTTCTTAAGCTGCTTAGCCATTTTAAGATGTCGCCCATAGTCCTTGTGGACCTCGCGAAGCTTGTCTTTATAACTCATCTCAATGGGGAATGCCCAGCTTGAATCCTTCTCGACTACTCCTGGCCAGACTGCCTTTTCTTGCACTGGTTGTAGCTTGTAATCGACCTTAGAAAATAAGCCTTTTCTTTTAGTAGTCCCATTTTTCTTTTTGATGTCACAATATAGGAAATCAGTTTGACCGCCCCATGCATGAGTAACAATTGGGACTCCACAATAAGCTGCTTCGAAAATCGGTAGTCCATATCCTTCTCCATGTGATAGGTTGATAAAAGCTTTCACCTGATCGTGTAAGTACAATGAATGAATTTCATCATTATTCATATACCCATGAATCATGTGTATATGGCACTTCCTGTCTGGGTACTTATCTAGAACCTTCTTAAGCTCGGCGGTGCTCCTTTCTCTATCCATGATAGAGTTGTTAACCTTCGACACCTTAAGAACCAGACCAACGTCGTCCTCATGGAACTGCTCAATAAACCATTTGATTGTGTTTTCAATATTCTTTCTTGGACCCCACTGTGATACAACAAGGAAGTTGAAATCGCTCTTGAACTCCAGACCCAAGTCGACCTCTTTGTATTTCAGAACAGGATAGTTCACAAAACTGATTGGTTTATTCAGTTTAAGGATAGACTTCTGTCCAGTCTGTTGATTCTGGGATGAGTAAACGGTGTTTTGGATACCTCTCATTCCAAACTCTGATACGGCGATCACCTTATTAACGGTGTTGTTAATCTTTTCTAACCATTGTGCAGATACTTTGCTGCTTTCGATGCCGGCGGTGCACCCAATTGTCAGAGGTGCTAGCTTTTCGAACTCGTTAGGGATCGTTACGTGGAAAGCTACGTCGTACTTGCCTTTCTTTTGAGCGTACATGTGGGTCTTAGCAATGAGCTTATCAATTGTTCTGCGCTCTTCGGAGTCTTCCCACAGCCACGATGTATGACCCCAACGCAGAGGATCAATATAGATATCAAATAGGTCTGGACGACTTGCTAGGGCACGGTAAACTGTTCTAGCATGAACTCCGTAACCGGATGCTGTTAGAATGGGAGCTTTTAGTAGTACTTTCTTAGTCATTTATTCGCCTTTTGTGATTGCTTGCCTATTAATTGCTTGCCAGGACCGGCTGCTGCCCCGAGGAGCATTAATCATCTTCTTCGTTTTATCTTTATTGTGAAGACCTATGATTTTCTTGATTGGGATGCCACCGTCTTTTTCCCAGCTAAACGACCCTGGTCGTGATGGATTGCCATCCACAATGTCTTTCACTCTCTTCTTGTCGTCAAGCACGGGGAAGTGGTAGCTTAAGTCAATACCGCCCTTCTTTTTATCTTTGTAAACAGTATCACAGAAAACCATGCTTGGCAACTCTTCTTTTGTCCATAGGCTCCTTAGAAGCGTGGGAATTGATAGGCATCCTGCTAGGAACATTCGAACGCTGTATTTGAAATACGTCCACGAATGTTTAAAGTGTAGTTTTGCGGTTCGGACCTTTGCAGTTTCACAATGTTCGTCTCTCTTTCTCCAGAACTTTCCGAATAGCCTTCTGCCTTCTGCTTCTTCTTCGGCTTGTTTATAGATGCTAGCAGGAGCTTTGTAGGCGTGTCCCATCTCGGGGTCGCTGGCGTTGCGATCGGCTTGTTCTTTATGAGCTTCCTCAATAACCTCTTCAATGGTCTTTGATTTGTCATACTCTTCCTTAATCATCTTTAAAACTCCTGTGTTGTCCAGCTCTTGTAATTCTTTCGTGTGTCCCACGAACCATGTCGCTCATGAATGTCCTGTAAAAGAACAACCCACTTCTTTGTGAACTCATCAAAGCTGTAATTTTTATCAATGTGTTCTCGGCCTTTGCGGCCCATCTCTTTCAGTGTTTCTTTCGGCAGATTAATCATTTTTTTACAAGCTGCAATGAAATCTTCTTTGCAAATCCGGTCCTCATAAATGTAAGGAACAAGCTGGGAACCAATGATTGCCTTGCTTGCTGGCTCAATACCGACGCCAAACCAGTTATCTCCATCTGTTACCTGTTCTTGTAGACCACCAGTCATCGTAGTGATGGTTGGCGTGCCGCAAGCCAAACTCTCGTTCTGGGAAAGGCCAAATCCTTCAGCGTCAGCGATGTTGATTGTGCAATCTGCCATATTGTATAACAGTGCCATATCATTGGGGCTGAGTTTGGATCTTGAAAAGACCACCTGTCCCTCATCCAAACCAAGTTCTTCTGTGATTGCAAGCAGATTCGGTCCATTATCGTCCTTTGGATCTGTATGCATCAAAAGGGAAGCCTTATCGTGTCCTACCTCATCAAGGAACTCCTTGAACCACCAAAGCAATGAACCACTCATCTTTCGTCTGGCGTTACGATTATTCCAGAAAAATAGGAACTTGTCATTTTCCCAGTTGTCAAAGTTCTTCTTTCGATTGTCAGCGATAATATCATCCGGCATCTTATTGAAAACGTTCGAATCAACGGCGTGTGGAAGATAAACGCACTCCACATCCGGCGCAACTGTCTTAACAATATCGTCTGTGACTTTCGAGATGGTCGCGATTACATCTGTGGAATCGTAGTATGCCTTATTAAATTTGGGATAAGGATAGTTGTCCCACACATGGTAATAGATCATGGGCAACAGAGGTCGGATCTCGTCTTCCATCTGCCATAACCACACATAGAACCGTGGATCTGTCATGAACCACAACATATCCGGCTTCTCGTTTCTGATGAACGAACGGATGATGTCTGGCGTACCAAAGTTGTCAACTGGATGGATTGTCCATAAGTCCTTGTATTCGTCTGTTCTGATGGGCTGATAGTTTTGATGCTTAATAGCACCGCCCAGAGAAACAACCTCAAATTTTCCGCTCCTTAGAAGAGCCTCAATCATATATCTTGTTTGTAATGCCACTCCAGATGCACTCAAAGGTACATCGGAGATGGTCATAATCTTAATTCGCTTTGTCATTAACACCACTCTGTATGTTTGTATTCACAGTATTGGCAATTAGTTTTGTTTCTTACACACATACCGTTTTCAATATTGTATAGGGAGTCGGTCAAAAGCTTAAGGGCATTCTGTGTTTTTTTATTTCCGCTTGTAACTCTAAAGATTTCAACTGGATCTTTCTTCGCAGTTCTCTTGAGGAGCCCGAAGTATGTTTCAATATTCTTTGGGTCGATATTGTGTTTCTTTGCGAAGTAATGTTTATACAGCGTTAACTGATACGTCACGATGGCAGATGACCTCTTACGTGCATCCCATCCCCATGTCGTTGTCTTCCAGTCTATAAGGTGATACTTGTCGCCGACCTTAATAACCAAATCAACAAAACCTTTGAACTTCATGCCATCTCTCTCAATAGGTTCAAATAGCTTCTCTTCTACTGAGAAGACCTCGCATTCACCAAATTCTTTCTCCACTGAGCGGAAGATGTGTTTTACGAGAGGGCGGCCTTGCTCATTCAAAAGCAAAGCTAACTTCTTATCTTCCTCGTTGAGGTCTTTCAGCTCTTCTTTGATCATGGATACAAAGATCTTCGTGAAATGGTCTGGCAGGTTGGAACGGTCAAACCCCGACATAACGTCTTCTGCTACTTTGTGAACTGATTTTCCGAAAATAGCAAATAATCCAGTGTCGTTTAGATACACTTTGTCCTTGTATCTAAGTTTGTGCTGCCATCTACATTTTAGGAACGTTGTTAATTCAGAGTAACTTATATGCTGCTTCTTTAAGCTCATTAATCTCTCTTGTTGCTTGTTCGAATCCAAGCTCTTCTGATTTATCTTGTAAAGCCTTCACCAGCTTTATCTTGTTTAGGGTGTGAAGCTTCTGAATTTCCCATTTCTTTCCGAGTTTCTTCAGCTCCTGCCATTTTAAGTCGTTGAAGTCAACCTTCTCTTCTTTGGGAAGCTCTATTTCAAAATCAAAAGGTTCTAGTGCTTCTTCCACGGCAACATATGCTTCGATAGCTGCTTCGTCGATCTCAATTTTTGGCTTCTCTTTTTCTAATGCTTGGTTCGCCAACCATCGTCGTTGTCTAGGATTCATTCCAATCTCCGTTTACAAGGTATTCTATCTTATTATATGCTACTGGGCTGATTTGTGCAAGTTCTTCCTTCTTCCCAAGGAAATATTCTTCGAAAGCTGTTCCAAAATACTCTCTTACAGAAGTTACAGCATAAGGGCTTAAAAATAGGTCCATAACGAAATGTTCTAATCTGTCATAGCCTACCTGTTGATACAAAAACCCATCAAATTTCTCATCATAATCCATGTTTTTGAACCATTCTATGTCAACCTTATATTCATATGCCTGAAGAACGTGAAAGAGCTTGATTCTCTTGTTGTAGAACTCTTCGACTAGCTTTTGATCTTGATAGATCTGAGCACTATATCTCTCTTCAACAGCATGTGAAATCTCATGGACAATGTCCTCTGCTAAATCGGATTCATTCTTCTGGACGTTCGCAATATACAGAGCCCCATCTGTGTAAACAGCATTGATTTCCTTCTCTCTCATGAACTGGAAATCACCAATGTACATTGCGTCAATGTTATATGCTAGGTGCTTCGGAATCAGCTTTTCAATGTAGTCCAGGATCTTGACTAAAGAAATATTGTTTGGTAACGGATCCTTTACTATCACCTTGATCGTGTTGTGAAGAGTTGCTTCTTTCTTCTCCATGTATACTTTGCGGCTTTGGTCGATGTATTCTTTAACTTTTTCCATGAACTATATTGGTATCCTCTAAGGCTTTTCTATAGCCATTGATGTAGTTCTCTTGAGCTAGCAAACCAATGAACTCTGGGAATTCATTAGCAAGTACCTCTGCTACCATTTCTACTGTAACGGCATCATCTTCTGGATCGTAGTGATTGCCTACATATTCCAAGATGATTTCTTTCAAGTTCTGAGACATTGTTATTCCTTTTCTGTGCTGAAGAGCTGCTTTAGTTTCTTCTGATATTCGATCTTCTTGACTCTGACATATGAGATTCCAAGTAATCCAGCTACTTCTTTTCTATTCTTACATACTGAGAAAGCATATTTAACCACTGCATCCTTTGCAATGTATGGCATGGAGTCATAAAGTCTCAGTCCATACATCTTTCCTTTAGTTAATCTAGATAGTAATTCTAATTTAAGAGAAATGAGATCCTCTAAAGAGATGGTTGAAAGAAGCTGTTCCAATTGGGCTGAAGATCTGCCTTCGGATCTAATCTTTCTCAGCATACTATATTCTTCTATTGTATTCTTTTTCATTCTCTACTATAATAGTATACATCATTTGATCATCTTATGTACTTTCTCATGTACCATTCGATCTAAGTGATCTGATCATAGCACGGGAAAATTCAAAAGTCAAATGCTGGATTTGATGGTACTAATGATTGCTTTACGAATGTCTTCTTGAAGAGCAGCTCCTGCAAATCTATCACGATCTTGAACGATGTTATCATATTCTGGAGTGGTGATATCGCCCAAATTGGAGGAGATGTCATTTTCCCACTTATCAAAATAAAGTTTGAGATTTGTAACTAAGTAATCTTTAAAGTGTTTCTTATCTACATCGTCGTGGAGTCTGCGATAAGTTCGGATGATCGGGTCAATGACCTTCTTGTAGGTGTCGACCGCTTCGTCTCGACCAGTCTCATCTAAGCCCTGGATAGTTGGGAACTCTTGCTCTTGATCTCCAACGTCTGTAATCTTTTCTCCGGGATCTTGCTCGGCATCAGCTTTCTTCTCATCTTCGGCAGCAGCCTCCTGCCCGAAAGGATCGTCAATGTCAATGAATTTGTCAGGATCAGGGTCAACATCGATATCTACAGTCTCGTCTTCTTCGCCTAATACGTCAGCTTCTTGGAGCATTTCGCCCTCTTCGGATGATGCAGCATCGTCATCAATGTTAAATGGACCAGCAAGTGCATCTTGTGGGGACAGAGTGTCAACAATGGCCTGAAGAAGATGCTTGATAAAAGACTCGCGCTGAGCCTTGGAGGTTGTCAGACCTTTATAGGCAGTTTCAACGATCGGAATAACAATTTTCATTGCCACAACAAGCTTGTTGATACCAGTTGAATTGGTAGGTGTGTCTTGAATCTGCGCCTCATTGACCAACTTGCGAATGACCATACGAAGTTTGTTTTCTTCTTCCAAGTTGGCGGTTTGAGCGCGCAGTTTCTTTCTGATTGAATTACGAACATGCCTGCGCAACAGGATTTCGTCAATCTTCTCTCGTTCTCTGATTAGTTCGTTATCATTCATGTGTTCTTTCTCTTCGTCGTCGACGCTAGTATAACTAGTTAAATCATCCCCTTTCTTCCTGCCAGTTCCCATGGAACCTTGAACAGCACCGCCGCCCATGCCAGACATTTCTTCTAGTTCTTCCTCTTCTTTAATGTGTTTTCTTGAAGCAGATTCTGCTGACTCAGCAGCTTCTCGCTCAGAGTGCCTTCCCGCTGCGGTTGTCTTATGTTTGATTCTCTTTGCGCCAAATTTGTCACGAATCCAGTCGAAGACACCTTCTTCTAGTTCTTCCTCCAAAATTCCACCACAGTTGCCATCAGCATCATAACATGAATTGGCATAGCCATCATATTTAATAGGTGGAACTGCTGGACCTTTCTTCTTTTGAGAGCGAGTCGCATGGGATCCATGAACATCACCAGCAGCCATGGTTGACACCTCATCAATCATCTGCTCTTTTGCCAGATAGTTGAAGATCTCTGCCTTGTCCTCTTCCTCTAAATTGGGATGCATATATGAGTACACAGTTTGCCGATCCTCTTCGGAGGGTTCGGGCTCTTCCAGAACTGCTCTCATATCCCTAGCAGACAGTGCTACGTCGCCCTGAAGCATTTGAGTGGGCAGTATCAAGGCTTGCACGTTTACGCCTTCTGGGGCGTATTTGAACGGATTTATCTTATTCCACCTCTCAGCGTCTTTGAGCGAAGCTGCTAGATATACTGTATCACCGGCTTGCGACCAATCTTCAATTTGCTCTTTGTTCTCGATGAAATCCAATGCTGCTCTGACAGGGGATGCTTCGGTTGAAACAATGAATTCGACAGGAGCCTTAATGACTGATGATGCTAGTTTATACTTCTCAAAGACATCTGCTGCCATATCTGCTGTGATGTGACTGCGTACTTTCTTAACAGGATTTGAGATAATGACTTTCACTGCATCGATTTCACTCAGCCCGGACAGATATTCAATAATTGAGAAGTGTCCGTAGTGAGGCGGCTTGAAGGAGCCAGGGAAAATAGCAACGTTCTTCGTACTCTGCGGTTGTAACTCTGGATCCAGTGCCTCTCTGACGATTGATCTGTTTACTCTTGTAAAGCCAGCACGGTCAACAAGTTTGATATCGCCTCGTTGATCTGCCATCACATAACCCTCTCCACCGTCTACTGATCCGATTGAAGCTTTGATGGCTGTATCCTGTGAATCTAACTGGTGAATGATATCATCCTTTACTGACATGGTGCCTTCAACAATCTGCCACAGTGCTCTAAAAGAATCTTTTTGTTCGCCAACGTAGTTAGTGATGTTCTCCTTTTTAATGCCGCTGATCCTTGGCTGGCCATGAACCCAGTCTAAGAAATCATGTCCTAAATTCTGTAGCGAATCTCCAACTTTGTAGTTGAGGTACGTGTATAGTAAGCTAGCAAAGTTACTCATCTTCAACATTCGTAAGGACTCTAAGTTAAGGAGTCTGTCAATTGCGTGAGCTGAATTGTTCACGATGCTCCTGATATCATTAATCGCTCCGAGGTCAACATTGACACTTCCTTGAATAGTCACAGGTGGCATGACGAACAAACCACCTCCTTGGAACACATCAAAGTTTTTAATAGGTGTTTTGTTCTGATCGAGATCGATCTCTCTGTGGATAACAACACCAGCAACGCTATCTGCTATGCTCTGGCCATACTCACTGTTTGGGTCTACTCTGTATGTAACAACGTTCGGAGTGAACTCATATTTACCATCAATGATTTCGGGTGTTCGGTAGTATAACAAGTCTCCAAAGAAGAAACCTCTGTAATTCTCCGGTATTGAGGCTTCAAAGTGTTGAAAAGCTTCTGCCATATTGTTGGCAAATTGCTCGTAACCCGGCGTGACTTCTTTCTGTTTCTCTTGCTTCCGAATCTTAATGAATATGTCTCTTAGCTGTTCTGGGCTTTTTGCCCATCCGTCATAACCCTTTGCTGAGAATCCACTCTTGTCTGTGAAAACGAAGTCACCATTCTGATCGCGGCCAAAAACAACGGCAGGAGAACCATCCCATTTAATTGTTGTTGAGAGCCTACCCTGATCTGAATCAATGTCGGACAATAGTGCTAAGACTCTTAAAGCGCCGGCACTGCCTTCCCAAAACACAACATCTTCTGCATGTTGAATGCGTGGGCCGCCAATGGCTTCATTCATTGTCTGCTTACGATCCGGGAATGGAACTCCGAACTTGGGGAATGTCTCGGCTGCTTGAGCTACCAGCTCATCGTAGTTCTCTTTTCCCGAGATAGCATTCATGATCCCATCTATTGATGTCAATGACATGGGATTACCACCCGGGCCAAGCAGAATATCTGTAATCTGCTGAGGGTCTGTTATTTTCTCACCGGTTTCTCTGTTGGTTAAACCCGTGAAGCCTTGCCACTTATAGCCTTTTGATGTTGCCATGGAATGAAGCAGGATCATTCGGTGCTGACCACGATAAGTTTCTCCCATTTCGCCAACAGAACTCCACTTCATGAATTCAGGATTGCCGAACATTAGATCTGTTTGAACAAAACCTTTGCTTTCATCTCCATTAATTGGGGTCTTAAAGTGAACGGAGACGCCGCTCTTTGCAATCCATGTTCTCAGCTTATCTTCTGGATGGTTTTGCTTAACCCATTGTTTCAGAGATGCGACAATATCTTCTTTCGTTGTTGCTGTCTCATCAACTGCAATATCCAAATCACCTGAAGTATCTTTCTTTCCTGTTGTGCCGAGCGTATTATCCAGCAATGGCAGATTAATAATTGGTTCGAGCCATTTCAAAGTTGTGACGACATCGGCACGATAGATTCTTTGGGTTAGTGGTTGCTTGTCGGCATCTTTAAAGATATTGCCGCCTTCAATAAGGATTTTCATTAGTCTTCTTTCTCCCTAATCACATATGGCTTGGGCCTTTGTCTCAAGGTAAAGGGAGCATACGAGGAAAAGGAGAACGGCATTTGTGGAACACCTGTTTTTGTGTAGTTATTCTCTTTGAGAATGTTTCTTATAATGACGGGATCGTTGTCGCTTGGACCAGATGAAGCACTCAAATATCCCATGGGGGTAACACCCTCTGGGAATTGAACATTACCGGGATCTGTTTGGAATGTTTCTGATAGCAGGGAATCAGTACTTGCAGCAGTTTCACCCAATCCGTTTGTTTGCCAATCAATGTCTGAAATATCTGGCACTTTAGGGCATGACTCAGAACATTGGACGACTTCAACTTCGGTTCCCGAATAGATATCCTCTGAATCTTGATCCAATTCAAGGTCTGCTGTTCCAATAGCATCTTGGATACCCCAATCAATCCGGAAACCAGTGCTGGTTGTTCCTGTCAACGAGGTTGCCCAACAGAACTTAACATATGGACGACCGATGACAAAGTTCTTCCAAGTATCGTAATTGCCAATGTTATATTCTTCACCGCCCAGTCGAGCAACGAAGTCCCATGAGTTCTCATCGTTCTCAACACTGGACCAAACATCAATGTAGTCATAAGCTGAGGAGTCATCATCGAAGTCAGTGACTTCCCACGTTTCCACATAGAAGTTATATACTGTTTTGCCAGGGTGCTGGAGAACAAAGTATTCTAACTCATCATTACCATACGAACCAGTTGGCCCACCAGAATCATAGAGCGTACCCCTATCCGCAGTTACACACTTTCTGGTTTTTCCAAGCCAATATTCTGCCATTTTTCATTGTTTATTTGAGTAGTTTCTTTGTTAAGTGCTTGTTAAGAATATCAAAACGCTCTCTGACAGGAGCGATATGAACGGCAGTCTTATCGAAGATCGACTCTCGCACCGCTGATTGCGGCCTTTGTCTACTAACTTTCTGGTCAACAAACTTTCTAATGTTTTCTGGTGTGTATCGTTGACGCCGCTGATTTTTGAAAATGTGGTCAGCTAGCTTATCGATCTCAGCATCGCTCATCGCACCCTGTGCAGCATCATAAATTACTTTAGATATGTCGATTCTCTCCATATAACCTGAACCTGAACCGCCCTGTCCACCATCACCAGTTTGGGATCTACCCGCACCGGCTGTTGCTTTCTGCAATGCTGCCATAGTGTTCTTACCGACGATACCATCATCTTTTAGGCCCTTACCCCTTTGAAAATCTATCACAGCAGCATGTGTTGATCTACCAAATTTATTGTCTGCTCTGTTCTGGTCAAGGATACCAAGACTAACCAGCATATCTGCAACTTGCTTCACATTGTCGCCCGCGCAACCTCTCCTAAGATTCTTGCTACATTTGCGCCATTTACCCTTCGGCTTCGGAGGGCTCGGCGGTGCCGGATTTGGGGCCATCTTTACGCATTCGCCCGAACCCATGCCACCAGTTCCAGTTGCCTTTCGATAACCCGGAGGACATCCACCAGCACCTTGGCCTCGTACAGGGGCGCCACCAGTTTCGGCAGGCGCTTGTGACATATAATCGTCTCCCCATTTAATTCTAATAGCTTTTGTTAACTGTTTATATTTTTCCTTTTGTTCTTCGCTACCACGCTGGTGGATAATTTTTCCAAGTTTCCACCCAGCGCTAGCAGCTTCTTTTTTGTTTTCTCGAACATATGCTCGTTCGAGAAATCCTAGAAGCTGGTCGATTGAATTATCCGTCTCTTTCGCGACATTTCTCTGCCGCATGCGGTTATAATCGTTCTCGCCACCAGGAATAGCATCAAGTGCTTTTTTACCATATTTCTTAATTTTATCCCAAGTCTCGCCTTCTTTTATCAGTTCCATAACTCTTTTTGCAACTCGCTCTTCTAGGTTATTTTTCCTCTTTAGGCGCTCTAACTCTTCTGGACTTAAGTCCTGAGTTGTAGTTCCGGTCTGAATTCGATCAGGATCGCCAAGCTCTCGACGCCCAATATCGGGTGCCATTCGAGGCTTTCGGGGTTTAATAGTCTGAGTTCTGTCTAAAGCTTGCGAACTGTCTGTATCCATTGCAGGAGTTGTATGTGATGGCCTATCGCGCCCGATACCAGCCGGCTGAGCCCCCCCTGCGCCTTTCGCAACTGATTTCTCAATTGATGGACCTCTGTAATCCGCTTTACCGTGATCAGCACCGAAATCAGAAGCTACTGGGCCTTTGCCTGTTGATTTAGCCGCTTGAGCTAGCCTGCCCCCGTCGGGAGCACTAAAAGCCTTCTCCAATTGGGCTCTTTGTCTACGATTGGCTGGAATCTTCTTTCCATCATGATAAATAAAGTATCTTGTGCCCTCTTTGGTGTAAACAGCATCCGGAAGTCTTGCATTTCGGCCAAATAGTTCCTTGCCAGTCTTCTGAAGAACGCCTTCCGGAGGACCAGCACGACCAACAGAAGCAGGCTGTCCCGGTTCTTTTACTTGCCACCGCCGTGTATCACCCTCAAAATCAGAAGGTAATTCTCGCTTTTCGTCTTCAAATCCTTTTTCTATACTTCTCGCCCGACCTCCAAAACGATCTGTGCGCAATTCTTCCACTTTTTGCATCTGTTCTGTCACCAATTGACGTAGAGTGTTAGTATCCATTAATTTACTTTCCTTGAGGCTATTGTCTCTCTTATAATTATCTTCCCAATCTCTAAAAAGCATGTTTCCCTGGAGATATGCTTCCTTCTCCATGCTTCTTAAGTGACCGTCTTGTTGAGCATAGCCGTCGTCTGTCTTGATTCCACCCTTGAACTCCCCTCGGCAGTTCTGGGAATGGTGTACCAACTCGTGCGACATAGACCTCATGATGTCCTTAATATGCCGACCATCTACATAGATGGTGATTTCGTAGGCTTCAGGGTCATAATATGCTGTCTTGCCAAGTGGTTTCTCTGAGTTTGATTGATCAGATAGCAGGTTTAGAGAGAAATCTTGGTCATATCCAAGCTTTTCTTGGGTGTATGGGAAGAAGCTGTTCAACATTTCTTGATGTTGGTCCAAGTTCAGGCCAGATTTGTTGTTAATTGCTTTACATGGCATGCTAAAGTAACTAGTTTTG
>CEPZ01048653.1_pt1 | contig 23797 bp, 36 predicted proteins | sample 530461 | NCBI WGS metagenome assembly CEPZ01 (sample SAMEA2620106, study PRJEB7988) | marine metagenome | isolation source: saline water (ENVO:00002010), including
TTTACAGATTTGTTTAATTTCGTCTTCATCAAAGTACGACCCATTTTTTGGCGGTAAGAGTTGTCTAGTTCTAAAATCTTGCCACTTCTCTTGCTTATACCAGGGATGATACTTTAAAACTTGTAACCTGTTAAGTCTGATTCTCATTCCTTTGATTTGTTCATCTTCCATTGTTCATTTCCTCCCTAAGTTTCCTTAGCTCTGTTAATATTAAAAAGTTTTGCAAATACTCTGGCCGGGCATGTGAAAACCTTTTTTCGCTTCTATACTCAGTAAACTCTTTACATATTGTTTCGAAGGCATTATCTTTAGGTATATATCCAATAAGTTTAGTATTATGGTTAGTTTTACCTTTTACTAATTTAATAGAAATTTCATTATCTTTCTCTAGTGCCTTAATGTTAGATAACACTGTTTGCACTCTTAGATTTGTTAATTGTGCTAATTCTTTAGCTGAAAAAAACATTGCTGGATTTTTTACTAATATTGTATAGACATCATTCTGTCCCACCTTTTACCACCTCGTATGGATTAAAGTTTCTTTTTTTCATTTCTTCGTCTAATTTAGTTTGTATAAATTTAGATAATTTAAATTTGGGGTTTAAGTTTTTTAAGTAGTCTATAAAAAGTTGATTACGTACAGTGAGAGTAATTGATGTAACCATTTTAGCGTTTAAGACTTCCATAATAATTAATTATTAAATTAAGTTTATAAATATATATATACTATAATATATATTATATATTATATATCTTAGTATAACTCTTAAATATCTCTTTGATTATCTTTTTAGCCTCTATTCTGTTATTAGCAAAAAATATGTTAATGCCATACTTAATGTGCAAAGTGAACAAAATCGACGTTATTACATAACCACGCATTTTGCTATAATATGACCCAACGAAATCTTTTTCTAAACATTTTGTGTACGAACCTTCTATTACAATGGCAAAGTAATCATACGACCGAGATTTTTCTAACTCTTTCTTAAACCGTTTATGACCGCCGCCTAACGTTCCGAACAAATCGATCAAACTTTTTCGTTCGATCGAAATTCTATCTTCAAAACCTTCAAGACTGTAATCTCCTACATTTAACTTTTTTGATACTATATTTTTAACCCATAAAGGTTTTTGTTCTCTGGTATCGACCACTATTTTTACATCCATTCTGTTAATAATGCGTTTTTGTTAAACAATGGCTTAAATCTGTCCAAAAATAGGCTCATTTTGTTTTTAATGAAAAGATCAATATATTTTTGATAGTTAACTTCCATTTCTTTTGGCAATTTTGTATTTTCGTTCAACATTACCGCCTCGACAGATTTTCCTTTAAACGAGTGTGGATATTTCTGCAAAATGTTTACATAACACATACCTCCTTTGTAGTTTGCTCGACTAAAATCTGTTCCAAGATATTTGTTTGAATACATCATTGCTGTTACATGTTGTGGAGTAACTTTGTATTCGTTTAATTCTCTCGAAATTTGTTTAGTGATTAGCAACTGATTATACGTTAGATTTTTGATAGCTTCTTCAGCTTCGGTTATTGAATATTTAAGACTTTTGTTATCTTCGGAATTTATAACATCAATCAATAGCTTTTTTAGTATAGGACGCATAGCAGCAGGTGTATCTTTTTTAACCAGATCTATACCACGTCCGTACGATTTATCCGAGTTAAACGTTTTGCCTTTGATATATTTTCCATAGCCATAGTATTTCTTTTTAGCTTTAGACATTAACAGTTTTTGAAAAAATGTTTCAAAGTCCATTTCTATATATTTGTTGTCTAATTCGTAATATTCTTTGATAAAGTCTCCTATTTTGTCGTTTATTTCGTCTTTGACGCCAAACATTCGTTTAAGAACTGTGTCGTAATCTCTATCATCTTTAATGTGTATAAATGCACTATCTGTGTCAGCATAAATAGATGTACAATCTTCGATTTCATCAGCTAGAGTTAACGATTTTTTAACCATAACTCTAGCTAAATGTGTAATACAACGAGCACAGTTAATCGAATATAACCTAAAGTATTTATATTTTGAAACACCATATATTCCATTAATAACAGTTTTGATAGCGTTGTATTTGACTGGTAGAGTGACATCAACGCTGTCCTCCATTTGTTTACTTAGATCATCTTTCATAAACATTAGCTTATCAACTACGATTGTCATTAATCCGCGTCTATCTTTACTCGTATAATATAAATTGTCAATATTGATACAGTTGTCTTTTTTGTAGTCAGTTATAGTTTCGTAGCTAATATTGAACTGTCGTATTAGATTTGGATAAAGAGATTTAAAATCTACCACTCCGACATAATTATATATTTCTGCTATAGGTTTCATAACATACGCTCCTTCTAATTCTTCAGAAGGATTTTCTTTTTTAGAAGGAAATACATAATCTTTGCTAAAGTTGCAAAGAATGAAGAAATCTATTATTTTAGAATTATATAAACTCCATTTGATATTAAACGTACTCATTAGTTGTTTAAACGATAAAAGATAGTTAACCATACCTACATACTCTTCCAATTTTCTACATAATTCTACATCTTGTATATTATATTCGTATAATTTGAGAACATCTTCACGCCATAATGTAGCTGGACCACGCGAATCATGAACTTTTTGTCCTAAATTTAAGAATTCACCTAAGTAATCTAAATTGAATCGGTTTGGTTTGTCTAGAGAATAGATGAAGAATTTATCTTTAGCATATTTCATAGCGTCGATAACATCTACGCCTGAGAATTCTAGTTTACGTTCGTCGTTTCTATCGCTAGCTTCTTTAATATCGTTTCTTATTTTGCCAACTGGCGAATAATTGTTAGGGTCTAGTCCTAACATTTTAGCTCTGTTAACTAAATATATATTATCAAAGCCGGAAATATTAAAGCCGGTGACCACGTTAGATTCGCTGAATACCTTCATAAATGCTTTAATCATATCAGCTTCTTTTTCGTATACAATTACATCATCTTTTCCTTTAAGAGAGCTCAAATCTTGACCGTCGTTTAATATCATAAACTTTGTTTCGAAGTTGTTTTTATATACAATTGATATAATTCGTCCTGGAGTATTTATAACGTCTACCGAACTATCTGTTTCAATGTCATAAGTCATATAATTGATTTCTTCTTTTTTGATTGGTTCGAAGTAATCATAATAGTCGATGATGAATCTGTAATTTTCTCGCAGATCTCTTTCAAAAACATTAGGGTCTTTGTAATCATAATTATATAATTTTTTGCAGGGAACTCCGGTCAAAGTATACTTTTCAACTTGTTCTGGTGGACATTCGATCCAGCAATAATCCTCATAAAAGAATCTAGCTTTAAACATTATATGATTAGCCATAAATATTATAACTTTAGAATATTGGTTGTCCATACTAACATTGTATATTTTCATATTGTTTATGTTAGCGAAATATTTTCTCATAGTTATTTCGCAAAGGAATGTCATATATTTACGTTTATAATCAATTAGCAAATCATATTTAAGACGACTAGTTATATACTTTTCTCTAAATTTTTTATATATTTCCATACCTATCAAATCTTGGTCTAGATATAATATAGGACATTTAATATTAGTGTTGTCTAGAGAGAGTTGAGTTAATATAACATGTGGTTTATTGTTTTCTATTACTGAGTAATCGATTTCCCCATTTAATAGTATATAATCACCTTCCTTAATATCAAACAAAGCTATTAGTATTTTTCTTTCTTCAGCAGGTAATTCTTTCTTAGTTATAAAAACCACATTACTCATTTTAAATGTAAACTCCCTATATTTATTTTAAACTTTATATCAGCCGCTTTAAATATATCCCTGTTTAAGATTTTAGCTGTGTATGTTAATCCTGCTATATCATAAGGTAAATAGTTTTTTATATCAGAGCTACGCATATTCACAATAAAATATAGAGTACCTAATCTGTATAAACATTGAACCGAGGTTATACAGGCGTTTAGAGTATAAACATATTGTCTACTTTCGTTAATATGTTGGTCATAAATCTTTTTTTTAGTTAAAATTTCGTTTTTCATTCCATATACGATAGCATCATATTCGTGTAATCGTTTATTAAATTCAACGTAATCTATTTGGTTAAAGGCTTCAGCTTGTTTAAGATCAAATTCTAATTCTGCATTTATTATTTCTTTCCCTATAAATTTGTTATGTTTGTGTTTGTGCGTTATTCTGTTTAATATAGATTCATATACAAGGGATAATTTATTAGTTTCCCATGTTTTGATGAATGATTTCATAGTTTTTATACACTCTGATATAGATTTACTAGTATCTATTTTAACGATGGGTATAGATGTATTATTGAATTCATCTTCATAAACCTTATATAATTTATTAATGTCACTTTCTTTTATATCTTTTTCATCGTGTTTTAGGATTCTTTTGATAGTTTCTTCTTTTCCGCATTTCAGGTAAAATATAATAGCTTTAGATGCTAGTTTATCATTTATTTTAGCATATTCAGAGTATGGTAGAGGTCTTTTCCTGTATTTCCCGTAACAAGTTGAGGTTAAAGTGAATCTATTGCATACAGGGTATATATAGCCTGTAGCTTTGTGGAATTCAGCAATTAGCGTATCTTTTCCTTGTTTGTCAATTCCGTCAAATATTAAAATTGGTTTCATTTTTTGTTTTCCTTGTCTTGTACAGATTCTGGTATTCCCATTTCTGTTCGTTTTCTCGCATATAAGAAGTTATGTGGATTGAACTTAAATAGTTTTTCGTGATTAGCGTCGGGTTGGTATAATCTCGTGTTTCTGGCTACAGGCGAGTTGATAAAGTGGCATCCTTTGTTGCATTGAAGAGAGACTGTTTGTGATATTTCAGGGATAACCTCTGCGATGCAATCTCTTATCTTCTGAGCTATTAAATTATCGGTATAGGGTTGGACCATCTGACATTTTCGTTGGTTTATGAAATTAATAGCATCCTTCAGATTCATTCCTACATAATAATAGTAGGTATGATTCCTATTCAATACATAACGAGCATCCATAACTGACACATCTTTAGAATCTACCATATCTGAATACAACTTCTTAGCCTCTCTTGATACTCTTTCATACTCATCTTTAAACTTAGAACTTTTAATAGAATTAGGTATCAATACATCATCATGTCTTAAATCCCTATCTCCACTACACAAAGCATGTATACTAAAAAAATATCTATGCCTCAATAAATGAGAAATTTCTATATGAGTCAATCCCTCTAACAAAAAAACGAAGGTCAAACTTTCCATAGAATTTGTCAACGTCTTCTTTTCTAACAACAATTTAAAAGTCGAATCAATCTCTTCTTGAGACAACTTCTCTGCAGGATTCTCTTTCCAAGTACTCCTAATCATACGAGTACACAACTCTCTAAAGTCATGCATTGGATGAGATACCATCGTTACATTGATAGCTTCCTGTTCTGTTTTAAATTGTGTCTTTGGTTCTTCAAAAAATTTAAGTTTCATTGGAAACTCTTGTATTTCCATATAGTCTGAGTTCATTTTATTCTCCTTATTTGCATTTTAACATCGTTGTATATTTTAGTTGCGTCTTTGTTTATTTTTCTCATGTATTCATTCCCTAAATTAGCCTCACGACTTGAATAACAAATAACAGATAATATATCAGCTAATTTAACTATTAAAGAGATTTTAGTTTTCTGCTCTTCAAATTCTTTAAATAGTCGTTGCTCATGTTCAGTCAATAATTCTTTAGCTGCTATAAATTCACAATCCTGAATAGCTTTTTTAATCGGTTTAAAGGCTTTCTTGACATTGTGAGGAATATCGCTGACTAATATTTCTGGAATATCGTGTACAATAGCCATCTCTATAGCTGTAGTTTTATCTTCTTTACTAAGTTTAAACTCATCGCATAATATTTTAGTAAAAGCTACAACGAAATAACTATGTTCAGCTACTGTTTCTTTGTGTATAGTTGGAGTATTGTTAAATCTAACAAGATCTCCTAATTTATATAATTCAGTATATAAATTCATTCTATATCTCCAATATAATTTTCATACGTCGGATTAATAACCCACTCTTTAAGCTCTTCCAATGATTGAAGAACTTTTATACCAGCTTGAGCAAGCATTAGGTTAAACTTTTTCCCTTTAAGTTCCGTTGCTAAAAAAACTATAGGAGTTCCAACTGCGTATGAATAACCAATTTCAAACATAGTTCCAGTGTCTTTGCCGTCTGTTATAGCCACTATTTTATCGCTGTATTTGATAGCTCTGATATTTTGTTTAAACACTTTTTGTCTATCTTTTAGCGAAGCTTTTGGTGGAAGATGACATTCATGCATAGGAGAAAATACTTTATACTTAGCATCTTCTAATATTTTTTTGACATCTTTAATTTTTTGAACTTCTTTTTCGTTGAAAAAAGGTCCTGCCAGATAAATCGATTCTTTGAATAATTTTGTTTGAGTCATTTTTTGTTCTCCTGGTGAGTTGTAGGCAAATGCCTACAACTGTTTCACCGAATATTGGGTATTGAATTGTTCGCCAACTTTAGTGATAGCTATCTTAACAATTTCTTTAGGGTTTTTCTTTTCTAAGATAGGCCTAAGTTTTTTCTTAAGTCTGTTGCTCGCTGTAGTGAATAGTTTTTCGCTGACAGGTTTGCCATCTTCTTCGGTTACATCTGCGATTAGTTCTACTGCTCCTGGCGCAATTCTCACATCTAGTGCTCGTTTTTCGAATCTCCAGTTAGTGATAGCTATCTTTTTTTCTACGTCTGTTTTAATAGCGACAAATCTACCCGATGTAGTCGCTTCTTCCCAACTTATATTTTCTGTCATTTTTTGTGACCTCCTGTGTCTCATTTGACTTTTTTATGTCAGATGACCCTGATTTATGAAATCTCGTTATAGCATAATAGGTTCGTATAGCCTTGACGGGTAAGAATCTTTCATTTCCACAGGAAATGAAGGTGTTCTTAACTACAGTATATGCTTTATAAAATATATTTTGTAAAAATGTTGAGATCGAGTTGTAATAGCCATAATAGGTCTGAGAGAGAATTATACCTTTCTGAGGTTCGTATAACCAATGTAGCGCGAACGGACCTATTATCAGAATCTTGGTCTGCATAGGTATGTTTTTCATTAGGGGACCGTAACTTTTCCCTATAGTATCTATAAAATCTGATAATAGGTTCAAAACCACGTACTTACATTCTGTTACATAATCGCAAGCCAACCTATTACAGACAAATCTGTGACTAACTTCCATCATCGACCCCCTCAAATTGAGCTGTAATAGGTTTCATAGTTTTTAACAACTCTGTATACTTTTCATTATAAAATTCCTTCAAATCTTCGCTTTTTGGCAATTTTATCACATTAACTATCTTATTTTCATTCAAAGCATATAAAGTACTACGCCCTGGACTCTTATCTGCCATTATATAACCCAAATCTTCCAACTGTTTCAATTGACCCCACCAATAAGGCTGAGATTTACCCAAATTTCTCATTATATCGCTTATTTGAAACTCCATATTCCAAGGACTCTTCTTAATATGATTAATCAAATCAATCTGTTCAATGGTTAAACCACTAAATGTTGCCCCTAAAATACCTGAACTATATTGTTTAGCTACATTATAATCATCTAAGTTACATATAATATACGTCCTCCCGTCCTTATCCTTTAATATAGGCCGTTGTTTTTGATGTAAATAGGCGTTAGAACGTATTAAAGTTTTAAACTTTTGATAATCTCTCCTTACCCTGACATCATTCAGAGGTATGTTAAGCCTTTTATAATCAGAAAATGGTATAATGAAATGATGTTGCTCTAGTTGTTTTAAAGCATCTGAGATTAATCTTAATTTAGTTTCAATATCCTTTGAAATAGGTCTTTCTAATGAATCCTGATATTCAAGAATTTGTCTAGTTTGGTCGTCTGAAACATCTAAACTTAATACCCAACTTCTATTATTAAGCTGATCTCCAACTAAACCTTCAGCTTGACAAGAAATAAAACAAGGTTGACCGATAGTAGATTTTTTGGAAAGCATATTAACTTCTTGTCCTTCCTCGTTTATAGTCTTTTCAACTGTGTTTAAAGTGATTTCTCCTTCAGACATCCAAACTCTGAGTTGCGATGTATTTTCATCTAAACCTTGCAATTCTTCGATAAATATGATTTTCCCATCAAAGTTAATTTCAGTTAAGTAATTGATAGCAGATTTAGACATTCTACTTATAATGAAGTAATCTTCGTCTCTTTTGCCAAACAATTTTAATAGTTGTTTTATAATATATGTTTTTCCAGAGGAACTGTCAGAAGACAAAATTATGTTCTGACTCATTGGATCATTTTCTATATTCCACTCTGGTCTTCCTCGTTTAGAAGGGAAATCTTTGCTTAATATTAAAAGGAATATCAGCATTTTGGTATCATCTTCGCCTACTATATATTCGTCTAATATTTCTTTAATCTGTTTTAATAACGTTGATTGAGTTAGCAAACGTAATGATTCTTTGTGATTTTTCTTACAAAACTCACACATAGTTTTGTTGTGTAATCCAGCAGATTCAGCTAGTCCACAATTCCAAAAGATTTTAGTTTGGGAATCAGTCCATTTAATCCACAATGCTGCTTCATCTATCGAGAATTTATCTCCTATCTGTGAGCAAGAGTTAACATATTCCTCCATTATTTTCATTTTGGAGTTATGTTCTAAGTTATCGTTTGCCATAGCAATTGATAATATTTGTGCTCCTAAAGATCGTTGTCCTTTATTTAGTCCCTCTCTTATTCTTTTGATACTTTCTAAGTTCATATAACCGCCATACTTTTCTAAATCGATTTCTGTGTATTTATATATGTTAGCTTGTTTACTAGATGATATATATTCTTGAAGATATTCTGATAGTTCATATATGCTTATTTGATAAAGATTTATACTAGTTGGATATCTGACTAAGTTAAAATCTTTGAGTTTAATTATTTTCTTTTTAAATTCATCTTTAGGTATATATGTTTTATAAGTAACTTCAGTCGTATTGGATATTTTGTTTAATAATATTTTACGACCGCCAGCTATTCTGATTAACTTAGTTTTGTCTTTAAGATCATTAAAATTGATACAGCTGCTATCAACTATTTTCCCGTTGCCTCTTAGTTCATTCGAAATTCCAGCTTCGTCTAATATTTTGTTCCAAAACCAAAATCTGATATGTTTAAAAGAGAATCCATACGATGCTGCGCTTACGAACAATTCTTTAAATTCGCTTGTGACCAGCTGTGGTTTATCGAGCCAGCATTCGATATGGATTCCTTTTCCTCCACTAGAAAAAATATAATAAGGTATTTTTCTGTTGTCTAGAGAGTATAATATTTTAGTCGCTAATTCGTAATTAGCCGTGTAAGATTTAGCATCTAATTCAAATATAACTTGGTTAGATGCGACAGTTAAATAGTCTTTAAGAGTATAGAAATTAAGAGAGTATCTTTTGCCTGGAGTGTATTTATTTATTTTAGTATTAAGAAAGTTATTAGAACAGTAGATTGGATTAATAGCTGCAGTTTTTACTAGTTGTATATATTCATCTTGTAGATTCATCCTTAGTCCCTCTTTCAATGATTTTTATAGAGACTTCTAAAAGATCACCATCTTTTAAGTCTTTAACTTCGGCTAATTTCCTGGGTATAGTAATACGTTTAACTCCGTTCATGTCTTTAACATTATCAAAAAAAAGGTATATTTTGTTTGTCATGCATAGTTTGAGAGTTTTTAAGTTTATAAACTTTTATATTTTGTAATAATTATTATACAAAAGTTATATCATTTTTGTATAGTTTAGTTACAAAAAAGTCATAATGCTGAGTTTGTTTATAAATGGTATATACTTCAGAATATAAACCTTTATAAAGGCTAATAATATATAATATATATGCCTAATGGCATAGGAGATACTAAAAATGGGAAAATACGAACAAAAAACCGAACAGCTTCTAGTAGAAGCTCTAGCAAGACATATCTATAACTTTGAAGACACTAGGAGATATACAAAATGAAAACAATAACAGAAGAATTAAGTATAAGACTTAATAAACTAAGGTCTGAATTTCCAGAAGAGACATATATCTCTATAAGAGATTCTATCTTAGAGGTGGAAAAATGAAAAACATACAATATATAAAAATAGCAGAGATTATCTCTAGACATCCAGAGACTAGTACAGAGCTATTATACGACCTAGCAGCATACTTTGTAGAGGATAATCCAAACTTCTCTGCAAAGAGATTTATTACAGCTTGTGGAGTAGTAGAATGTTAGAAATTACTAAAGAACAATTTTTAGCGTTTGAAAAGGTTAGAATCTCTGGTAAGACAAATATGTTTGATATTAGACAGGTAGAAATTCTATCTAGTCTTAAACCATATCAAATTAAAGAAATTATAAAAGGGTATATATTACTTAAAAGTAAGTATGGAGGTATTGAAAATGACTAATTGGGATGAAGTAAATAGAAAGAAAAGAAAAGAAATTACTCTTGGACAATCGTTAAACCAAGCATTAAATTTTCTTTTAGAAACAAATCAAGGTATAACAGAAGAAAGCTATAAGTTAAGAGCTAAGGCTTTCTTTAAATGGAATACAGAGTTACAAGAGGAGTTACTATGAAAATAAATACTTGCCAATATTGTGCAGGAGAATTAAGACGAAATGGTAATAGTGAAACTGAGTATCTATGTAAGAATTGCTTTGCAACTTTTGATATAGATGACATACCAAGGAAATACTAAGATGGGAACAGATATTTTAGGTGAAGCAAAAATAAGAGAGGCATTAAAATGAATTACAATCCCAAATGTGTTGGCAAGGATGCCACACACCCTAATTCTAGGGTTTGGGAAAATCAAAACAATGGGAATGTTTTGGTGTGCGAAGATTGTCACACTATCCATTGGGTGAAAAAGAAACGAAAGAGGAAAAAACAAAAATGACAAACTGGGACGAGATCAATGCAAAGAAGCAAAAAGCAATAACTTTAGGCCAAGCAATGAACTTAGCAGCAGATTATTCTGGCCTAACTGAAGAAATGTATAAACATAAAACAAGACAATTTTTTAAATGGATGACAGAGTTGCAAGAGGAGTTGTTATGAGTAGAGAAGTTAAAAGAGAGTGTACGATTTTTGAAACCGGTAGATGTAATTGTAAGGATTGTATAGAAGATGACTCATAACGATTCTTGCCCTATCGGTTTCGGCGATTGTCCGGATTGTATTTATTATATAGGCTATTGTTGTGAATATAATGGAGAAGAAGAATGACAGACATAAAAAGAATGATTGAAAAAAATGAATAATGGATATGAGTAAAACGGGTGCAATGTTTTGGAACATAACACCTAAAGGAAAATCAATGTATTTTGCAGAGTTAGTATTTTGTGTGCTTGAACAGTACGGGACGCGGTACGAACTTTCATTCGACAATTACATGGCAGAGACCAGCTGGTTGATAGACTTAGCCGAACAAATTGGTAAAGGAGAGTAGTAACATTTTAAGTTCGTTAAAATAAAGTATCTCCAAAATTACTTTTAGCTACTCTTCGCCAAAAACAACATAAACCCTAAACAGACTTGTACATGCAATGCAAGTAGCACCTGTGATGATTTCCACCGGCGAAAGCACAGAACACACAGGTCTGGGGGAAATAATGTTATTTAAATAGAACAAGACCCTTACTATAATTAGAAGGACCACACCTGAAATTGTGGGATGTACGACAATTGAGCCATAGCAGAAATCATCTGTATAGGTGCTAAAATAATAATAACAGAGACCTACCAAAGTCAATGTATAACCGCAACAGGATTTGTATCCGTTGAGTGTTATATGTGATTTTATCAATTCTTACAAAAAACAAATACAAGTATACAAATCAAGAGTGTCAACGGTATAATATAGACTGGCCATATACCAATAGCTACCGCCAAAAATAAACAATAGAATAAAGAAAATAAAAAAAGAAAAGGCAATGCAGCTTTATGCATCCGCCAATAGATAGTCTTCAAGGTCATCACCATCTTCTAAGTCTTCTAAGGTATCCTCGTCAAACTCTCCAGATAGCAACATGTCTCTTACTTTGTAGTCATCTCTGCTGTCATCACAATAGAATTTAGTTTCAATTTCTACTTCGTAATTTCCTTCCTCGTCGTCCACGTCCCAGTTTACATCATAATCTTCAACCTCTACTTCTAACAAATCATCTTCATCGTACAATGTACAATTATATTCTGATTCGATAGTTGGGATAAGTTCGTCCTCAATAAAGTCTTCGTCTGCAATTAGTTCGTCGATGTAAACAATCATTGATTCTCTTACATCTTGCTCTTCTTGCAAGTCTTCATCAACAACTGGACAAATAGCACATTCTTCACATACTACTTCTTCTACTACTGGACATTCTACATCAACATATTCTACTATAGTTTCTGTAATAGTCTCAGTTTCAATTACTACCTCTGGAGCTTCAAACATATCGTGAGCTGCTACTGCTATAAACAGTACACAAGCCAACACTGCTATGATTGAAATCCACAAAGGTGTTTCATGTTTTGCCATGTTATTTTTCCTCCGTATTTTTGTATAAATACCCTATTTTAGTAGTTTTTAGACTATTTAAATATTATTATAGCCAAATTCACTACATAGTGATAACTATTTCCACTTCAGTTTACCGCTTGCATCTCTTAGACCTATTAATCCAAGACCTGCACCAATACTTCCTAAAGTTGCTGCGACTTCTAAGTACCCTAAACTTGCTAGAATACCGCTAATTACTACTACAAACGCACCCCAAAAGGTTTTGGATTGTAGATAACTTTTTGCATCAATCTTTGCCATTGTGTTTCCTCCTATTATTTTCTGTCATACAAATCAACATTGCGTATAATGCTTGTTCGTACTTAGTGTTAATTGTCCAACTGAATATCATCTAATTGTAATAGTTCCTCAACTTGAAAACCATAACTCTTGCAAACGAGTTTTGACCCGCGAAAGCGTTCTGGATTGAAACTGTAACTGTTAGCTGTTTAGTCAAAAAGTTCGCTATACAAGTGTTACTGCCTCTAACCTCTGCCATAGCTGCATCTACATGTTGGTAAGTGATGAATCCATACTGGTTTGTAGTTGTATTAGGATTTTGTCCAAACTTACCTTCTATGAAATAGGTTGTATTAACTGTACCAGTAGTTCCACAAGATACGTCATAGTTGTTAGTATTAGTACCATCGTCTATAATTATTCGTAAGGTGAACGAATCGTTACCTCCTCTAGTGCTCATAGCTTCTGCTACTACCTTAACTACATCATTTGCTTGCATCTCTCCCGCTTGGAATACATGAGTTCCTATAACAGTATAACTTCCATCTGTTGTAGACGTTCCGTTAAACTCTGCCCTAAATGCTCGTATACTGGGCTTAAGCGCGTTATATGATATTTGTTTTGTGTCGTTCAATTGTGGCCAATCTACCATTGTGCTACCCCCGTAAGCTGTAAAGTGCTAGTTAATGTTGCGTCACATATACCGTGTATATTTGCCACACCATCTACTCCTAAAGTAAAAGTTTCTCCTGGTTCTAAAAAGAAGTGCGAAGTTGTTGCTGTTGCATCTACTTCAAAGTATATTCTATTAGCTCCAACATTTTCCATATAAACTTTGTCAACTACTGGAGAGAAAGCTGCATGTGTACCACTAACTGCAGTTACTGCTAATTGTATTGTTTGTGCTGCTGCCATTTTATCTAAATCCTATTATCCTTATAGTTCCTGTTTCGCCAGTGTCACAGATACCGTGTATTGCTGTAGCGTTAGTTTGGAACGATTTATATTCTCCCTTTTTAATGGGTACGTCTGATGTTGTCGCTGCCGCATCAAAATTCACATAAACTGTATCATTGCCCATGTTTCTAATGATATGGTAATCAGCTTCAGCCGAGTAAGACACAGAACTTGTAGCCTGTGTTGCACTCAACGTTTCTTGTTCGGACGCGCTAAATACTCCATGAATCTTGTTAAAGTCTCCATCAAATAATATATCACCATCCGCCTTTGGTACTTCTGTTTCTGCCATTGTTTATCCTCCTATTATACTGCTCCGTCGTATCTTTCGTCAAACTTTAACATGGTAGCGTTTCCTCCACCAAGCAAAATTACTCCGGAATGTTCAGCTAACAAGCTCCTTGCGAAAAATAGTTGTAAGTCTGTATCTAGACTAACTGTTACACTTCTGCCAACTTGCCAATTTTGTCCACTATCTATACTTCTATAAAGTGTTGCAGTACTATAATTTCTTACTGATGAATCCTCATTGTTAGTGAACGTAGCAAAGTATATGTATCCTGTATCAGTCAATACAAAGTTTGTAGTATAGATTGTACCTGTCCCAAGGTTTAACTTTTCAGAAATTGCTACTAAGTTGGTTCCGTAACCTACAGACAATGCTGTTGATGGTCCACCGTTATTACCAGTAACGAAAACATATTCTGTTGAAGATATTGCTTTAATATGGTTATCTGTCCTATGTGTAACACCAAATGTTGTATCTGTCCAATTATCTCCACCATCAGTTGTATACCAAACATTACCCGCAGAGTCTGCTGCAAAGCCGTAAGTTGCGTCATACATATCAATTGTCCAAACATCTGCTGCTGGTCCAGTTGTACAAATTGTCCATGTGTCACCCTGATCAGTACTTCTGAATATACCCCTTGCTGCTGCTCCTAAGTCACAAGCACATACTGCGACACCAGTTGTTGGGAACGATACGTCATGTATCTTTGTTGTTGCTGCTGGTGGTGTTGAAATCTGTGCCCAGTTATCACCACTGTCTGATGTAATATATCCGTCTAATGCATCATGATCAAAACTTATTGCGTTTGCTCTGGTTCCTTCACATCTAACAGTTGCACCAGTCATTGCTGCATTATCTACTGATGCTTCTGTCCAGTTTGCTCCACCGTCTGAAGTTATCCAAGAGCCTGCTCCATTCGCTATTGACCAAGCTGTTGTTGTGTGCATTAACACATTACGCATTGAGGTATTAACCCAATACATCGGTACAAATCGTGTACCAGAATATACGTGATTTATCTCAGATGCATAACCTATGTCTCCCGCTGATTTGGGGAATACTCCTTCTGCTGCCATTTTTATTCAATTCTCCTTATCATTTTATACTATCCTATGTTTACAGATAAACAAAAATTCATCTGTATCAGACTTTGATTCGTCCGTAAACGTGTTCTCTGTACCCATTAACTCTGTACTATCAGTATTGAACCAAGCAAAGCCGTCAATATCGTACCCATTACCATGAGTTGTTGGTAATGTACCTCTTAACTCTACCTCGTTGTTAGTCTCGTCAATTGAAGGGTAACCACTATCAATAGTTACAAAGTAATCTGTTGCACTTGCCACTTTCCAATCGTCCATTACTAAATCGTTTACGCTCCAAGTTATAGCCGCGCCTGTTGCTTTGATTGCTATATAACTATAATCGCAAGCAGTTATTACCGGCGCACCAGTTGTACTGTCAGCTGTTGCACTTGTAAACCGAATTACGTTCCATCCTGTTGCTAAGTCTGCTGCGTCTCTAGTATAAACGTAATAGTTTGCATTGTCTGACCCGAACCGTATGGTCACACAATCTGTTGCCGCTAACTTTGCCAACATTGCCACGTCAATAATGTATAACCAAACAAACAATTCTTTGCTAGTAAAGTCTACACTGGTAGTTGTTTTATCGGTTGAAGCTGTATCGCTCCCCCCTGCGTCTTTAGTTAAATCTAAACCTGTCGTACCTTCTTTAAAGTAGGTCGCGTTAGTTGCTGTTGTCATGTCAGCCGAGTCTGTCCAGTCTGCTGCTTCACAATCGTCCACTGCTTCTGTATCATGTGTAGCTATTGGAAAGTCCAAGTCGGTTGACGCCACTGCTGGTGTACCATTATCATACCCCACCTTAAATTGTGACATTACTGTATAATCCGGCGACGATTTGTATGCTCGGTTTAATACAATGATTTTACCATTGTTAGTTATAATACTTCCTGTTGCCATTTTTTATTCCTCCATAAATAACTGAATTGCTGGTGCAGTTCTTTGCCCATAAGCGTCTGTGGTGTTTGCCACTCTAGCTGCCCCTGCCGCATCTTCAGTTAATCTAATATAAACTCCTGTTCCGTCAGTGTTAGTTAATACTGTTTGTACTCCTTCAGTTAATGTTTGCCAATTAATTTTACCATCAGCCGAAACTTCTATTGTAACTGAACCAGTAAGTGTGCCAAGAGTAGCTGTAGCCTTAGTATAAGTTGCACCCAAAAACAAAATATCTGAATACCATACTTGACCTGCAGTAAAATCTATCCTAAAGTTACCTGTATCGAAAGTTGCATTAGAACTAGCTGCATCGTCAAAATCTGTATCGTAACAAAGTTCTTTATAAGTGTTATTACCTTGGATAAGTTTAATTGTAGCAAACGCGTCAAACCCTGCCCCACCTAGTCTGCCAGTACCTAAAACTCCTAACGTTGCACTACCTATTACAAAACCGCCGTCATGTGACCAAGTGCTAGTATCAAATATAGCATAACTTGCATTACCCCAAAGCCAAACTCCGGCACCGTCAATAGACCGTTTTTGAACCATTAAATATCTTTTCTCATAATCTATGTCAACAGTTAAGTCAATAATCTGAATCAAGATGTCTTCGTTCTTTGTAAACTCTTCTTCTAACCTTTTAATCTTATCAAGGGTTAATCTATTATACTCAGCCTCTTTGTAAGTTTTATCACCTAAACTAATCTCATCATACTTGTGAGGCCATTTCTTTTTAATACTATTGATTACCAAGGATTCGTTTTTGTTGTTATAAGTGTCAACTACTGTAACAGTTTCACCCACCCTATAATCGTTGTCAATCTCTGGCACATTAACTGTTACGCTTAAGAAAGGAGTAGCATAAGTTGCTAAATAAACGTCTCCTCTATAAATTGCATCTTCTACAGTTTTAATATCACTATACTTTTTGTTAATATAACTTTCCCAGTATGCAGCAATTGAAACATCATTCTTTCTTACAACCGGAATAGGTCTTGGAAACGTGTACTGAATCTCTACAAAGTCTGAACCACCTGGTGTGTATTGTGCAGTGTTCCAAGTAATAGTATTCAATTCTTCATCAACAGAATAATCAAAGGTAGTGGTCGAGCCTATAATTCCCCGTGCCCTTAACGTAGTTGGGGGATTAGCTGCGTCACAGAATACTTTGGTTGAGAAGGGTGAATTTAATAAGTCTATTGTTGATGTTGTATAGCCTGTGGTAACGCCTATCTGTCCACTTTCAGTTGTTTCTGCATAAGCTTCCGCACCGTCTACCCTAATCTTGTTCACTAACTGTGTAGCATCTTCTTCCCAAGTTGGAATACCTGTAACATTAACACCTACCTCAAGCTGTGTCACATTGGTCTGGTATCCAATAGGTTCAACATAAACGTAATCGTCGTCATAGTTATAATACATTTGATAATCGTGAACATCTAAAATAGTTTTAACTCTTTCATAAATATCCGTTTGCCTACAAACAAACTTTTCCCAAGTAACAACTGCTCCAGTTCCAATAACAGTTGCACCACTATTGGTTGATAACCCACCATACTCAGTAATTAATGTGTCAACTATCGCTGAACCTACTCCAGCTTCAGGGTCTACATTAATATCAAAAGAAGTATTAACACTTTTCCTAACCAAATCAATTAACGGATTCTTAGCCATTACTTCAACATAAGGTTTAGTTTTACTAACATAATCAATGGTGCCAGTGAACACATTATTCTCTTGTCCAGTAGTTTCCCCTCGCTTAATTACAATAGTATCACCAATATCGAAAGATGCCGCTGCCAGTATTGCCCAACTAAAAGTTACAACTGCTTCAGGTATCTCGTCACCAAAAGTATCAGTCTGTTCCCATTCATAGACATAACTAGAAACGTCTACTCCTCCAATTGTAACATGTGTTAATATCTTTGTCATTATCCTGTTGTACCCTGTACTAATCTAATAGTATAATCTATCTTATTATCTAAAGTGTCCCATGTATAATCAAAAGTATCAACTAATACTGCAATGGTTCCTTCTTGATCAGTAACTAAGTTTACTGTTGAAGATTGTAACCCGTCTATCAAAGCCTTTATTGTAGTTGCAAAGGTGATAAGTGTTGCTAAGGTTGCATTAGTTTGTGTACCAGTTATAGTTATATACTGAGTTACACCGAAAGCATCATAGATAAATGTACTATCAGAATCTTGTCCAGGCATAGGTAATGCTACAATATTTCCGGACTTGGATATGTTGATTGAAGATACATTTCCTAAACCTGTTCCGTTAAGTGTTGCTTCTGCCATTTTATACTCCTACTCCATAAGTTGTTCTACCAGCCATCTGTCTGCTAGTTTGTTGTGCTATCTGTTGCGCAATATTTTGAATCACGCTCCGTGAAATGCTAGTTGTGTCCAAGGTTGACATGTTTACTGTAACATTAATATTGCTACCACCACCAAAGCCGTTCTTTGAAGCCATGATATTGTCAGCAGGGTCGAACTTAATTACTCTACCACTAGACGTAATCATTGCATCTTCAACAACTGTAGTACCCGTTACCGCCGAGGAAGCTCTATCCCACAAACTGGAAATGCTAGACTTAACAGACTCGTACCATGCAAACATACCATCAATCTTAGCAGTTACTGCATCAACTAACCCTGTCCACGCAGTCTTGATAGGATCAATAATAGTTGTAGTAAACTCGTCAGCAATAGTTTGCCAAGCCGCTTTTACAGGGTCAATAATATTTTCAGTGAACCATTCAACAATAGATAACCATAAGTCCATGATTGGCGTAAGAACGTTTTCCGAGGACCAAGTTACAAACTCTCCCCAATATTCTTTTATTGGACTAATAATGTTAGAATCAACCCATTCAGCAAAGTCTGACCAATAACCCTTTATCGGTTCTATCACATTTTCAGATAACCAGGTTCCCAAAGGTTCCCAGACCAATTTGAAAAATTCTACCAAAGTTAAGAATGTTAACTTTAACTCGTCCCAAGTTGTAACTGCAAAATCTTTAACTGCCTCCCACATTCCTGCCCAATCTATACTAAGAAATGCATCAGTCATTTGACTCAATGCTAAGGGAGGAAACGTTGCTGGAGCTATTACATCTTCAGTAAACGATTTAACTGCCTTACCAGAATCGGAACCGGTAAAGTTGTTCCAAGCGACCAGTATAGGCATTAAGTATTTGAGAAGCATGAGTAAAACAGGTTTAAGTATCCAAAGCATAATATCAGATATAGGCTTCAAGAACATTAACAAGACCTTAAAAATTTGTGAAAGCATTGCTAAGGGCGCTGTAAAGGCTTCTAATATCCCTGCAATTATTCCTAACCATTTGGAAAGTTTACCAACTGAGCCACCAGCAGCAGCTAAGCCACTAGCTTCACTACCAGCTGAAGCTCCAGCTCCGCCTAATCCTCCACTGCCTGTGTCTAATACTAATTTTGCCTTTATCGTTGGCTCCGCCATTTTTTGTTTAACTCCTGACATTCAACCTCGACTTCGTTTAACCTACCATCTAAAAGTAGCAAGTTTTGAATCTCGTGAACGTTCGCTTCTTCATACGGTTTGCCCGAACCAAAAGCCTTTATATACCTATACTTTTCCATTAACAGGATAAATTCATAGTCTTCCTTTGCAGGTTCTATGAAAGGTACAAAACCGTTTAAGGTTCTTCTTGGTCTGATTCGGGTTTTAATTTTTTTTGTAAATCGTCTTTAGGTTTAAGCAATTCTGTTAATGCGTTAATTAGTGCATCATATTCGTTACACTTTAAACCTTCAATCGCATCTTTAACATTTTGTCTATCAAATGGGTGGCTAGTTATACACTGTGGTAATAATCTAGTCATCATTAACATCTCGTCTAGTTTACCGTCTACACGAGATTCCATCATGATTTTATTTCTTCGTCTTGCTATCGGTGCTTCTAGTGTGACTTCACCCACCGATAGAGTTACTGTTTTCGTGTTATCTACCATCTTGGTTTTCCTCCTTAGCCTACTTGGCTATGATTATGCTATTGTGTACCATCTAATAGGAACGTTTACTGCTCCATCAGTTAGTCCTGCTAAACCGAACCCTTCAACTGTAACTTCAATTACTCCACCTTCAAGCGAAATAGGTTCTGTCCAGTTTGTAAAGTAACAAGTTTCTAAATCAATGTTTACTACTCTATCACCGGAAGCTGCACCTTCAGTAATATCTAAACTTACTGCGTATGCTGTTGAACTTCCACTAGTAGTTGGTGTGTTAGCTGCCCCATAAAAGTAATCCATCAATTCTAAACCGCCTAACGTTGACGCGGTAGTATCTTTCTTAAACTTGAATGTAACAGTAAAATCGTACCTTCTTGTACCTGTCACTGGTTGTACAATAAACCTACTACCCAAATCTCTATGAGTTTGTGTGTTATTGTTCAAAGTTAAACTAAAGCTCATACATTGGAACGCGTCAGTTCCAATAGCAACTGTACCTTGCTGAAATACAAAAACTTTGTCAGTTGGTGCTGTATAAGCTTCTAATACTGTAGCATTGGTCATAGTTTGTCCAATCCAATCACAAGAAGCTTTCAAGGTTTCTCCCTGTGACGCTGTAAGTGTTAAAGAATTAACCACTAAACCAGATACAGTTTGCGTTAAGTCTGTAGTATCACCTTCACTTCCAAACTCTAAAGCGAGTGACGGAATGTTAGCTGCGTCATACCCAATGTTAGCTGCTTCTTCAAGTTGGTAAGGGTTGGCAATAATTCCTGCTCCAGTTAGAGTTCCAACTGCGTATTGCATGAAAGTAAAATCGTCTACATCCCAATCAATTGTTCCGTTAATATCAAAAGCACCATTAAATGCCCCTGTTGCGTTTCGTCCTTCACCAAGACCTTGTGTCCTAAACATGTTGTTAGCCATGTTGATTGTTGCGGATTGTACCCTGCCTATTCTGTTACCTGCTGCTGGTGTTCCGCCTGTACCATATCCAGATTCTTCTCCATATATGATGTATGTATCATGTCCTTTAAAATATTCTACTGTCATTTTTCTTTATCCTCCGATTTATAATCCTTCTCCTGCGTTAAATGCTCTAAACTGGTATTCAATTATCCATCTATATACGCCATACTCTTCCATATAGCCTCCACTATTGCTAGATATTTTTAACGGATAGAATAACCCCTTTAGGCTTGCATGAGTTCTCCAGTTGTTTCTTATTGCCTTAATAAGTTCTCGAGATATATGCTTAACGCATTTTTCTCCTTCAAGTACATAAGTATAAGTTGATGTGATAGCTTCACCGTCGTCACCGGACACGTCAGTAGCACTAAAGTTTAAGTTGCCGGTACTAAACGACCATTCAACTTCGTCCACTGATAAACTTCCAGGTGTAGTAAAACTGTCGTCTGTTACCTGTCTAGTAACTGTACCATACAATGTTCCATCATGTTTAATATTAGTTACTGTTGTTGGCACATAATTGTAAACCATTCTATTTGAGTTAGCTGATGCAGACATTGTTCCAAGAGCTTCATCTGTTACAGTAACCGTATGTAAATGGTCTTTCTTTGCCCAAACGTCAATCTGAAAAGTAATATTTTCGTATTGCGTATCATCAAAGATTCCCATAGATTCACCCGATTCAGTCAGCTTTGTAACAGAAATTCTTGGAAATGAAGCATCTCCCAAACTTTCAATTCTAGGGAAATCGTCATAAATCCATTGGCCAGACCGAGAACCGTTTACATCAGTCAATGCTGCTCTAAGAAAATTTACTAAGATTCTCTCTGGCTCTATCTTGATTTGTGTCATCTTAACAATAATAAGTCCTGCTTGGACATTATATTAATACCTCCTTGTACTATTTAAATAACATTATTTAGATGCAGCTTTAACTGCTCTATTAATAATATTACTCATCTTTGCTTCGTTGTATAATACCCGACGAAACGGTGCTCTTGGTTCTAATCCATGAGTTTGAATATACTTTGCTAATAGGAATTGTTTATCTTTAGTTTGAAATCCATGCCGTTGTGCCCACTTATCTAACCCACCAATAAGTTTCCATTCGTTACCTACCTTTTTCATAGGCATCTTCCTGGTAGGGTTAGGTCCACGGTTCCTCTCACCAAACGGGTCGGTTACACCTTTCTTTGTACCTGGTGTGCCAAACTCCAGATATTTGCCGTGAGGGGAGTTAGAAGTAATAACTAACCCCTCATCATCGACAGACATATCTATACTCCCCTTAAATGCCCCAGTATCGACTAAACCTAGCCGATTTATTTCTTTGATAATCTCGCTTTCTACTTGAAACCCGATAGCCAATAATAACTTCTTTCTAAACTCTTCAAAATTAGTAATCTCGTAAGATTGGCCGTTATGATTAATTATCACCACTGTTAATTCTCCTTCTACATCTATAAGAATAATGACAAACTGTACCACCCAGTTCAGGTGCTTCAATTTGTTCGATTATTTCCCAATCACTACTACCGTCAACAATAATATCTTGAGGGTTAGGTAATGTGGTTAATGCAGTAGGATGAATGTATAAGACACCTTCACCAACTTCAACGATACCCATTTCTAACATCTTTTGATCTAGGTCTCTACCAAACTGTAAATCGCCAATGAACGCTGTATTAGCAGTACTTAATGCGGATAGTTGCCCATGTTCATCAATAGTCCGTGTAGAAACCTGAATAGTTAAAGTTCTACCAAAAACTTCTTCAATCATTTCCTTAGTAGCTTTCCTATTAGTTGTAGCATGTTTGCCTATTCTAGTTCGTACCATTTTATATTGCTATAATGTCAGCTCTTTTACCTATTGATTTCAAGATTTCGTCTATTCTTGTCTTAAACTGTGAGATAACTTCTCGAATATTAACATAAACTTCACCTATTGTTACAGACTTACTACCCAGAGTGTAACTAGTAGCATCATCGTATGACCCACCAGATAAGTTAATATAAGCTTTAACTGATGCCATCATGATAGATAGTTCTGTAATATACGTTGGTGTACTAGATGATCCGTATTGGTAGTCTATCCGAATATTATCAGTACCAGACAAAACTTCTTTACCTCTAAAGTGTAAGATACCGTTAGTTCTAAAACTATACTGTCTTGGTTCAAGAGTTTCGCTAATAGAGTCTAAGATTGTAACTGTTGCAATCTGCGGGTCTGTAGTAGACCAAACACTAGTAACATTACCTCTTATCCAATAATAGTTAGATGAACTATTGACTGAAGTTGTATCCCAACCATAAGGGTAAGTCCAAGTAAACTTACCTGAAGCTTCAAAAGTACTAGCTCCAGTGTCAACATCTGTCTCAGTTATATCTGCCCAAGTTGTACCATTATAATATTCCCAGTCTATTGCCGGTGTTCCACCCGCTCCGTCAGTATCTAAATTAACATCTAAACCTAAGAACCGTTGTGAGCTACCAATATAAATGTAGTCAGCGGTCGCAGGCGAATCGTCGAATGGTATAAAAGGTGCTTCAGTTGAACTATTAACATCGTCAGTCTTGTCAGTATAAGTTGTATTATCATCATTATAGTTATAAAATAAACTTACTGCTATTGGTTCAGCTAAGAAGAATACTTGGTCAACCT
>CEPZ01066484.1_pt1 | contig 23652 bp, 20 predicted proteins | sample 530461 | NCBI WGS metagenome assembly CEPZ01 (sample SAMEA2620106, study PRJEB7988) | marine metagenome | isolation source: saline water (ENVO:00002010), including
TCTATCCAAGCGGTATACGTACCTGCGGATGACTTAACTGACCCATCACCAGCTACGACGTTCGCGCACTTAGATGCAACAGTTGTACTTTCTCGTGATATCGCATCACTTGGTATCTACCCTGCGGTAGACCCACTTGATTCAACTTCACGTCAGCTTGACCCTCAAGTAATCGGTAACGAGCACTACGACACAGCACGTGGCGTTCAGACTGTACTTCAGCGTTATAAAGAACTGAAAGACATCATCGCGATCCTAGGTATGGACGAGCTATCTGACGAAGATAAGCAAGTTGTATCTCGTGCACGTAAAATCCAGCGTTTCCTATCTCAGCCGTTCTTCGTTGCTGAGGTATTCACAGGTGCACCTGGTAAATACGTTTCACTGAAAGACACTATCTCTGGCTTCAAAGGCATCTTAAACGGTGAATACGATGACATGCCAGAGCAAGCTTTCTACATGGTTGGCTCAATCGACGAAGCGATCGAAAAAGCCAAAAACATGTAATTTAGGAGGGTGTTATGGCAATGACAGTACATCTTGACGTAGTAAGTGCAGAGCAGAGTGTATTCTCTGGTGATGTAGCAACTATTCAAGTGACAGGTAGTGAAGGTGAGCTAGGTATTCATCCTGGACACGCGCCACTATTGACTGGCCTAAAACCTGGTATGGTACGTTTAGTTAAACAAGATGGTTCTGAAGACATCATCTATGTTGCTGGCGGTACGCTTGAAGTTCAACCTAAGACAGTAACCGTTCTTGCGGACGTTGCTATCCGTGGTGAAGAGCTTGACGAGCAGGCTGCTGAAGAAGCTAAACGTGAAGCGCAAGCACAAATGGCTTCGAGCACTTCAACTGAACTTGATACGCACGCTGCAGCTGTACAGTTAGCAGAAGCAATCGCTCAGCTACGTGTTATTCGCCAGCTACGCAAATAATACATCCTATCTGGTTTAAAAAGCCCGCACTGCAAAGTGCGGGCTTTTTTATTTGGGATTGCTTTAAGTTATAAAATTGAATTTTTAGGATAACCGAACATTGAGAGTGTTTGCCTTTAAATTTATATAAATGATACATTTATATAACAAAGGATTGATTTTTTAAAAAGGATAGGAATAGCTTATTTACTTTTTTTATTTTGATAAGTAAAAAGGCTTAGTTTTTATTAGGTACGTCACATACCATGAACGAAGTAAAATTTCATCGACAGGTTAAGTTTGTTAAATTTGGCACATGGACGCTAGATCCTATTACTCAGAATATTTCTGATGGAGAGATTGAGCGCGAACTTGAACCTCTATTATTCAGGCTATTGTGCTATTTCATCTTAAACTATGAAAAAATAATTACTCGAAAAGATTTAGTCGACGATGTTTGGCACCAACACTATGTTGATGATAATGCAATAAATAGAGCTATTTCAGAGCTAAGGAAAGTACTCAAGTCTGAAAAACAGAAAGGGTTAGTAGTAAAAACTCATTACAGAAAAGGATACAGCTTCTTTCTTACGCCTGAGATTGTCTATCATGCAGAAGAGCCAGCCCCAGAAGTTGACGTTGTTAAAAATCTACAAGATGAATTGCCTAAAACGCAAGTTACTTCAAATGCTATTCATAACCTGCCAACTAAGTTGATTCTCATTACACTACTAGGCCTAGCTTTTGCGGTTACATATAAACTTCTCAATAAAAAACCAACTGACGAAGTTCAAATTATTAAAAGACCAACGACTGAAAATGTGTTGTCTTGGGTGCAGGGTCGCTATTATCTGCTTAATTTATCGCCGAATAAAAAACTTGCAGCTTTTTCTTTTATATCCAGTAACAGCAATGATTACTCTTTGGTAGTTAAAAACTTGGTGAGTGGTCAAGAGAGAAGTCTAGGAGAAATTGGAGCCAATTTTATACCTTTGGGTTGGTCGGTTGATTCTGGAACAATTTATTATCGGGTGATTTCTGGAGAGACTTGTCAAGTATGGCAAGTTGATGCTGATTTTAGCAGTGATAATAACTTTTTATTTGATTGTGAATTGAATCACAACATGACAGGTGCAGGCATCGATGATAATCACTTAATTTACTCAAAAGGTGGGTACCGAAATCGAGATGAGCTATCCGTTCTTACTAATAGGGATTTAACTTCAGGTAGAGAATTTCAAATTACATCTCCAAATTTAAACTCTTATGGGGATAGATTTTTATTGTATATCCCAGAGCGACAATTAGTTGTATTTGAACGGCGCCAATATGACATTAATGAGTTATATGTCACAGATCCAGATGGAGGTAACCAAGCAAAGATTTATGAATCAGAAAATCGAATTTGGGAGCTAAATTATGATGCTAAAACTAAGCAATTAATCTGGCTAGATAATGTTGATAATGTGCTTTATGAATATAGCTTGGAAGCGCGACAACTAAATAAACAAACTTATTTAGAGACCAATTCAAGGTTCTCTAGTTTTCAGGCCTTAAGTGATGAGAGTTTGCTACTGCTGAGCTACCCATTTGATCGCGATATATACGAATATACTCATTCGAGTAATTCACTTGAGGCTAGAATCAAAACACAATTTGATGAAGAGTCTGGTGTTCGAGTCAAAGATGGCTATCTGTTTTTAGCAAGGGAAGGCTCAAAAAGGCAAGTTTATTTTTCTGAAACAGGAGAAGATAGAGCTCGTACGCAGATCCCTATTGGTAAGATTTTAGCAATCCGTTATAACGAAGCGACTAATCAGTTGTTACTGCAGTACAAAGACAAAATAGAGCTTTATAACTATGACAGTCTAAGGTTGATTGATACGTTGCACTTCAAGGGCGTGGTGGCTTCTGCTGAGTTTATGGGTAAAGATGAAATAGGTTATGTTGTTATTGAAGCACATAAACTAAAAAGTAAGGTTTATAAATATTCAATTTCTCAAAAACAAAAAATAGAGTTACCTATCTTATCCTCTCTATGGTTTGACAAGCTCAATGAAACTACCTTAGTTTCACTTTCATCTGATGATAAGATTGTTTTTTATGATATAAACTCAGGCAAGGTAAAAAGTGAGATTGACTTACCTTTATCAAAATATAAGCACTCAATTACTGTGAGTGGCGGAGATGTTTATCATTCTGATGGTGAATCTGTTTTTCTTATAAAAGGCGGAGTGATTGAGAAAATATATAAAGGTAATAGAAAGCAGCTAGTTATTACAAACTTATATGAGTCAATCGTAGGCGAAAAGATCATTTTGGATACGATAGAAAACACAGATAACCAATTAATAAAAGTTCTCTTAAATTAAGGTCGTTTAATATCGACCTTTCTTTTTTTAAAACCTTTTCACACCTTACAGCCTTTTAATTTAGGCGTGTTTCTAATACCAACCCTCAATAATGCTTAATCATTTTGAGGGATTAAAACTGCCGCTAACCACGTTAAAGATTTCTCATTTAGAACAACTTAATAGCAAAATTTTCGCCTTGCCTACATAGATGTAGGTACCTCAGCGATAGCAGGACGCGTGAGCGGTGCTATCGACAAGCTTTCCTTGCCTAAAAATAGATCACTTAATTAAGAGGGTTGATATAAATAAATTTCATTGCAGCGAAATTCATTTGCTGTCTTGAGCATGAGTAAACTCTAGTTTATTTCTTTTTATGGATATAACAGAGGCTAAAAATAAATATTATCAAAAATAATATTTATTTTTTATTCATAAAAATCAATGGGTTGATGTTTCATTCTTAGATGTGATTATAACATTTAATAATTACCTTTTTTTGGAATGTAGCGTTACTGTAGATGACATCAAATCAACAGCAACAAACAAGACTTAATTCAAAGGTAATAAATTATGATGCTTAAACTAAAAACCAAAAAAATGAAGCAGTTACTAGGTACTAATACACTTTCACTTCATCAAACTAAAAATATTAAGGGTGGAGAATATGCAGAGGTGACAGTTACCTCTAATAAAGGAGACAGCAAGGGGAAAGGTGACGAAGGTATTAGCTTCATTAGCTAATAGAGGCGCTGCTCTATGAACAATAGTCTATCAATGTGTCTGCCATTATTACTGAGCTCTTTTGTAGGTGAAATGCAATTAGAGCAACCAATAGTTGATTATTATTACTCTAGAAGTAATGGCAAAATCATTAAGGCGGAAGAGTTAAAGGTAAACGATCCGGTTTTGAAAGGGCAAGACCTGATCGTTTACCTTCCTGATGGCTCGAAAAATACTAAATCCATAACAGTAATATCGAGTGGACAATTAAAATTTGTCGATAATACGGTGTCAATCGGTGAGCCTTTAATTAAGGGGCAATTACTCTTTGAAGTAACATCTAATCTCGTTCATGGAAAAATTGTTATAGCTGACGAGGCGGCACTCGTGAGAGCGCAAACTTTAAAACAGTTATATGTTTGCCACGATAAATTTGCGGTGCGTCTATTATTAAGCCAGCGTAACCGCGACCAGCTTTTATTCTCTTCTGAGCTATCCTCATCTCAATACAGTTTCTTACTGAAGCAAAGTCAAAAAGGTCCTCTTCAATTCTTCAGTACAGAATGTAAATAGAATTAACCAGTAATACAAATCATTGCTGAGCCTAGTTATTTTTGTATAGCTGGGCTTTTTTGTGCCACAGTTAATTCTACTAACAGCTCAATCATTCAGATGAATTAAAGTCGCTGAATTCAATAGAAAAAACGTCTTACCTCATCAGCTAGGCAAGTTATTTTAGACTTTGGTGCAGATAAGCTTTTCTCACCTTAAAATAGGCCATGCAATAATGTTAATTATGTCATCACACGCTGTTCTAGGAGATAGCATTACTATTTTATGTTACTAAGTATCTAATCTGAGTAGTACTGCTTGCTCCTTTTCATATACATAATTAAAGCATGAACAAGGTTAATTTTTCTGTTTGTATAATTTTAGCTCGATTTGATATGAACATGTCAGCTAGTACGGATTATAAGCATACAAATCAAGACACCATCGTTGAATAAAACATCTCACCCAAGGTATCGATGTATAAATCACTCCGCTAGTTTTCTAAAACCCCTTTCCTATATGTAAAACTCATCACAAAGTGGTGATCTTTGTCGGTATAAAATGCCTTTATCGACCATTAGCTTTCAATATTTAGTTGATCTCTTTCATAATGTTTTAACTTAAGCTTATGATTTGTATGGTTAAAATTTTAGTTTTACAATTTTGACTCTTTAGTTTTTTAAGAAAATAATACTTTCCGACAACAACGAGTGATTGAACTCATACAAATGTAAAAAAGGAAAAGTATGAAAGAGTTATTACAACATGGTTCTGATAGTCCATTTTACAACAGTGGCTCGATCAAGGACTCGATCGACAATTTAGAGAGTATTCGTCAAGCTGAAGAGTTAACCCAGGCATTGAATATCATTGCAATTGAGTCCGGGTATGAGTGTTTGGCGTTTATTGATTACGCACCTCTATCTACGACAGCTTTTCAGCAACATACCTATGGCCTTTATTCAAAAGATATAGAGACTTACTTAGATTATAAAGAATTATACGAACACAGTAAGTCAGGTATTCGGCTAAAGCCTATGTCTAAACTTTTGAGTGATAGGCAGGCACTTGAAGGTTTATATGTTCTGCCTTTAAGAGGTGTACCAGGTATTGTTGGTGCGTTGATTTTTAATATTCCAGAAAATTTTGCCAACTTTAAGAGCATAGAGTTGATTGATTGGCATTGGACTATCCTATCTCCTTATCTACTCAATGCAGCTATGCGCTGTAGAAAAAGTAATTTCAAAATCACAAAGCGCGAGAAAGACTGTTTGCTATGGGCCTCAGAAGGAAAAACCTCTTGGGAGATTAGTCAAATACTCGGTATTACTGAAAGAACTGTGAATTTTCATTTGGCAAACTGTATCGAGAAAACACAAAGTGCTAATCGACAGCAGGCAATCGTTAAATGCATTATTAATAATGTTATTTAGTATATCTGATATTTTTACCAGCTATTATTTTGCGACTTGAATTTATATTTTGGTTTTGAATTTTTATCAAATAGGAAATCAAAAATGAAATTAAGTAAACAAAACAAAAAAGAAGTTATTAAAGCTGAAGAGTTACTTTCTCAGGTAGAAGGTGGCTCTAACTTAAATAAGGAATACTTGAGCTTAGGCACTAAACAAGATGAAAAGTCGATTGAGGTTTCAGGCCCTGAAATTCAAATTTATGGCACTAGCTTAGCTAATTAAAAGCGCAAAGAGTCTTCACCTCCGATAATGGAGTTCCCAATGGAATTAAAAAGCAAAGATACAATAAAAATAAATTCAAAATACCGACAAACATATGCTGTTTGGGAGATTACATTGAAATGTAATCTTGCTTGTAGTCACTGTGGTTCTCGGGCTGGTGATCCAAGAGTCAATGAGCTTTCTACATCAGAGGCATTGGATTTAGTGTCGCAAATGGCTGAGTTGGGAATACAAGAAGTAACGCTTATTGGAGGTGAAGCATTTATGCGACCTGATTGGTTGCTTATTGCTTCAGAGATTGTGCGTCATGGTATGAAAGCGACTATGACTACAGGGGGATTTGGAATTTCAATTGGTACTGCAAAGCGTATGAAACAAGCTGGTATTTCTGGTGTTTCTGTATCTATAGATGGCTTAGCAGAAAAACATGATGCTCTAAGGGGGCGTGAAGGCTCATTTGAGCAGTGCTTTAAAACAATAGAGCATTTAAAGGCTGTTGGTATTCCAGTTGGCTGTAATTCACAAGTTAATCGGGTTTCAGTCACTGAATTACCCCTTATGTATGAAAAATTAAAACAAGCAGGCATTTCTGCTTGGCAATTAGCTTTAACAGTGCCTATGGGAAATGCTGTTGAAAATTCAGAGATATTGCTCCAACCCTACGAATTATTGGATGTCTTTCCTCTTCTTGCTGTGTTATCACAGAAAGGCCAAGAAGATGGTATTAGAGTTCACATGGGCAATAACATTGGATATTTTGGCCCCTATGAAAGGCTTTTCAGAGCACCGATAGCAGATGATCCAAAATGGTCATTTAAACGTGGTTGTAGTGCAGGACAAAGTGCAATTGGCATTGAAGCTGACGGCAGTATTAAAGGGTGTCCATCATTGCCTTCTAGTGAATATATTGGCGGGAATATAAGAGATAAAAAGCTAACTGACATATACCATAATGCACCAGAACTTAAAATCAATGACACCGACACAGACGAAGCTGCCACAAAGCACCTTTGGGGTGAATGTAAAAACTGTGAGTTTGCTCGGGTTTGTAGGGCTGGCTGTCATTGGACCGCTCATGTTTTCTTTGGCAAAAGAGGGAATAACCCATATTGCCATCATCGAGCCTTGAAAAAAGCAGCCAATAATGTTCAAGAATCTTTCTATTTAAAAGAATCAGCACCTGGCCTGGCATTTGATCACGGTGTATTTGAAATGAAAGAGGAAGCGTATTCAGATGAAAGTGGATTTAATATAAATAAAATAAAAATACCTGAAGGCTGGGGAACGCAAGAGCTAGATTTTTATAATTTAATTTCTTTAGAAAAAGAAAGGTCTATAAATAAGTATAAGCAGATTTTTTAATATAATCCTTGTTGAAATCAAAAAAGAGCCTAGAGCTCTTTTTTTTTGCTTTTTTTTTAATACCTGAGAAAAAGTACAGTTATATTAAAAGTTATTCTTTGTGATTATTTAAATGTACCCAGTGAGGTATAAATAACAAATTATAAATATATTAGGACTCAAAAAATGAAATTAGAAAATATTAACGTTGAAGCACAAATCGCTCTTATTCGCCCAATTTTCCCAAAAGCACCAGCTTTGGATGATGTTGCTGTTGATGCACAAGGTGGCGCAACAGTAATCATTATTACTGCAGAGCAAGCTGAAGAACTAAAGGCAATGTCTGGCGTTGATGTTGAAGCGCAAGGTGGTGCTACTGTCATTATCGTTAAAACAGCAGAAGAAGCTGAGCAACTAAAGTCTCTTTCTAATGTTGATGTTGATGCACAAGGTGGCGCTACAGTAATTATCGTTAAAACAGCAGAAGAAGCCGAAGAACTAAAATCGCTTTCAAATGTTGATGTTGATGCTCAAGGTGGCGCAACAGTAATCATCATTACTGCAGAGCAGGCTGAAGAACTTCAAGCGCTTTCAAATGTTGATGTTGATGCTCAAGGTGGCGCAACGGTAATCATCATCAAAACAGCTGAAGAGCTAGAGTCTTTGGCAGAAGTAGACGTAGAAGCACAAATTTGTGTAATTCGTCCAATTTTTTCAAAAACGCCTGAATTAGAAAGTATTGCTTTAGAAGCACAAGGCAATGGCACTGTGGTTATCATCACTGCAGAGCAAGCTGAAGAGCTTGAAACCCTTTCAAGTGTAGATGTGGATGCACAAGGCGGTGCGACTGTGATCATCATTACAGCAGAGCAAGCCGAAGAACTGAATAAGCTTGAAGGCGTTGACGTTGACGCGCAAGGTGGTGCAACTGTAATCATCATTACAGCAGAACAAGCTGAAGAGTTAAAAACTTTATCAGGCGTAGATGTTGATGCGCAAGGTGGTGCAACCATCATCATTATTACGGCTGAGCAAGCAGAAGAGCTAGAGACTTTAAAAAATGTAGACGTTGATGCTCAAGGTGGCGCAACGATTATCATCATTACAGCAGAGCAAGCTGAAGAGTTGAATAAACTTGAAGGTGTAGATGTTGATGCCCAAGGTGGTGCAACAATCATCATTATCACAGCTGAAGACTCAGAGTCTTTAAATTCGTTAGAAAACGCTGCTTTATAAGTCCTTACTCTTATTTAGTGTAATGCAAAAATTGGGGTTAATGCGCAACCATTAACCCCAATTGACTTTAAGACTCAAAAAAAAAATAGCAAATGAATATGGAGGGGTCAATCGTGAATATCGCAGAGAGAAAAAAAGATTGGCAATTCGACAACGGCTTAAGCTTAACGTATCGACATTATCCGCAGTACCCAATTGCATCTGTCAGTATTAATGTATTAGATGCTGGCAGTTATCAAGAAGAGACATTTCAGCAAAATCATCTAATCGAGCACTTAGTATATATGGCAATGAAACCGCATTTTGCCAAAGAGCCAGATGTTTATATGAGTGCACAAACCAATTTAGAGTCAGCTCAATATACATGTCGTTTACCTGCTGCCAAAATCATCAATTTTTTAAATCATTTCGAATTTGCGGTAAATGATCCTGACACGTTTAAAGATGAAATTATCGAGCGAGAAAAACAAGCAATAAAAAATGAGCTCAATAAGCCTGGTAATGCGTGCAATGATTTATTGCCTTTACTTGGCTGGGCGCAAGGGGTGAGAGAAGACTGGGATGCATTTGATAGTTTGAGCAATCAGAGGCTAAAAGAAGTATGTACTTCGAGTTATGTTAGCCATAAGTTGCACTTAGAGATCGCTGGTAACCTAAGCGCTGAGCAATTGGATAATTTGATTAGTGCTTGTTTTCAATTAGAAAAGCGATTGGCTGGGAAAAAAACAAGCAATGCTCAGCAGAAGGCGAAGCAACAAGATAGTCGCATAGTGATAAGCCCTGATAAGCATACTGTTGGGTACTTCTGTGATTTGCATGCTGGAAATAACAATGCATATCTTACTATGGCATGTGCTTATCACTTATTTCATGCATCGTCGTCACTCGGTTTATACCATAACCTGCGCTTTGATAAAGGCTTTATTTATAACCTAATTCGAGCCTATCACTTATTCAATGGCCGTGGACAGTTTGCGCTGTTCGCACAAGTTCAACCTCAATCAAGTGAGGTTGTTGCTGATGAACTAAAAAGCTTTTTCTCGCAAAGCAATGAGCAGCTTTTTGAAGAATATCTGCCTTGGGCTGCACAAAAGTGTTTAAGTTCGCAAATGATATCAATGGAAACATTGAGTGAAGTAACAAAACGTGCTTCTCAGCATTATGTCAATTTTCAAACCCCCTTAGATGAAAGTGCATTTTATCAGTATTTACAGCCAAGCAATTTAGATGTTGTGAAAGCTGATATCCAAAACAATTTTTTCACTCAAGAGTTAGAGGTGATCTCTCATGATCGAGATTAATCAAGTTTCAAAAGACATGCAGATAGCAAGTCGAAGCACTAGCATCATCAAAAACTTGTTTAGCCCAAAAAAAGAGCAAAAACGAGTAGTTGACTCTGTTAGTTTTAACATTCAAGCCAATGAAAAAATTAGCTTGTTAGGCCATAACGGCTGTGGTAAATCGACCATGATGAAAATGTTAGCAGGCATAATAAAGCCTACTGAAGGTGAAATCAGCGTCAATGGTTTAGATCCATTTAAACATCGTAAAAAACTATACGAATTTACTGGTGTTTTATTCGCCCAGAAGTCTTTTTTATATTCTGATTTATCAGTTAAAGACTGTTTAGATCTCTATTCGGGTATTCATAGACAATCAAAGTCACATTTTCATAAACGCCTTAAAGTATTAGATGATTACTTAGAGATTGGCCGTTTTCAGGATCAGCCTGTCAGAACATTGTCATTTGGTCAGCGTATGCGTGGCGAAATCGCAAGTGCTCTAATCCATGATCCATCAGTTGTGCTGCTTGATGAACCAACTGTGGGATTAGATTTAGATACACGTAACAAATTTAACGCGTTACTCAAAGACAGTGGAATTTTAAATGATAAAACAGTAGTCATAGTGACACATGATTTACCGGTTGTTAAAGATTTTAGTGATCGTACTATCGTGATGCACCAAGGTTGTGTTCAGCAAGAGCTTTATCAAGAAGAGTTAGAGCGATTGACAACTCAGGTTTCGTATCAAATAAAAACGGAATCTAAAATCAACCCTTCACTACTAGAATCAGTGAATGGTCATCCGAATATTCTCTCTGTGAACTGTCAAGATGACCAGCAACTTGACCTTAAGTTTAAATCTAACACCCAAGAACAAACGATACAGTCGTTGATCAGCCAAGTTTGTAGCAAAAGTGGAGTTAGTTTTTGCGAACGTAAAGAATCACTTGATTTTTCTTCTATTTATTTAGCGCCTCAGCTTGAAAGCGCTTAAGGGGGAAGAATGCTTTGGACATTTTTACGTATTAACTTTCAACGCTATAGCTATTATCGCATGTCATTGTTTTTAGACATGATGGCTTCAGCGGTGTTTATTCTATTTAACTTGGCATTTTGGGATGTCATTTTTGAAAGAACAGAAACCTTTGGTCATTTAACACAAGGCGATATTTATATCTTCTTAGCCATGGTTGAGTTGTTGTGTATTCTCGAGATCGCTTTCTTTAATCAGTTTGGCAAAGTGTGGGATTACATCATCACTGGCGAACTTGATAAGCTGTTAATCCAGCCTGTGAACCCTGTTTTTTATCTACTTTGTCGAACGATCCACCCTTGGAACTTGATAAAGGCGATACCTGTTATCTTGATTATGGCGTTTGCTGCGTATGAACAAGGCGTGGTGTTCCATTTATCGAGCATTGTAGTTGCTTTGACTGTCGTGGTATTTGCTACCGTCGTCTATGCCTTTATTCAACTCACTAGTAGCTGTTTGGCGTTTTGGCTGGGAAAAATATCTTTCATTGATGAAGTATCTGACAACTTACATCTACTTAATAAAGTACCGCATGTGATTTTTTCAAATAAGGTGAAATGGATCATAGGTGTCATTGCTCCACTTGGGCTAGCAACCACAGATGCGATGCTCTTTATTAAAGAGATGGATACGCAAGCAATCTTAATCAGCCTTGGCATTATGCTGATGTCACTATTGTTGTGGGTCGGCTTATTTACAGCGTTATGGCATACCGGTCGATGCCGATACAACAGTTATGGAGGCTAAGCTATGACTTCATTTTATTCTTTTATCAGCTTATTAAAATTACAACTGCGACAATTTACTGCATTTAGGTTCGATACATTTACTAAGCTGGCAGGTTACCCACTGCAGCTAGGTATGATGGTTGTGCTTTGGGGATTCTTAGAAGAGTTAGGTACAGGCTTTGATACCCAGGCAATTATAGCCTATTACGCCATTATTTTTGTCTGCCAAAAGCAATACCCATTTGTAAGGCTAGCACTTGAAGTGCAGATGAAAATTTTCCAGGGCGATATCTTTAGAAACTATGTGCAACCGATCCCGCTGATTAGCGAGTTGTTTGCAAAGTACTGTGTACAAGCAATGTTCTATTTACTCATTGCCATGCCTCTGGCTTTATTTGTAGTCGTTGGTGTCTCTGATGTTTCGTTGAGTGTAACGCGTGTTCTTGGCTTTTTCGTGTTGTGTATAGGCGCCGCAATATTGTGCTTCTTACTTTGGTATATGATTGGTTTAACAGCATTTTTTACCACAATGAACCGCGGGGCTGTACAGCTGTTTAGTATTGTTCAAGATTTTGCGAAAGGAGCAATTGTACCTCTATCTCTACTTCCAGATAGCTGGAACAGTGTGCTTGCTATGACGCCATTTCCTCATATGGCGCACACGGCTGCTGCCTATTTAACACAAATTGAACCCACTAACTTTTGGGATGTATTGGCATTGCAGTGGCTTTGGATAGGTATCGCTTACCTAGGATGTGTTGCACTTTGGAATAAAGGTGTGAAACGCGACAACTTAAGTTTGGTGTAGGAGCAACTATGATTACTTTTAACAATGAACAAGAATTCAAAGTCTTTGATCCCGATGCTTATTATGCTTACACATCGGTCGTTCATAACGACTTATATCTAAAAGGAACACAACACTTATTCGCTAATGAATTAGCGAGTTGTGAATTGACCCCAAAACATGGGCAATTAAAAATTCCCAACGCAGTGTTATATAGCGATTTAGTTTTAGCTGTTGATGCATTTGAAGAGGCGAACTTTGCACAAAATGTCTATGTGTATGCGGCGCAGACTAGAAAAGCTGTTCAACGCCTAGATAGGGCTGTTGATAAGCAAGAGTTTGGCAAGCTCTTAAAAGTGTTTCAGCAGATGAAAAATGCTTTGATTAAATTAATGGCCAGCGCCAACTTCTTTGCACTCTATATTGACCCTCAAAATCAATATAAAGACGCGCTTAATGCGCAATTGAGTGAAGTAATGAGCGGCACTGAAATCGCAGATTTAATGACACAGCCAAAAGTGACGCCTTTCTTAAATGTATTGAAGCTGAGTGGACTTAAGTGTGGTGCGAAGAGATCTGGAGTATACAGGTTTTTAAATCAAGCTTACTTCTTACGTGGTTTCGATCTGAATGTCACTTGGGAAAAAATCAAAGACATTGATGTGTTCTTAAATCAGCTCGGGTGTGAAGAGTGCGTTGAACACAATGAACAGCGCTATCTAAAAACCCAAAAAGAAGAATTACAACGTCAGAAAAAAGTGCTCTCACTGCGTGCTAGGGCTTTTCAACATGTTGCCGATGAACGTGCATTAATGTTGTTTTTAGCATCAGTTGATGGCGAAGAATTAAGGCATTATTGGCAAGCGCGAGCATTGCATGTACTTGCGAAGTTGATGGAGTACTTACAGCTAAATCCAAGTAGTTCATCACTCAATGATATTGAGAAAAAACTAGAGGGATTTCAATAATGAGTAATATCGGTGGAAAAGCGAATAGCATGGTTGAGTTGCATAATGCTGGGATTAAGGTGCCTCCTTATCTTGCCATTGGTTCGGACCTTCAAGCCACTTTTATTCGTGAAAACAACTTGCTGGGAGTAATTGAAAGTGCAATCAGCAAAGGTGATAACGCTTATCTTGCAGCCATCAAATCTTTACAGGTACGTTGTGTTATGCCTGAAGAGGCAAAGCAGTTATGGAACAATATTCAAAGTGAATTCCCTCAAGGGGGATGCGCGGGTATCGTTCGTTCTTCTGCAGCCTGCGAAGACGGTGCTGAACTGTCATTTGCTGGCATGTTTGAAAGCTTGCCATTTAATTTGAATGATTCAAAAACATTCTTTAAAGCGCTTATATCTGTTTGGTTATCTCCTTTTAAACCGCATGTGATTAGCTATTTAACTTTAAGTAAGCAAAATCAGCTGATCAACTCATTAGCCAGCTCTATGGGGTTACTTATACAGCCAATGATGAATGCGATGTCTGCGGGAGTTGGTTTTGCAACTAACCCACTGACAGGGGAGGCAAAATTAGCAGTAAAAGCTGTCCGTGGTAATGGTGAAGCACTGAATACTTTTGGGATCTGTCAGTCTGAATATCAAGAGCGAGACTCACAGCTTGAGCTAGTAAATATAGAGCTTCAAAAAGTCATGTTGATGCGTACAAATGAGGCAAAGTTATCATCGGGACATGTAATGGTCGATGCTGGGCAAAGTTGGGTGACTACAGGTTACTATCAGCCTCATTTGCATAAGGTGAGAGTACCTAAAAAACTTTATACAGAGCCATGTTTATCACAGTCACATCGTGCACAACTCTATGAGCAGTTTCACAATATGCTGAAGTTTTATGGAGATAGAAACTTTGAGTTCGAATGGCTAGTTGATGATAACGAGCTGTTTATAGTTCAAGCTAGACCTATCACTGCATTACAAGATGGGCAAAGTGCTCAAACTCAAAATGGAGAGTTAATCCCAATTGTTCATGGCGACTTTAGCGGGGAGGTAGTCGAGTGGCGGGCTGGGCTAACGCGTGAACAAGTACAAAACAAGATTATTGTCACTTATCAAATGAACTATGACTTGATAGCTGTTCTCGATGATGTCGCGGGGATCATTACACAAATAGGTGACTCCCATGCACATGCTGCCATCATCTGTCGAGAGTTAGGTGTAAGCGTTTATAAATACGCGCAATGCAACAAATTAATTAATGGCCAAACATTATCAATTAAAGGAGGAAGCTGGGATGTCGCAGCCTAATATTGCCGTTTTGGATACGGGTATTGACCCATCGCAACTGACGATTAATCAAGAAAAACTAAGTAGTGTGTTGGTTTCTGAAAAAGCGGCTTCACCTGGGCCTCATGCTGCTTTGGTAATCAATATTTTAGGTACAGTTTGTCCCGAAGCGCACATTAAACATGTGGGAATTATGGGACCTGGGGGAAATGCCAATGCGTTGGATCTATTTAAAGGTTTAACCTGGTGTCTTCAGCAGGATGATATTGACGTTATTTGCTTAAGCCTATGCTACCGTCATCAAGAACCAATCCCTGAAATTGAACGTGTATTAAAGCAGCTAGAAGACAAAGGTGTGATTGTTATTGCTAGTCGACATAACGATTTTCCTGGTGAAAGAGCTTATCCAGCAGACTGTGATACTACCATTGGAGTCGATCAATTTAACGGCTTAAAGCTAGGTAAGTTTGAAGTTATCAGTGATGAAAATAAAATACTGGGTATGAATGGTCATGGCATAGTGACAAAGCTAGGAACCCAAGCTGTTTCACTTGATGGAAATAGCTTCTCTGCACCAATATTAGCTGCACGTATAGCTAACTCTCGTATAAAGGGTAAATGTACGGATCTTAGCCAGACCTGGCAAACGCTTGCCAGCTAACACATCCTGCTGGTGGTTAATCCACCAGCTTTTTTGAAAATATCTTACTTTTCCTGTTATTTGTTGCAGTGTTTCATTTTTAAGCGAAAGCTTACTCTATAACTCGGTTAATAGACTAAAACGAGTTTAAAATGAAACGAATAAATCATAACTTTAGAAAAACCTTCTTCCTAAGTGCACTAGGGATCAGTACAGCCATAGGCAGTATCGCTCAAGCCGCTAATTTAGTGTCAGTTGCTAAAGTAGGAGAATGGGAGCAAGGAATGGTAAGAGATGTATGGTGTAAAAGTATCTCACCAAACTTTCAAAAAATTTCTAGCCATAGCGCCTCAGAGTTAGAGTGGATAAAGCCGATCGGCAGTTACGTTGAAAAAGGTGAAGTAATAGCCAGTCAGAATGCATTTTATTTAAAGAAAGACCTTAAGATCCTCAAATTAGACCTAGAAGTTGCAGAAATTGAGCATCTCTATGAACAAAGAGAAATGGCTCGTATCTCGGCTTTACAAAATAAATTGGTCACACAGCAAGAGCTAGCAATCCAAAAGACCAAAGTACAATTATCCAGTGCCAAAGTTAAAAAGTTAAAAGAAGAAGTAGAAGTTTTAAGTTACCGCTTAGACAAAGCATCTCATATAGCACAAGTAAATGGCGTTATCACAGAGGTTAAAGTTGAGCCGGGTCAATCCATCAGTAGTGGGGAGTTGCTTGCCGTTATTCAACCAGAAGCAAACAAAGAACTTAGCTGTGAACTTCCGGTAAAAGTGTATCACCAAGTCGCGGGCATCAAGGGGTTATTTTCGGCCCAATACCAAACACATAATAATCATACATTGTCGTATAAACGTGGCAATCATATATCTGATCCTACAAAACAAGTCATTAACTTCATCTTGGGCTTTAAAGAACTGCAGACGTCTCCATTTTTAGTCGGAGAGAGAGTTAAAGTTAGTATGAGTGTCAAAAGTTCGAACTTAACTCAAGTGCCTTACGACGCTCTAGAAATTACCAATGATGGCTATTATGTGTGGCGAGTAAATACTGAGAGCACAGTAGATAAAATGGCTGTGGAACTTGTTTATAGTAAAGACGCAATGGCCATAGTGAGATCTGAGTTAAACCCAGGCGAGCAAGTTATTACGACGGGTAAAAAAGGCTTAAAGCCCAGTGATAAGGTAGAGGTTGATGGTGTTCAGCAAGTTATAGCCAGTGATGATGTGAACAAAGGAGGTGTTTCATGAAGTTAAAGCAAATAAATGCCATTGTGCAGGTATTGGCACTGGCTTGTATCATTGTTGGCGCTTATCAAGCTACTACGCTTAAAAATGCCTTACTGCCACCGATAAAAAAGCCCATGCTAGTACTTTATACTTCCTGGCAAGGCAAGGGCGCTGAAGAAATAGAGCAAACGCTTATCGCACCGCTTGAGCAGCAATTAAAAACGCTAGATGGCTTAATGAGAATTAAATCATCGGTAGGGGCTGGAAATGCTGCGACTAAGCTATATTTTCCTCATGATATTGATATGGATAAAACTTACTTAGAGGTTTTGTCGCAAATAAACCAAGTACCAAATTGGCCAGCGCAAGTCGCGCCGCCTAGAGTAGTGAACCAATCTTCAGGAGCAAATATTACATTGGCTTCTGCGATGCTTTTTTCATCTGAAGAAAAAAGTAAAGATGAATACATCAAGGTTATGAAAGGCATTGTTGAGCCTCAGCTTGCAAAAGTTGCTGGTATTTCTCGTTTAGAAAAAGCCTTTAACAATACAGAGCAGCGTATTGATATTACCTTTGATCCTGACACTCTAGCTCAATATGAATTGAGTACAGATGAAGTGGCATATGCATTACGTAATTTAAAAGACCAATCAGGTAATCAATTAACCATTGGCTCACGAAACTACAATTTGCATTTTAAAGGTCAGCTCACTTTAAATGAATTACAAGATTTGATTATTACAGTGAGGAATGGACATGTTGTGCGTTTAGCTGAAATTGCGACGATTTCAGTAACACCAAGAGATAAATGGGGATATGCCTCTTTTAAAGGTGATAGAGCTTATTACTTTTCAATGGACCCAACTGCAAATGTTGATGCAATGGCGACAATCTCTGAGATTAAGCAGGTTTTTAAGAATTTAAACGAACATGCGTTGAAACCATATAATATGCAAATTTCTTTAAGTCGAGATGATTCAAAGTCGATTCAACAAGCGCTTGATCAGGTATATGGCAACCTTGTACTAGGTATTTTCTTAGCGTGTGCACTATTATTTTTCTTCTTCAGAAATATGAAAGCCATTAGCATCATCTTCTTTGCTGTACCCGTGTGTTTGGCGTTAGTCATAATCGGTATGAAGTTAGGTAATTACAGTTTAAATGTCATCTCGTTGGCAGGTATGGCTTTGTCTATAGGCTTATTACTCGATGCAGCAATAATAGTTATTGATAATATTTTCAGGCATTTGAGACAAAATATTGCAGTTGGTGAAGCTATCAATAAAGGTGTGAAAGAAGTCAGTGGCGCGATAATTTCTTCGACGCTATCAAGTATTATCATATTTATACCTATCATTATGATGAAATCATCAGAAGCACAGCTATTTATTGATCTTGCTTTTACGATCTCAAGTGCATTGATGGCATCAGTGGTTGTTGCCCTAGTTGTACTTCCTGCAGCGGCCAGAAAATTATTAAGCAATGATAAAATTGTTATCGAAGAAGAAAAAACTCAAGACTCTAAATGGGTTAATCGCTTCACTGCACCAGCGAGAAGCCGCTGGCTAAAATATGCTTTATTAGCATTTGGTTTGCCGTTTGCATTGGCAATCAGCTACTGGGCTGCACCGAGTTTTGATGTTCTGCCAAGTCCAAACCAGAATAATGTCAATGCAATGATCCTGTTTAATGAACCTCTTTCTCACGAGGCTGCAGAGCAAAGAATAGCTAAGCGTGTTTATAGTCGAATCGAGGCTGCACGACAGTTGCCAAATACACCTAAGTTTGAAGTGTACGGTATGTTTTGTAATACAGGTGTGTGTCAGTTGTATTTTTACCCTGAAGAGGAAGGAAAGTTTAATGAATTTAGGGCTTGGTTAAAAGAAGATATCCTAACTGATCTACCCGGTACAGTTTCTTACGTCATGCCGGGAAAACTGCTGAACTTCGCGCTTCCTGATAACCGTGTAATTGAATTACACCTCAAAGGAGATACCTTACCTGAATTACAAAAAGCGGGTCGAGGCTTGTTAACTCATTTACAGGAAGCATTTCCTGATGCCAAAGTCACTGAGGATTCACCTCTTTATAACCGAGTTTCAAGGATTGAATTTTCGCCAAACCGAGAGCAGCTTGTGCATTTAGGCTTAACGCCAGCAAAACTGAATGAGAAACTGGTAGCACTTACCGATGGTCTATATTTAGGACATCTATATGCTCAGGGTAATGCGCTACCACTTTATTTAAAAGGGCAAGAAGCATCTAGTATTGATACCTTGATGAATACAGAAATTGCTATTGCGGGTGTGGGGTTAGTGCCTTTACATCAACTGGCTGAAGTTGAAATGAGTTTGGCACCGTCTGAGTTACTGCGCGTTGATGGCGAAGCCACGGTTGCGCTAGAAATTGAACCGCCAGAAGGGGCTGCAATCGGTGAGTTTTTAGAGCAGGTTAAACATGAAATAGCTGCATATATCGATGCATATGGCAACGAGCAGATTTACTTTGGATATATGGGCAGTGCCGATAACTTATCTGAATTCCTGCAAGAGTTCTTAAATTTATTAGCAGTCTCTGTGGTTATCTTAACAGTGTTAATGTGGATGACTTTAAAATCGTGGAGATTAGCTTTTGCGGTGATATTAAGTTTACCATTGGCTGTGATGGGCGGCATGTTAAACCTATACCTCATTGATAGTATAGATAGTCAAAACCTTGATGTAATCACTATGATCGGCTTCATTATTTTGCTTGGTTTGGTAATTAATAATGCAATTTTATTGGTTTCTCAATTCCAGACTGGTATATCAAATGGTTTGAGTCAGCTTGAAGCAATTAAATTAGCTATCAAAATTAGACGACGTCCTATTTATATGAGTACAGGCACAAGTATTTTAGGCATGTTACCACTGATGCTAAACCCTGCTGATGGTGCTGAGATTTATCGTGGCTTAGCAGCGGTGATTGTCGGCGGCATGAGTATGAGTGCATTGTTGAGCTTAAGCTTTATGTCAGCATTATTATCAATAGGTTACTTTGCTAAGACTTCTAAAGAAGAAGCGCTAAATATTAATAACTCTGAGGTGAACCAAGCCACCTAATTTTAACTTTTTAATACTATTAACCAACCAAGCCCGGACTGTTATGTCTGGGCTTTTTTATATTTTCTGGCTTGTTGAGCTAGCTGACTCAATCTTGCTGTAGTAAGACGAAGGCTTAGGTTGTGTAGTTATCTTATGTGGGCATAGCAGTGCCTAAAAGTAGAATCAGCCCGATTGGCTTTTAGAGCCCTCTTCGAGCTTTATTTAAAGCCGCATTGTTGTTTTGCAAAAATATAGTTTGAGTGGAGGTAAGACATAAAAAAACCGCATTTAATGCGGTTTTAATGAGAAGTAATAAAAGCGCGTTAGCGATGAGGGCAAGCTTGATTGCCTAGTGAAAAGCAATCGTCTACCTCTACATTAGTAAGCACTTGTTGTGCACACTCACCGTTGCCAAACGAGTGGCAAATATCACCACCACCAGCTACATGTATTGTTGCATCGTCCGAGATTCGGTTGTTTTTGCTTAGCGTCTTTAGTTTATTTTTCTTAAGTTGAAGTTTCATAGTATTTCCTTTGCATTTCAATAATTCACCTTAAGCATAACGCTGAGGTCAGCATGCAGTAACTGGCAAGACTAGCAGTACAGAGTCAATAGTTAGAGTTTATTGCTGACGAAAATCAAATTAACTTAACACTTTTATACTTATCATCTTCACTGCAAGGCGCTACAATATTGCGCAATTTGCGCTGTAGCCACTTTTTTTCACTGCCACATTTGCTGGTTTACATCTGTACATGAAGTGATTTGTTTTAAGATGAATGAAGTTGAGCAGCGTGACACTTAAACACAAGCAAAGAATAAGGACTCTGTGTTAATGGCACTTACATCTATCATCCTGGCTGCGGGTAAAGGTACCCGTATGCGTTCTAAACTTCCTAAAGTTCTTCACCCTGTTGCGGGTAAGCCTATGGTACAACACGTTATCGACAATGCAGTATCACTCGGTGCACGTGAAACTAACTTAGTATACGGCCATGGTCGCGAACAGTTGCAAGCTGCACTTTCGCACAATGAAGTAAACTGGGTTTTACAAGAAGAACAACTAGGTACTGGCCACGCAGTGGCGGTAGCGAAAGAACATATTGCTGATGATGATACCGTTTTAATTTTATACGGTGATGTGCCACTAACAAAAAGATCGACCCTAGAAAAACTGCTCGCCGCGACACCAGAAAAGGGTCTAGCGGTATTAACAGTTAATCTTGATGACCCGTCAGGCTACGGCCGCATGCTGCGTGAAAATGGCAAGCTTGTGGGTATTGTTGAGCAAAAAGATGCAACACCTGAGCAGTTAGCGATCCAAGAAATTAACACGGGCATCATGGCGGCGAACGGTGAGTTGTTAAAGCGTTGGTTGAGCAACCTTTCAAATAACAATGCACAAGGCGAATACTACTTAACAGACATCGTTGCAATGGCGCACAGTGAAGGTGTAGACATTACTTCTGCTCAACCTGATCACCCGATGGAAGTAGAAGGTGCGAACAACCGTGTTCAGCTTGCTGCACTTGAGCGTGCTTACCAAGCATGGCAAGCAGAAACGTTAATGATCAACGGTGCAAGCCTTGCAGATCCAGCACGTATCGACGTACGTGGTACAGTAAAAACTGGTCAAGACGTGCAAATCGATGTGAATGTTATCTTTGAAGGTGATGTTGTGATCGGCGACGACGTAGTCATTGGTCCAAATTGTGTGCTTAAAAACTGTACTATTGGTGATGGTGTTGTAGTAAAAGCCAATACCTTGATTGAAGATGCACAAGTTGCAGCTAAATGTACCCTAGGTCCATTTGCGCGTTTACGCCCAGGTGCGGTGATGGAAGAAGACTCTCACATTGGTAACTTTGTAGAGATGAAAAAATCACGCTTAGGTAAAGGCTCAAAAGCCAATCATTTAACTTATTTAGGTGATGCTGAAGTGGGTGAAAAGGTAAATATTGGTGCTGGTACCATTACTTGTAACTATGATGGTGTGAATAAATCAAAAACCATCATTGGCGATAATGCGTTTATCGGCTCTAACTCTTCTTTGGTTGCGCCAGTAGAAATTGGTGCGACTGCGACAGTGGGCGCAGGCTCTGTGATCACTTCAAAAGTAGAAAATGAGCAATTGGCAGTCGCTCGCGGCAAACAGCGCAATCTTGATGGTTGGCAGCGCCCGGTAAAGAAAGCAAAATAAGCGTGTTTTCAGAGTACTGATAAGTCTAAAAGAGCAGCAATCGCTGCTCTTTTACTTTTCAATTTATTACTTATATTCCTTTATGACAGGCAAAGTGATACATTGGTTTTCAAAAGTTAATTTATAGTTAACATATAAGAAGTAACCTATGGACAGTCTATTCCGCAAAGAAGTGCTGGAACATAAACGACATCGACTAGAAGGAGCTGTGTCGCTTATTCAGCCACCCATTTTTACAAGACTTACCATGTTGATCTTAATGGTCGTCATAGTTAGTTTGGTATTTTTGAGTATTGGTCAATACACTCGCAAAGAGCGAGTGACAGGCGTCATTGAGCCCGATGCGGGCTTGTTGCGTGTTGAAGCTTCACAGTCTGGGTTGATATCAGAAGTCTTGGTAACTGAAGGACAGTTTGTAGAAGCAGGGGCACCGCTTTTGAGAATAGCTTCGGCAAAACACAGCAGCCAAGAGCTTGAGCTTAACCAAGCCTTATTAAATCAATATCAGTTTCAACTCAACTCGTTAGAGCGACAAATTACTCAACAACAAGCACAAGACACCCTAGATCTTGAACAGCTTAATTTGCAAAAAATTGCTCTAGCACAGCGACTATCAGAGCTCGATAGCCAAGCAGCCACTTTTAAACAACGTCTAACTTTAAATCAACAAATGGTCGAGCAAGTCGGCAGTTTAAAAGGCACCGGTTACATCTCTGAGCTAGAACTGCAAAGGCAGCGAGATACTTTATTATCGTTGCAACAGCAGGCGTCGAGTATCAAGTCTGAGCGTGTGTCATTGGCAAGTCAGCTACAGCAGCTTGAAAAGCAAATTGAGCAGCGGCCATTGCAGCAGCAAACGCGCATAGCGCAACTTGAGTCACAAAAGGCTGATTTACAAATGCAGCTTTCATCCATTGAACAGCAGCGATTGGGTGAGTTGCGAGCGCCTAAGTCAGGTATAGTCAGTGGCTTGACTGCAAAGGTTGGAAAAACAGTTTCAACGGGACAAAGTTTATTGTCTGTGTTACCTGAAAATAGCGAAATGCAGGCGGTTGTCTATGTGCCAACATCAGCATTTGGTTTTGTTGATGTCGGACAAAATGCGCGTTTACGCTATCATGCTTTTCCTTACGAGAAGTTTGGTGTTTATGACGGCACCATTAAAGAGATCAGTAATTCAGTGATCTTACCGGAAGAGACATCTACACCAGGTGTTCTCACCGAGCCCGCTTATCGCGTCGTTGTCGCTTTAAACGATCAAAGCATTCAAGCTTATGGAAAAGCAACAGCGCTTAGAGCTGGTATGAGGCTCGATGCAGACATAGTGATCGAAGAGCGCTCGCTATTGCGTTGGTTATTTGATCCGGTATTTAGTATTAAAGGTCAGCTGTAATCAATAGTCAGCAATTGACCCATATTTATAACAATAATAAGGCAGTAAAAAATGCATGAAGTAGATGAAAATGTAGTGAATAAGCTACAGTTTTGGTCAAGGAACTCATTGCCCATTATTTTACAGTCGGAAGCCGCAGAATGTGGCTTAGCAAGTTTAGCTATGGTGGCCTGTTACCATGGTTATCAAACCGACTTGGTCTCGATC
>CEPZ01009431.1_pt1 | contig 23555 bp, 26 predicted proteins | sample 530461 | NCBI WGS metagenome assembly CEPZ01 (sample SAMEA2620106, study PRJEB7988) | marine metagenome | isolation source: saline water (ENVO:00002010), including
CTTATGGATTTTTTTAAAAAGATTAAAATAAATAATTAAAAATAAGGTGATATTTAATGAATGATAAAGATTATCAAAGGGCTGTTTTTCCTAAATTGAAAAAAGCTTTTGGTAAAAGTAATTGGGTTCTTGGTTCTGGTACAGAATTAATCAGGCTTGGTTGGCAACCAGATGATTTAATGGTAATAGTTGAATCAATTAAGAAATTAGAATGGTTTACAAAAGAATTAAATCTTGAAGTATACTTACCAATATTTGGTTATGGTGGTGAAAGTGTTTTGTTTGCTAAAGATGCTGAGATATCTTTAAGTAATCCTTCTTACCTTTATCATAATGTAGGATCTCAATTACATTTCTTTAGAAAACATATTTCTCCTGTAATATTGTATGAAACAGATTTATTAGAAAAACATGGAGTTGCACATATGATAGACTTAACTCCATCAGGATGGCATGTTTTGTTTAGGGTAAGAAAAGGAACTAATGCTTTTAATAGAATTGCAAGCATTGGACATTTAGAGGAAGATTTAAAAGAAAAGTATAAAAAAACAGACTTCCAAGATTTGAAAAGAAATCCTGCTCCAGGTGTAGATGCAGGATTAGTTTTTTCTGGTATGGGTAGATTAAAAGAATATATGGCATTTAAAGCATTAGTACATGCTGAAAGATATGAAGATATTCCAATAACAATAAGTGATTCAGAAGAAAAATGTGTTAACGAAGATATAACAGATACAGGAGATCCTGGTTATATGAGAATAATGAGGTCACCTTTTAGTTTGCATAAAAAAAGAAGAAGATATATTACAGGATCACATTCATTGCAAGATATTATAATGAGAGTTTATAATGGTAAAGGTGATTCTACAAATAATGTTTTTATAGAAGATATGGATTATTTGCTTAATTGTATGTGGAACAAAGAAATGGCTGTTGAACACTCGATTAGTTTTTCAGGGGAAGTTCCTGAACCAGATGATGAATCAATAAATAGTTTTGTTGATGAGTATGAATCATCTGAATTATTTACATTTCATCAGAATTTTGATGCAAGACCAAGGTTAGAAGATTGGGAAGCTTTTATTAGAGCAAAATATGATAAAAGATTAGATAGTAAAACGCATAATTTTGTGAAATATCCTTGTCCAAGAGCTTTGGAACCACCAGCATTGCAAAAATTTGTTGGAGATTTATTAGAAAATGGATGGCATCCTAAAGATATAGGATGTTTGATAGATGATTTTTATCATCTTAAATTTGATAATGATATGAAGGAAGTAGATTGGGGAGCTTTAGATAATGAACACAAATATTCTAAAATAACAAGAGCTAACTTCTGGGCAAGGACATATAGTGTTGTGCATATGTTAAAAGAAAAGGAGATTAGTTTGTGATACCAAAGATATTTATAGTATTAGTTATTGTTATTCATTACAATGCACATTGACCCATTCAGACATGCTGGTAAGAAGTATAAAGTATTTGGATATTCTATATCTGAGAAAGAGATAAATGATTTGTTTAAAGCATGGATTATTATATCTGTGGCATTTGCATTCATACTTGGAACTCGTTCTATTTTATCTGTTGAGTTTATGCAAAACTTAGTGATTTCATTGGTTGCAGTTGGTACAGGGTTTGTGTTCCATGAACTAGCTCACAAAGCTGTTGCACAAAAGTATGGATGTTTTGCTGAGTTCAGAGCAAACATGTCAATGTTATGGTTTGCTTTAATAATTGCTTATTTTGCAGGCATTGTGTTTGCTGCACCAGGTGCTGTAATGATATCTGGTTATGTTAATAAAAGAATTAATGGTAAGATTTCTTTAGCTGGGCCTTTGACTAATATGATATTAGCAGTTTTGTTTCTAGGCCTAAGTGTTTATGTTTCTTTAGAAGGTCTTGATTTCTTAGCAATAGTGTTTGGTTATGGTTTTATGATCAACACTTGGCTTGGATTGTTTAATTTATTACCATTTGGTAATTTTGATGGTATCAAGATACTTAGATGGAATAAGGTTTATTATGGATTGATTGTTGCGTTTGGTTTGGTGTTGTTAAGTGTGCAGATGTTAGCTTAGAAATCTCCCAATTTACTTTGTTTCTTAGCCATGTCTAATGTTTTCCATGTTTTCCATCGCTTTCTGAAGAGGTTTGGGTATTTATCAAAGTTATCTTTAAGAAAAGCTTGTGTCTTTGGATCAGATGTGTAACCAGAGCCAAAGTCTGTGCCAACTGAATCCCTAAGTTTCTTTACTTCATCATCCCTAGTGGTTTTTGCAATGATTGAAGCAGCTCCAACAGAAACATAGTTCATGTCTGCTTTATGTTCAGGTCTTAAGTCTATCTCTCTTTCCAATTGTTTTTTTATATAAAACTTGTATGCACCAATATTAGGTGATGGACAATCAATGATTGCAGTATCTACATCGATTTTATTAAAATGATTAATGATTTCTGCTGCTTTTATTGCTTCTATTTGATTTAAATTAATTGTTTTCATGCTTTGATTAAGTTCTTCTGCTGTCACAATTATGGTTTTATAATCAAGAATAATGTCTTTAATTTGGTTAAGCATTGCTTTTCTTTTATGTTTTTGAATTAATTTAGAATCTTTTACACCAATTGCTTTTAGTTTGTCTAAATCTTTGTCATCAACAAGAACTCCTGTTATTACTAATGGTCCTATTACTGGTCCTCTTCCTGCTTCGTCAATTGCTATTGTTTTTGGCATGATAATAAGAAGAAAATAAGTTTGTGTTTATAAATTTAATTAAGCTTGGCTTAATCTTGCAATTAAATCTTGTTTAAGATTATCAAATTTATCAAAAGATAAGTCTTCAGAAGAATCTGATCCATTTAAAACTTTATCAGCATCTTTAACACTAATATAAGGGATAGGAATATCTCTAGAACTATAAGCATTTTGAATTTCATGTTTATACATTATTGGAATTATATGATCATGTGTTTTCATTTCTCCTGTTTTTTGTTTAAGATAACCAACATGTCCAAAAAATGCAGGATAATTTCTATCTATTTGATCTTTTAAAAGATTTTGCCATTTTTTAGTTGGTAGTGCCATTTTAAATAAATTAATTAAACCCATACAAGTCATATAAGATAAACATAAAGCTTGTGCAGCATCTTCACATCTTCCATTCTTAGGATATAAATCAGTTGCTTGCCAAATATAAGGAATTAACATGTCTGCAACTTCATTTTTTTCTTTTAATGACATGAATTGTCTTCCTAAGTGAAACATAGAAAGTTTTGACCCTACTTCCCTTTTTTCAGATACAATAGAACCTTTTGCAAACATTCTTATTGCTTCTAATCTACTGGGAATATGAGAAGCTAATGATCTTTCATATATGTTTAAAATTTCTTTTCTTTCAGCTACAGTTACAGGTCTAAAATCTTGACCTTTTTCTAATTCCTGTTTTGTAAGACTATATTTTGAACTTAATAAAGACTTTAAATTTCTAGTCATTTGTCCTGCAATTATTTCTTTACCTTGCCTATTTCTAGCATCAAGATCAATACATTCTTCTGTGTCCCCAGATGAACTTTTTGCTCCTACAGTCATAAGTACTTTTGCAAAATAAGTTAAAGAAGGATCTTTTTGTTTTAATTTTTCATTTAATGTTCTAATTGCAGCTACAAGATTATCATCTTTTATAATAAAACGATCATAACCAGTTAAAGTAAGAGTTTCTTCTAAAAGGCTTATAACTTGATCTAAATATTCTTTACATATTCTTTTATTACCTATTACTGATTGATTAACTATACTAATATAATGATTCATAAATATTTTTAATTTATTTTCAAAATCTATAGTTGTTTTATCTGAATGAAGAGCATCCCAAAAAATTTTTTCATCCATTAACCAATAACCTTCAGGTAGATATTGTTCTAAATTTTCAGTTTGTATAACTTTATGGTATTCTTCAATAGTATTATCTGAATCTAAAACAAGTTGTTCTAATTGAACTTGATTAAGTAATCTTGTTTTCTCAGGAGATAAATTATCTACACTTGAGAATAAACAAGTATTTTCTTTAAGTTTTGCTAAATTTGGATCTTTATGTAATCCATAAACAATAGCATTTAATGCTTCTACAAATGTTCTTTTTTCAATATCTTGAGAATTAGGATTAGTTGGAACTCCAAAAGAGACCTCATTTTTAACAATACCCCTAAATTTACGTTTTTTCATTTGTTCAAACACCTTAAACACCATATTAATATACTAATACCTATACTGGTTTATATACTTTTTGGTTGTTTTATGTATGGTTTTTGGATATTTTTGCCACGTTTGTTATTAGTCACTGACTAGTTATAAAGAAGTATTAAATAGTATATAAATGTTTTGTTTTTTCTTACTTATAAGTAACAGCATAAGTTTAAATAAACATATTACCTCAATATACAAATATATTTAAATTAAGCATTATACATAAAATAAGGGGGTTAAAATTATGTATGAAAATAATGATTATAGTTCAGATATACATCCTGATAAAGTAGCTAGTATTGTAGCTGATTTCTATACAAACCCTATAAATAAAAAACAAATTAGAGATGTATTTGATGATCCAAGTGATTTAGAAGTTAAAACAAATGCTAATGAAGGACTTTTTAATACCAATGATGGATCTGGAAGAATATTTCAAGTAAAATTAGGCCCTAAACAATATTTACATAAAAATATGCATTAATTTATGGTAGATTATTTAATTTATAAAATAAAATCTAATATCACATACTACTCGGAGCTTCTATTCCTAATAATCCCAACCCATTTTCTAATACTTGCCTTACACAGTCAGAAAGCAATAGCCTTGATTTAGTTATTTCTGGTTTATCTTTGTCTAAAACAACACATTTGTGATAAAATTCATTAAATGTTTGAGCTATGTCAAGTAAATATCTGCATAAAGTAGATGGTTTATGATGCTCTGCTGAACTTATTATTATGTTTTCAAAATTTGATAATAATGTAATTAATTTATGCTCTGTTTCATGACTAAGTAATCCAAAATTTATTTTTAATTCAAGTTTTATGTTTTGTTTTTGTGCTTTTCTTAATATTGAACAAATTCTGGCATGTGCATATTGTACATATGGACCAGTTTCTCCTTCAAAGTCTAATGATTTTTTAGGATCATAAGTGAAATCTTTCATAGGATCATATTTTAACATAAAGAATTTAATAGCGCCCATACTAATTTGTTCTGATCTTTTATTAATTTCTTGTTCATCTAAGTTTTGGTGTCTTTTTATAATTTCTTGTTTTGATAAATTTTTCATATCATCTGCTAAGTCATCAGCATCTACAACTGTTCCTTCCCTAGACTTCATCTTACCCTCAGGTAATTCAACCATACCATATGCAAGGTGGTAACAATTTGGTGCAAATTTGTATTCTAATCTTTTTAAAATTTCAAATAATACTTTAAAATGATAAATTTGTTCACTACCAACAACATAAACCATTTTATCCATTTTATAATCTTTGTATCTTAAATCTGCTAAAGCAATATCTTGTGTAATGTATATTGATGTATTGTCTGATCTTAAAACTACTTTTTTACCTAACTTTTGTTTTTCTAAGTCAATTATAATGTTATTATCTTCATCTTTTTCAAAAACTCCTTTGTCTAATGCTTTTAAAATTATATCCCTTCCACCTACATAATGATCGCTTTCATAATAAACTTTATCAAATTCAACTCCATATGTTTCATAAGTTTGTTTAAAACCTTTCAATGCCCAATCATTCATTTTTTTCCATAAATCTTTTACTTGTTTATCATTTTGTTCCCATTTTCTTAACATTTCTTTAATTTCTTGTTCCATTTCAGGATGGTGTTGTAATTTTTTTGAATAAAGAACATAAAAATCTCCAACAAAATGATCAGATTTTTTATCAGGTTCTTTATTTTCACCAAACTTATGATATGCAAGCATTGATTTACAAATATGGATGCCACGATCATTAACAACATCAACTCTATAAGTTTTATTACCAATTGCTTTGTTTAAATCAACTAAAGCATTTCCCAAAAGCATGTTCCTTACATGACCCAAATGTAAAGGTTTGTTTGTATTTGGTGCAGGTGATTCTATTAAAACTTTAAGTTTAGAATCATTTGTTTTGCCATATTTTTGTTTTTCTTTGTTTATTTGTTTTAATATAATCTCTGCAAGAATTATTTTATTAACAAAAAAATTAATATAAGGACCAGCTACTTTAATATCAGAAATTCCTTTAATATTGTCTTTTAATTCAAACTTTAAGTTTTCTGCTATTTTATTTGGATCTTTTTTCAATAATTTGGAAAATTGAAAACAAGGTACAGCAAAGTCTCCTAATTTTGAGTCTGGTGGGATTTCTATTTTGATTGATTCTGCTTTTGTTATATTCTTTATTTCATCTATAATGTTTTGTTTGAAGTTCATATTTGCTATTATAACTATTTCTTTTTACTTTTCATTGCTTTTTTAATTTGATTTATTTTGGACTTAACAGGTCTTTCTTTAACTTTTACACCAAAATGAGTGTTCAAAGCAACTAACTGATCTTTGACATCTCTCATCATACTTGCTAAACGTCTGGATTCATACCATCTTAAGATTACAAGAATCAAGTATAAACCAAAGATTCCACCTACTAAATATTGTATTATACCAATGAATTGGTTTAATGGACCAATGATTGGTTCTAAAATTTGTAATGTTGCATTCAAATCTGCCATATTATTGCACCTCTAATTTTTTTAAAACAGTATCAACTGCTACAAATATATTCCTATCTGTAATTTGTGATGTTGTGTGTTTACCATTATCAATGAGTTTTGCGTGTATTTCAAATAATTCTGATGTTTCTCTTTCATGAACAGTCTTCATATTTACACTTAGTAATTCAAAATTTTCTGATTTGTCTGCAAAGCTTCTAGCATAATTACCTATAATTTTTTTTAAGATTATCATTTGTCCACCGTTTAAAGATTTAAAACCTGATAATTCTATGTTTCCACCTAATTTAAGAATTTCTTCATTATCTATCATATTATCTACACCTCCTACATAACATTGCTATATGATGGTCTATGTGAATGTGGTTTATAAAAGTTGTTGTTTTTAGATAACATTTATATTAATAACATAATTTCCTAAGTCAATGACTAAAATCTACATAAAAACATTCGGCTGTGCTGTAAACAGATCAGATTCTGAAGTAATGGCAGGTGTTTTGGTTAAAGCTGGGTATAATGTGGTTGATGATGTTAATGATATGAATAGAATTGATAATGCTGATATTGTTATTGTCAATACATGCATTGTTAAAGGACCAAGTGAAAGAAATGTATTAAAGTTTATTAAGAAAGGTGATGAATTGGGTAAAAAAGTTATTGTTAGTGGATGTATAACAAAGACAAATCCTAAGGAATTATTACAATATTCTCTTGTTTCTCCAAAAAATGTTTCACAAATAGATTCTGTTGTTGAAGAAAGTGTTAAAGGAAATATTGTGCATTTAGTATCAGATGACACAAACCCTAGATTAAATTTACCAAAAGTTCGTAAGAATAAAATAATTGAAATCATTCCAATATGTGCAGGATGTTTAGGTGCATGTGCATATTGTATTGTTAAAAAAGCAAGAGGTGGTTTAGTGTCTTATTCACCAGATGCAATTATTGAACAAGCAATGTCTGCAGTTAAGTCTGGAGTTAAAGAAATATGGATAACTGCACAGGATACAGGTGCATATGGTTATGATATAGGAACAAATGTATGTGAATTATTATTGGAAATAGTAAAGATTAAAGGTGACTTTAAAGTTCGACTTGGAATGATTAACCCAAACCATGCTTTGGCATTTGTTGATGACTTAATTTCTGTTTTTAAGTCTGATAAAATGTTTAAGTTTATACACTTGCCTGTACAATCTGGTAATAATAAAGTTTTATCTAATATGAATCGTAAATATAGTGTTGAAGATTTTAAATTAGTAATTGAGAAATTAAGAAAAGAAATACCAGACATAACAATATCAACTGATATAATATGTGGTTTTCCTGGTGAAAGTTCTTCACATTTTAATGATACAATTGAATTAATCAAATGGTTAAAACCTTGTGTTCTAAATATATCAAAGTTTTGGTCAAGAAAAGGAACTTCTGCTCACCAAATGGAAAATAAAGTAGATGGTATTCAAATAAAGCAAAGATCTCATCAATTAGCTGAAGTGTTTAAAGAAGTTGGATCAAAAGTTAATGAAACATGGATGAATTGGACTGGTGACATTCTAATTGATGAAATTGGTAAAGATAATTCTTTTGTTGGAAGAAATTATTCATACAGGCCAATTATTATCAAAGGTGATTATAAAGTTGGTGATGTTGTTAAAGTAAAAATTAATGATATTACTTGGTTTGATTTACGTGGAATTAAATTCACCAAAGAGTAATAACTCACAAAACATTTATATAGTTAGTTTACTATACATTCATGATATGGTAAATGTGGGAAGAAAATCAATTTTAGGTATAATCCTTTTATTAACAACAGTGATTTTTTCACTTTCTTATATAATCAATGCATTTCGTGGTGAAAGTCATACTCAAAATTTTGTTATTCCTAGAATTACTATTCAAAGAAGTAATTCACAAAGTATTGATGATGTTGTTAGTACTGAATTAACACAAGTTACCCAAAATGTTACATCTAAACAAACAGCAACTATTGACCAAGTTTTTTCTCAAGATGAATATATTAAACAAAAAACAAGAATTGGTAAAGAAGAATATAAAATATTTAATAAGTTTGGATTTAAAAGAGATCCACAAGATTCTTATCAACTAAAAACATTATTTTTTTATTGGTATTTAAAATATGGGGTTACAGTAGAAAATCCTTTTGAATATAATGATAAAATAAAATCTTTTGCTGAAAATGCTGTTAAGAATATTAATCCCAAGAATCATGAAGAGGGAATTAAAGCAGTTTATTTATCAATGCAAAAAAAATTAGAAGACTCTGTAGAATTATCCAAACATGTCAACATTTCATGGGATGCAAAAAAATCTATGGAATATTATGAAAAACATGAAAGATTTCCCAATGATTGTAACACAACAAATTATTTATTTTGAGGATTTATGAATGCTTTAGGTTATGATGTTCGTGAAGCAAAAGTATTAACAGATATTAATGGGACTGTTATTAGTGAAATTGAAAATGGTAAATATTTACATACTTGTATTGTAATGGAAATAAATGGAAAAGGAATATTAATTGATAATTCATATAGTAGAAAAGATAATCCATTAAAAGGGTTTAATATTAAACATAGAAAAGTTGAACTTATGAATTATTTTAAATCTTTAGAAATTTATTTGCATGAAAGAAGAGGTAGTATGGAAAGATTAAAAGCACAAGCATTTTTAGAATATCAAGTTTTATGATTATTTAAAACCTCTAAGATTTCTTCCAATTTTTTGTAGTTTTTCCAAATTAACTTTATATATACTATTTGTTGATATTCCACCTTCTGCATGATAATTTATGATTTGTATTGTTTCATCATGATAATTAATAACCATTTGATCACCATTATTATCTAGAATAGCTTGGAAATCATCTTCACTTTGCATACTATTTGAAAGTACATTAAAACTACTTCTTTGTATATTTATACCTTCTTCAGAGAATTTTGTTTTAAGACCTATTTTAAAATCAATAAATGCTTTATCTTTATTATATACTGGAGCTTGAGTAGGTTTTGGAGCAGGTCCTAACTTAGATGATGTTTTTTTAGGAATTGCAACCTCATTTTTTTCTTTTTCAAAGATTAATTTTTTATCTTCAGTCAATTTAAGAAAATAAACTTCTTCATTTTCATAATTAGTTTTTCCAGACATAGAAATTATTGGTTCTTGTAAATGAATTCTTGGCATATTATCATTAAATTCTTGAATTTTTCCTTGTTCCCATAAAATAATGCTTGCTCACTGGCCTTACAGGCACTATGCACATACAACTTTACGATACTTTTATAAACAACCACCACTTTTACTGATTCTGTGAGAGAGACGAGAAGGTGGATATATAAAAAACTATTTTCTCACAAGATTATATATGAATATAATATAAATTAATTGGCTAATATAGAGGTGTTATTCAATGAAAGGTAAGCCATTGCTGCCAAGCTTAAAGCAAAAGAAGCGTTATGTAGTATTTGAAGTAATTAGTAAGGACAAGCTTAAGTATAATGATATTAAGAAAGAGATTGATTCTGTACTAATAAGTTTTTTAGGTGAACTTGGATATGCAAAAGCTGGTATCATGTTCATTAATCAAAAACACAAATTTCCATATGGAATGATTAAAGTTAATCACAAATTTGTTAATGAATTAAAAGCGGGCTTAACTTTGGTTAAAAAAGTAGATGGTAAGAAAGTTATTGTTAAGAGTGTTGTTACAAGCGGCACAATAAAGAAATTAAGTAGTTATTTTAAATGAAATAATAAAGAATTAAAAAAAATATATAAGAAAAAAATTATTAAAAAATATAAAATAAATTAAAAAAATAAAAACAAACTATATATGAGGTGGAATTTAAAATGCAACCAATGGAACATCAAATGATGGGATATGACAGGGCAGCTGTAATGTTTAGTCCTGATGGAAGATTATTACAAGTAGAGTATGCTAAAAAAACAGTTAGACAAGGTTCAACTGCAATTGGTATGGTATGTAAAGATGGAGTTGTACTAGTAACAGATAAAAGAATAGTAGACCCTTTGATAGTTAAAAATGCTGTTGAAAAAATATGGCAAATAGATGATCATGTTGGCTCAACTGCGTCAGGAATATTAAGTGATGCAAGAGTTTTAATTGAAAGAGCTCAAGTTAAAGCACAACAACATAGAGTTACATATGATTCAGCAATAGATGTATTATCTGTTGTAAAAGATATATGTAATCTAAAACAAATATGTACACAATCTGGAGGACTTAGACCATTCGGTGTTTCTATTTTAATAGCAGGTATTGATGAAGATGGACCTAAATTATATGAAACAGATCCAACTGGAATATATTTTAGATATAAAGCAAGTGCAATTGGTGAATCTGAACTAGAAGTTGAAGAAATACTACAAAAACAATATAATGAAAACCTTACAATTGAACAAGGAATAGTTTTAGCAATCAGAGCATTGATAAAAGCTTTGGGTAAGAATTTTCATGTAGATAGGCTTGATTGTGCTTTTATTTCAATGCAAGATAAAAAATTCACTAAATTACAAAATAATAATTTAGATAAGTTTGTGAAAATAGCTAAAAAAAAGAAATAAAAAGAATTAAAATCAATACAAAAAGAAAAAATCAAATAAAAATAAAATAAACTAAATATGGAGATGAGATAATATGGGACAAGCAGGAGGAGTATATGATTTAACAAAAAAAATACATATTAATGTTGCAAGACTCAAAAAAGAAGGAGAAAATTTTGAAGTAGATGTTGATCCTGATTTAGCAATTAAATTCAAACAAGGAGATGAAAGTATAAGTATAAGAGAAATATTAAAAGCTCCAAAAGTTTTTAATGATGCAAAAAAAGGTATGCTTGCTTCTGAAAATAGAATGCAAACTATATTTAATACTAGTGATGCATATGAAGTTGCAAAAATAATTATCAAACAAGGAGAAATTCAATTAACTTCTGAGTATCGTTCTAAATTAGTTGAAGAAAAAAGAAAAAAAATAATTAATATCATACATAGAAATGGTATTGATCCAAAAACTAAGCTTCCACACCCTGTAGAAAGAATAGAAAATGCATTCAAGGAAGCAAAAGTTCACATAAATGAATCTAAAAAAGCAGAAGATCAAGTAAAAGATGTATTAGCAAAATTAAGACCAATATTACCAATTAAATTTGAAGTAAGAGAAATAGAAGTACACATTCCTGGAGAGTTTGCAGGCAAATCGTATGCTATAATTAAGAGTTTTTCTAAAATTCTTAAAGATAATTGGAATAATGATGGGTCATTAACTGCAAGAGTTGAAATACCTGCAGGTTTGACTGAAGATTTTTTTGATAAATTAAATAATTTAACACACGGAAAAGTAGAAAGTAAGATTCTTTCTACAAGATAAAATAAAAATTATGAAATATATGGAGGAGAAAAATGACAAGTAAATTATTAGTTAAACAAAAAGATATTGTTGTGCCAGGAGAAAAACTAGCACAAGGACTGGATTTTTTACCAGGAGAAAGAACATATAGAGAAGGAGATTACATTGTATCTTCAAGATTAGGATTAGTATCTGTTGAAGGTAGAGCTGTTAAGATTATTAAACTAGGTGGAAAATATATTCCAAAAGTTGGTGACAGAATAATTGTAAAAGTTTTTGATATCACATTCTCAGGATGGAGAGTTGAAACAAACTCTGCATATAGTGCAATGTTATCAATTGCAGAAGCAGGAGACCAATTTATTCCTAGAAATTCTGACTTAACAAGATTTTTTAATATAGGAGATTATATTTTAACAAAGATTAAAAATATAACTTCTCAAAATCTAATAGACATATCAATGAAAGACAGAGGTCTTAGAAAATTAGGAGAAGGAAGAATATTAAGTATTACTCCATGTAAAGTTCCAAGAGTTATTGGGAAAAATGCTTCTATGATTTCAATGATAAAAGATGCTACTGGATGTAGAATTACAGTAGGACAAAATGGTTTAATATGGTTAAATGGAGAAGATCCTAAAATGGAATTTATTGCAAGCAAAACAATAAAGAAAATTGAAGCTGAATCTCATTTTTCTGGATTAACAGATAGAATTAAAGAATTTCTAGAAAAAGAAACTGGGAAAAAAGTTGTAATTAATACTAACCCAAAACCAAGAGAAGATTCAAGACCTAAATTTGAACATAGACCTCAAAATAAAACATTTAATAGAAGGAGATGAATAAAAAATGAAACAAAGACTAGACGGAAGAAAATTTGATGAAGTAAGACCAGTTATTGCAAAAGTTGGAATAGTAAAAAATGCAATTGGTTCTGCAATGTTTCAAATTGGAAAAACAAGAGCAATTGCTGCAGTTTATGGACCTAGAGAACTTTATCCTAGATTTTTACAAAATCCTGAAAAAGGTTTACTAAGATGTAATTATAACATGTTGCCATTTTCTGGAACAAATGGTGGAAGAATTAGGCCAGGTGGAAATCGTAGAGCTAAAGAAATTGGTTTAGTGACTCAAAAAGCATTATTACCTGCTTTAGACTTAAGTGAATTTCCAAATGCTGTAGTTGATGTGTTTATTGAAATTGAACAATCAGATGCTGGTACAAGATGTGCAGGAATATGCGCAGCTTCAATGGCACTTGCACATGCAGGATTTCAAATGAAAGATTTAGTAAGTGCTATAAGTGTTGGTATTGTGGATAATGAAATCATTGCTGATATTGATTACAAAGAAGAACATTATCCTGAATTTGCAAAAGAAGAAATTAAAAGTGAATATTCAACAGATATTCCTGTTGCAATGATGTCAAACCTTGATAAATTTACTTTATTACAGCTTGATGGAAGAGCTAAAAGTGATGAACTGAAAAAATCATTAGAAATGGCAAAAAAAGCATGCCAAGACATATATGAAATACAGAAAAAAGCATTGAAACAAGCTTATGAGGTGCAAAAATGACTATTACAAAAAACCACATAATCAAACTAATAAAACAGAATGTTAGATTAGATGGAAGAAAGAATGATGAATACAGAAAACCAATTACAGTTGAACTTGGAGTAACAGAAGGAGCAGAAGGTTCAGCTAGAGTTATAATTGGAGACACAGAAGTTGTTGTTGGTGTTAAAATGGAAATAATGTCACCATATCCTGATTCACCTGATCAAGGAACTATAATGGTTGGTGCTGAATTAATACCATTTGCATCACCTGATTATGAATCTGGACCACCATCAATTAAAGCAATTGAACTTGCTCGTGTAATTGATCGTGGAGTTCGTGAAAGTAAATGTCTTGATTTTAAAAGTATGTGTATCAAATCTGGAGAAAAAGTTTGGGTTTGTGCAATAGATATTATACCTATTAATGCTGCTGGTAACATGTTTGATGCAGGCGCAATAGGTGCATTAGCTGCTTTAATGGATACAAGACTTCCTGCATTAGAAGAAAAGGATGGAATGTACAAAATAAATTATGAAGGAGAAAGAACTGAAAAAATTAAGTTAAATAATCAACCTATATCATGCACTGTGCTAAAAATAGGTGATAATTTTGTTGTTGATCCTTTGCCTGAAGAAGAAGAAATTTATGATGCAAGATTAACAGTTGCAGTTGATGAGTCAGGTGATATTTGTGCAATGCAGAAAGGTGGAGATCATGCTTTAAGTGCTGATGAAATCATGAAAATGGTTGAGTTGGCTAGTAAGAAGTGTGGTGAGTTGAGAAAGTTTTTGCCTAAGAAGTAGAAATAAATACAACAAAAAATGCAAAAAGAGATAGAAAACCTAATACTAAAGTTTGCATTGCAGAATGCAGTAAAGTTTAATGGTAGAGCTAATCCTGGTGCTATTGTTGGGAAACTTCTTGGTGATAAACCTGAACTTAAGTCTCAGATGAAAGAGATTGGTAAGGAAATTTCTCGGATTGTTAAACATGTTAATCTAATGAAACGAGAGAGTCAGGTTGCTAAGTTAAAAGAAATTGATCCTTCACTTTTGGAGAAGAAGAAAAAGGTTTCTAAAAGACAAGCAGGATTACAAGAACTACAAGGTGCAGAAGATGGTAAAGTTAATACAAGGATTCCACCAGAACCTAGTAAATATAATCATCTTGGACATGCACTTGCATTCTTAATTAATTATCTTTATGCTAAGAAGTATAATAGCAAATGTGTACTAAGATTTGATGATACTAATCCTAATAAATGTAAACAAGAGTATGTTGATGCAATGATGAAAGATGTTATTGAATATCTAGGTATAAAACCAGATTCTCAGTTCTTTGCATCAGATAAAATGAAAGAGTTCTATAAATATGCTGAAAAATTAGTAAAAGAAGGAAATGCATATGTCTGTTTTTGTGAACAACAAAAAATGAGAGAAAATAGACGTGCAGGAATTGAATGTGAATGTAGAAATAAAGATGTAGAAACAAATTTAACACAATGGAAAAATATGTTAAATAAAAAATATGAAGAAGGTGAATGTTGTCTAAGAATCAAAGGTGATATGGAATCCTTGAACCATGTAATGAGAGATTTTGTTATCTGTAGAATTACTTTAGCACCACATTATAAACATGGACATAAGTATCATGTATGGCCTAATTATGATTTTGAGAGTGCAATTGCTGAACATTTGACTGGAACAACATATATTCTACGTCCTACTGAATTTGGATTAATGAGAATTGAGTTACAAGATTATATTAAAGATAAATTAGGAATAAGTAAACAAAAAGAAATACAGTTTGGAAGATTTGTTGTCAAAGATGCACCAACACAAGGTAGAGTTATAAGAGAACTTATTGAATCTGGAAAAATGAAAGGTTGGGATGATCCTAGGTTAGTTACTTTGCGAGCATTAAAACGTAGAGGGTTTGTAAAAGAAATGTTTTATGACCTTGTAAAAGAAGTAGGATTGTCTAAATCAAACACTAATATTGACTGGACTTTATTATCGTCAATCAACAGGAAATATCTTGACCCTATATGCAAAAGGTTCTTTTTTATGTCTCATCCTAAATTAATTACAATAAAGAATGCTCCTAAAAGAGAAATTAAATTAAAATTCCATCCTGATGATAAAATAGGTGGACGTGATTTTTCTGTTAGTGAAGAGTTTTATATTGAAGAAAAAGATTATAAGAAATTTAAAGAAGGTGGTTTTTACAGGTTAATGGATTGTCTTAATTTTAAATTTGTTAATGGAGAATGTGTGTTTGATTCTCTTGATCATGAACATTACAAAGAAAAAGGTAGCATGATTATGCATTGGTTACCTAAACATGGAAATGTTGATGTAGAAATCATGATGGATGATGCTAATGTTTTGTCTGGTTTAGGTGAACATAATATGAAAGTTCTGAAAGTTGATGATATAATTCAAGCGCAAAGGTTTGGGTTTATTCGGTTAGATGAAATTACTGATGAAAAAATGAAGTTCTGGTTTACACATAAGTAGAATTCGTCACTCTCAAAGGCTAAAAGGGTAATATTTGGGTGTTTGATGGAAAAGATTTATATATGAGTTCGTTTTTTAAAAAATTAGTTTAAAAACAATAGTTAAAGTCTATAAGGGGTGATAAGATGTTAATTGTTAAAGCTAAAATAAAAGAAACTTGCCAAGGTTTTAATGTTTCAAGTGATGTTGCTGTAGCTCTAAATGTAAAGTGTGAAGAACTTTTAAAAGCAGCTTGTAAAAGAGCAGAAGGTAATAGTAGAAGAACAGTAATGGCAAAAGATTTGTAATTTTAAAAATTTTATTATTTATGGGATTATTTTAATCTCATTTATTTCTTTTTATTTTATTTGTGTTTCTAAATCTTGATCAATTAGAAATTGAATAGGCATTTGTACTAATGTACGATAAGTTCTTCCAAACAAATCATCCTTTTCCCTATCTTCATATGTTAATTGTTCAATATTATTTAAAATTCTTTTAATAACATTTGGTTTATCTAAATACATTTCTTTACCTTCAATTGAAGATTCACCATCATAATACCCTTGTTCTTCTTTTTCCATAAGAGACTTTATATATCCAATATTTTTCATTCCAAAATAAATAAAAGCAGTTTTAAATTTATTAAACCATACTTCTTTAACTTCTTTAAATGAAGGATTGTTAAGATTAACATTTTCACCTAAATAAATTCTTAAATCCTGAGCAATTGCATGGTTTATATATCCTACTTTCCTTTCATATGGTGTATCTTGCATAGAAGGATGACTTAAAAAAATAGCAAGTGTATATGGCATTGTTGCTAATCCAAATTTATGAAAATCATTAAAATCAAACCCATTATATTGTCCAAGTAATTTTTTGAAATTAACTGGATCAAATTTTCTAAATTCCCCAAAATAATCAAAGATTTCATTAATATTTCTAGCATCATAATTTAAGGCATTTTCATGACCTGAAAAATGAAAATCTAAAGGTTTTTCAGTCATTTTAACTTCTAATTGTTTTTTTAATAAACAATTTCCAGGATGATTATCATGAGAAACATATCTTAATCCAATTGGGAATCTTCTCTTCTTACCTTTATAGAAGAAAGAAGGATTTTTAGGAGCATTTACTTGTTTCATAGCTTCTTTTAGTTCATCTCTTAATTCTATCATATCATTATGGTGTGCTTGGAACCAAAGAAGTTTTTTTAGTTCATGATCTTTCATAGTATAATCACACCATTCAGTACTAACATCACTTGAAACTAATTTACCCATCCAACCAGCTAATGCAACTTTACCAATTTTTTCTTTTAATGGAGCTACTTCATCTTCCAAACTCTTAATTATTGGTGCATATTTTGTTTTATTTTGGTATGGTAGAATTTGATTAAAAAAATTATCTAATCTTGTTTCAATTTCTTCATAATTTAAAGTAGTCAAAAAATCAGAAATATTTTTACAAAATGGTGTTGTATCAAAATTACTTTTTTCAAATGCAATTCTTGCAATAGTATCATTAATAAAAAATCCATCAATATACCTAGCAACTTTATCTCCAATATAATCTAAATTATCTTTATCTAAACGTGTGCTTTCATTTTCAACCAAAATTGGTTTATCAGAACATCTTTCTTGAAGTTGAATTTTTAAATTATTAACTTGTTTACAAAGAGCGTAAACATTATCATCAAATGATCCACCTTCATAATAATCTTGATATAATCTTTTTTTTTCAACATTATAATAAATTACTTCAGGAGATAATCCTCCAAATTGATTAAACATAAGCATTAACATCAATTGCTTATTAAAAGAATCACTTGTTTTTGCTCCAGGAATTATATTACCACTCATAGATCTAGGAGTGTCTAAGATTTCTTTTAAAAAAAAAGTACCCCAAGGAGTATTAACATAATAAAGTTTACTATTGAGTCCAGTACTATTTTTGCAACTATTAACAGAAATATTGTCTTGATCAAGTTCAAATTCCACTCTTTCTACTGATTTATTAACAATATTAGAAATATCTTCAAGAATTCCTTCTTCTTTTATATCCTTTTGTTCCATTTTTGGCTTTGTAATCTATTCTTATTTATAAATAATACTATATCTCTATTCCCCCTTATAAAAGAAAATGTATATTTAATATATAAAGGTTTCTGTAATTTACTATTGTTGAGTGAATATGTCTGAATAGTGTTAAACATGCCTTTAAGTGTATATTAGCCTTCCTAAATGATGAATTCTTTCTGCAGAATCCTTTATTTTTTCTATTATAATGGAAACATTATTTGCATCTAATTTCTTACCATAAAGATCATTACATGTTTCCATCATTTTTCTCTTATTCCCAGCTAATTTTAATGCTAATTCTTTATTATCACTATAATATGCTTTCATAGTGTTTGTATAATAACTTTGAACGTCCTTTAATAATTCTTTTATACATTTTTCATGTTTTTTAAATTTAGTAGTTTCAACTACTTTAGCAATTCTTTTTACATTATCTCCAACTTCTTCAATAAATTTACCCCATTGCCAAGTTTTAAGGAGCTCTTCAGGAGAAATATAATAAGGTTTGTCTAAAGAAGGATAATTTAACCTTACTTTTATTGATCTAAATAACAAATAACTCAGTCTATTAATATCTTTATCTCTATCCCATATATGATGTGATTTTTTTTCTTTAAAACACTCATTTAAATCTACCATCATTGATCTAGTAATATTATCCATTTTCCTTAATAAGCTCTTAATATCGATTGTTTTCATATCTAAGAAGTCTCTTGCAATAATTTTTTCAGAACTTTGTTCCATAATTTCTAAAGCAAGTAATCCATGCAATATATCTCTAATATCTGCACCTTTATCTTTTAATTCATGACCAGACAAAGTTATATTTTTAAAATTATTAATATATGCTGGAACAATTAATCTTTGAATTTGTTCTTTTGATTTACCATTGATATTTATAATGATAGTTTTATCTTCAGGACTTTCTTTTTCTAATTTATTAGATAACACTAATTTATTTTTTTCTATATCAACGCTAATACTATCTCCTTTCTTCATCTTATTTCTTTCAATCCATTTCTTTGGTAGACTCACTACATAAGATGATTTTCCAAACGCAATTAGTTTTCTAAATTCAACCATTTCAATCCCCCCGAATGATTAATGTAAACATATACTCATTAGTGATAATATATTGTATATATACTATATGGAGAAAGTATATATATTTAAATGTTTGTATAAATAATTATAACATATTTGGGGGTGTATATATGGTTCGAAATATTTTAAAAGAAATAGAATTAGATGTAAGTAGAATAGATAGTGTAGACTTTTCAAATGAAATCGAAGAAATGCTTGATAATGATCAGATATCGCCTGTAGAAGCTGCATTTATGCAAGGCTGGGAAGAAGCTGGTTAAATAAATATATATTTTCTGTAATAAAAGAATAAAATAGAGATAAGAGTCTAAACTTCCATCTTTATCTCAGATTTAGTTGTTTTTTCATCTATTGTGATTTCTCTTATGATCTTACCTATCCTAACTGCTTTTAATCTAGCCATTGCTGGATTATTTTCATATTGTTTAGGTACTTTGATTTTGTCTATTACATATGTATGCTTGATCTCTGCATTCTTGAATTTGTCTGTTTTTGTGTCAAACAAGAACTCTTTCACTAAAATATCAAAGTCAGTTTTAGGAAATTTAGCTGTTAAGAACTTTTCTAAGACTTTTCCTGGCTTTGGTACAGACTTTTTAACATTTAATACATAATCGCCTGACCTTAGTTTTAATAATAAAGGATATTTGTTGAACTTTTCTACAAATTGTTTGAACTTGTTTGCATCTAGTTCAGCTGTAATTGTGTGTTTTTTTCCTGTTTTTTTCTTAATTTCTGCTCCTGCTTGTTCTAAATCAGAAGTAATATCTTGTTTAGAAACAACAACTCCATTTAGTTTCACATTTTGTTTTATTAATTTAGAAAATAAGTCAAACATACAGTCCAAATATTCAAATCCTGCTTTTATTTGTATATTCTTTCCACCTACTTTGATTGTAAATAATTCTTTTGTAAATTCACCAAGACTATATCTTATGAATTTATTGTGTACCCATTCGTCTGTTTTTTTATTATATATGTTTTTTATATGGTTCATATTCACTCAACCTCCGGTTTCGTTCATAGATTAAAAATCAAGATTTCTAATCATTTTGTTTTACCTCTGAAATATTTTATTATATATCCAAAACTGTATCTACCTGTTATAAAACCACCTGTTAATAACAAAGCCCAGCCTAAAGTATAATAAATTAATCCTTGGATCCAGTTTGCATTTGAGTTAGGGTTTGATGCTACTATAAATATGCTGATTGCAGTGAATAAGAAGCTGATTACCATAAGGAATGTTCCGTATTTGATTAATTGCTTATGTCTTTTTTTAATCTTTATCTTCTTAAGATTCATCTTTTTAATCCTAATTTGTTTCATCTTTTCTATATTGATTTTTTTCATGATTATTATTGTTTTTGTTTTGTTTATTTTAAATGTTGTGGTTATTTATATGTTTTAATATATATAATAAAGTATAGTGATTCTTATAAACATTCTATAGCTCCAGATTGATATTGAATATAAGAGGTATATAAAATGGTTGGAACAAATGGTAAAAAACGAGAAAATAAATTTTTGATAATAGGAAATAAAAGAAAAAATACTGAAAGAATACCAAAACCTAGACGTGTTTATGCATTAGAAGTGTTTGCAAATGTTTATTATGTAGGCAATGTTGAGATGACTGAAAGTACAGGTGGTTCAATGTCAAAAGAAAAAAAAGATAGGTTAGTAAATGTTATAAGGCAAACTCATCAAAATTATGATAATCTTAATGAACTTCTTTCTGAATTAGCAAAAGAGTATGTAGATACTAAAGACCCATATAAAGAAAAGAGAGTACCACTTCAAATTGATTCTTATCCAAGAATGGATATTACAGATAGAGTTACAGAATATAGAAAAAGATTGAATCTAAATAATGAAGGTGATAATAAATGACTGAAAAAAGTTTAAAAGAAGTATATGATGAAATGAATAAACAAGTTTTTGCATTAGAAGTATTTGCAAATGTTTTTTATGTAGGAAATATTCCTCTGAATCCAAGTACAGGAAGTTCAATGATAACAAGATCAAAATCAACATTAACAAATTTTATAAGAAAATATTTTGAAAAAGGTACAAGTACAAAAGATACTTATCTATCTTTAGCTAAAATTTATGCATGTTCAGAAAAAAATGATTTAGGAGGATCTATTGAACTACCTATTGACATGTGTCCAAAAACAGATATAACAAATTTAGTTATAGAATATAAAAAAGACATCACTCAATAACATTACTTTCTTTTATTTTTGTTGTGTAGATATTGTTTTTACCTATCTTTAACTGAATATCATTGTAATACACCTTATAATCTTTAACACTTAGCTTTATCTTTACAAAGTCTTTGTACTCAACTCTTGATTTCTTATTATCATAGCCTTGTACTTCGACTACAGAGCCAGGTTTTGCATCAGTTGTTAACAATTCACCATTCTTACTATCTTCGCTTTCTAATGCTACCAATAACATTCCTTCTGATTTAACACCACGAAGCTTTGCTGGCTTTAGATTAGATACAACTATAATATTTTTATCTTGGAGTTCTTCTTTTGTATACATCTCTCTAATACCTGCAACTAAAGTGATTTCATGATCTGTTAAAACCTTCATAACATATAGTTTATCAGCACCAGGATGATTTTCCACACTTAATATTTTTCCAACTTTAAGTGATAATGGAAATATTGGTTTTTGTTTTTGTTCAGGCTTTTCAATTTTAGGAAACAATGGTTTTGATTCAGTTACTTTACCAGATGTTGTTAAGTTCCATTTAAAATCTTTAATATTTAGTTCTGGAAAATTAAACTGTTGTTTGATTTTTTCAGCAGTTTCTGGTAAAAAAGGATATAATAATAAATTAATCAATCTTAATGCATCTGTTGTTGTGTATATAACTTTAGATAACTCTTCCTCATCTTCAATTTTCCATGGTTCTTTATCATTAATGTATTTGTTTGTTTGTTTAATAAGTCTCCATATTAAATCAAGTGAATTATTAAATTCGAATTTGTCCATAAACTTGTTAATTTCAGTTATTATTTCTTTTGTTTTGAATAATTCTTCTGATTTGGATTTTGGAATAGTCAAGTCAAAGCTTTTTTTTAATAAAGCAGTTATTCTCATTACAAGATTGCCTAATTCATTACCTAATTCTGTATTATATCTTTGAATTAAGTCGTGTTCTGAAAAGTTTCCATCTTGTCCTACAGAAATTGATCTTAAAAGGTAATATCTTAACACATCTGCACTATATTTGTTTATCATTTCAATTGGATCTATGACATTGCCTTTTGTTTTAGACATCTTTTCTCCATCTTTGTCGTTTATGAAACCATGAGCATACACTTGTTTTGGTAATTTGATGTCAGCAGCAATTAACATAGTTGGCCAAATTACTGTATGGAACCATAAAATGTCTTTTCCAATAATATGTACATCTGCTGGCCAGAATTTTTTAAATAATTTATTAGGATAATCAATACCTGAGACATAATTTATTAATGCATCAAACCAAACATAAATCACATGTTCAGGATCATTAGGTAAATGAATTCCCCAATCAATAGTTGATCTTGATACACACAAATCTCTTAGACCTTTGTTTAATCTTGATAATATTTCATTTTTCCTAAACTCAGGATAAATAAAGTTTGGATTTTCTTCTATATGTTTTAATAATTCTTTATGATACTTAGACATTCTAAAGAAGTATGCTTCTTCTCTAAGAACTTGTAATGGTGTTTTGTGTGTTGGACACATTTTTTCATCAGTTATATCTTTTTCTGTGTAATAAGTGTTACATTTGTCACAAAAAAAGCCTTCATAAAATCCTTTGTAAATATCTCCTTTGTCAAATACTTTTTTAAATATTGATTTTGCAACTTGTTTGTGCTTTTGAGAACTAGTTCTAAGAAAGTCGTCATTGGTGGCACTAAGCTTCTTACTAAAATCTATAAAAATCTTTGAATATTTATCAATAAATTTTATAGGATCCATACCTTGCTTTTCAGCAGCTTTCTTAACATGTTGACTATTCTCATCTACTCCAGTTAAGAAAAAAATATCATTACAAAAAAACCTTTTCCATCTCGCAAGAGCATCAGCTATACATTTCTCATAAGCATGGCCCATATGAGGCAAAGCATTTGGA
>CEPZ01014453.1_pt1 | contig 23505 bp, 54 predicted proteins | sample 530461 | NCBI WGS metagenome assembly CEPZ01 (sample SAMEA2620106, study PRJEB7988) | marine metagenome | isolation source: saline water (ENVO:00002010), including
TAGTCCTCCGTTTATTCCACCAGATCCACGTCTTATTAGTAAGAAGCCATTAGATTTAAAGAGTGGTGTTGGTGGAGATCCTGCTAGACAAAAATTTGTTGATTTAGGTCTACAAGATCAACCGGGTATTCCTTTAAATACTCCTGGTGTATCTGGGCGTTCTGCACCAGATTTTGATCCAGCCAGCGGGCCTCAAAGACAAAATTATCAGACCGGGAGTTTTAGAAATCCTACTGCACGACGGACAGACATTTCTCCCACACAAGAGGCAGTAGGTAGAAGGAAAACAGAACCATCTGCTCCTTATCCTTTAACTGAATTTAGAAGTATTACTTCGGGGGTGCCCGAAGGATATCCTGCGAGGTCACAAGGAAGATTTGGACAAGATCCAAGAGGTGAAGCATTATTTCAAATAAATCGTGGTGATACTAGATATCATCCCCCGGCATCTTTTAGGAAAGTTGGGAAATATACTAAAGGAAAAGAACCGTGGACTTCCTCTACAGCGGCTCGGGTAGACCAATTAGAGCATGTATGGAAATTACGTCCTTCAGATTCTGTATTTCCTAAGGAAGAAGTGCAGAGGTTTTATCAAGAAAAACATCCATTTTCAAGAGGTAATTTCCCTTGGTCTAAATGGGATGAGAAAGAAGTGGGGTATAAACAGCCCGTATCTGAAACATTTAATGAGTGGGCAAAGAAATTTCCTAGAGCTTTTAAACAATTACAACAGAACCCTACAGGTAAATTGTGGTTGAAACATCATAATTTGATGCCAACCACCACAAACACAGCAAATCAGTCAGGTAGAATGTCTAAGAGTGACACACTATGGTTCGCTGCTATAGACACATTATATGACATTTCTAAAGGGAGTCCTCCTACTAAGAGAAAATATTCTAAAAAAGAATTTAGTGCTCCGAAGTGGAAGAATTTAACATTTACACAAACTGATGACGAGAAATTAAAGAGTCCCTTTACCCCTCCTGAAGAAAAAAGTAAAATAACTTCCTTGAAAGATGCAGAAAGTGGTTTCGCTTTTGAAGATTCTCCTCCTAAAGTGTAGAGAAAGAAATTAGATTTTGGTTCCCGGGAATTAAAACTTACTTCTAGAAATCCTAAGAAGCTAACTACTATATCACATAGGATTAAAAAAGGTATTTAAAGATACAACCATTTATTACAAATATAGTCTCAGGTAAATCGGGACAACAAACAGCATTAATAGAATTAGATGGCCTGTATCCTGAATGTAGCAACCTGATAAAGGATACTAATCTCCCTAACCTCAGTTGCTGGGTAGCACCCAATTCGTGTCATCGTGGAACATTCACCACTTGTATGGCTATCTTGGTGGAGAGAGCTTATAAGCTCTTTGCGGGACTCCCAAAATTAGAAGTAATAGTATTGTATTGGGAAGCAGATTATAAAGATGCCCCTTACGGAAAGCGGAAGTGGGGTTTGATCATAGATCGTGACGAACATTCCGAAATGCACCTTTCCCCATTGAACCGCTGGGCGTTACAGAAACTCAATAAAGATGTTGGAAAGAGATTTTCTGTAGATTTTGGCTGATTATGGGCTAATTTCAGTCTGAGATTCGATTCACTTTTTTACTTGACAAGGGACTACCATGGTGGTAGACTGGTATCGGTCAGTGACCTCTATGTTCTGGAACATCAAGACTGAGCATGGTATGGTCTATATACAGTGTCCTGCTTGTGAAGTATATATTGTTGCAAAGAGATTTAGATCCCATACTTCTTGGCATACAGATTGTTTGAGGCTACGGTGGTTAAATTAGCTTATGCGATTTACTTGGCCCAGAAAAGGGGATGTTGTTAGCTTAGAGAATGAATCTAAGTTTAGAGTGATTGGTATTAAAAGAAGCTCCTAAGCTTTAGGCGGTATGTGGCTTAGACTTGATGGGTGCAGAGGTCATTATAATTCTGCAGGACTCACTTTTGTTAGAAGAGAAGAATGATTACACTCGAGATTTATCCCAATTTCACTAAGATTACGGGAACTTATGACAGAGAGCTAATTGATGAAGCTACCAGATTCAAGAAAGCTGGGTATCGTCATTCTAGAGCATATAAGAAACATGTGTGGGATGGCTATACCAGATTATTCATGGCTAAGAAGGAGCTTTTTCCTACAGGTTTGTTGAATAGAGTCATTCGGCAGTACAAGAAAGCTTACCCGGGAATTACTTTTAATCTTGAAGATCATAGAGTATTTACTGATGATTACATCCCTGCATCTGAAATAAAATTAGAAGGAATTGATTTATATAGTCATCAAGTAACCGCTATTGATGCCATGTTGAAGAAGAAATTTGGGGTACTCTGGGCAAGTACCAATAGTGGTAAAACGGCTGCAGCGATAGCTGTGATCAAATCCTTGAATCAACCAGCAGTTTTTCTTACTAAGGGTAAAGATCTACTTGAGCAGACTTATGACCGTTTTTGTACCCGGTTGGGATCAAAGGGCATCGGATACATTTCCTCTAGTAGATGGGACCCTAGAAAGTTTACTGTTGCTTCTGCTGATACTCTTGGTCGTCGCCTTACTCCTGCACGTAGAAAGAATACTGGAGAATATCCACAGGGGTGGAAAGAGAAGAAACAGCAAGTAGTAGATTTTCTGCAGAGTGTCAATGTGATGGTCGTGGATGAATGTCATTCTTCTGCAGCTAAAGGTCTTTGGAACGTTGGTAGAGTCTGTAATGCCAGTTATAGGTACGGTCTTAGTGGTACTCCTTTTGGGAGAGGAGACAAGCAGGACCTGAAGATTATTGCACTCACAGGAGAGGTCATTCACAAGATTTCTAATAAAGAGATGATCGAAGAGGGGGTGTCTGTACCAGTAGATATTCACATGGTAGATGTAGATTTCCCAAATATTCCTCATAGGGCTGATTATGAAATGGTCTATGCCTCAGGAATTACTGATAATGAATATAGAAATAGAATTATATGTAATTTAGTTGACGCGAATTATAAGAAAGGAAAACAAGTACTAGTTCTTGTAAAAAGAATCGAACATGGTTATAGATTAGATCAACTACTATACACCTTTGAGGACAAAGCATTCTGCCCCCATAAGTTTATTCATGGGTCTACTGATATAGAGGAAAGAAGTGAAACTCTTCAAGACTTTAAAGATGGTGTTCTCAAAATACTTATTAGTTCTGTCATTCTTGATGTGGGTGTGGATATTCCAAACATTGATGTTCTCATTCTTGCCGGTGGTGGTAAATCGTATATCAAGGCCTTACAACGAATTGGTCGTGGGCTCCGTTTGGGGCAGAATAAGGAGCGACTTACTGTATATGACTTTACAGATCTTACCCACAAGTACTTGGCAGATCACTCGATGGGGAGATTGCGGGCGTATGATAACGAAGATTGTTTCAAGATAGATAGTTTGAGTGGGATGGCTATAAGTGACTTATGAGTGTTGAAATTAAAGCTGAAATTAAATTGGCCGAGATTGAGAAATGGTTAAAAGATCAGTTAGTTTCTTGGGGGTATAGCAAGGAGGATGCCAGATCAATTGGTAATTATGAGGCTGTAAAATATAATTTAGGCAAGATACAGGTAGCAAAGTGTATCTTAGAAATAATAAAATATGAGTAGATTAAGAGAGAAATTCGAAAATAGTAGCCCTGAGGAAAAGCAGGTATTTCTGCAGAATATGAGAGATATGGGTATGGTACATGAAGCTTCATATGAATTGTTAGACAAAAGTAATACTGAATTATCTCAATTATTGTTGGAAGTTTTACACGACACTCCTCAAACTGAAATGAAATTTGCAGTAATTGAAGCTGCTGTTTGGAGACTCGCCGGTTATGGTAAAGAAATAACTTGTGTCGAATGTGCTCAAGATCAATCTATTCATGATTTCTATATGGTAGAGGCTACATTTCCAACTAAGGATTTGATCTGCATTGATTGCCGTGAGAAGGAATGAGTTTGCCTAATGTTTTATATTTTAGAAAATGGTGAGCCCAAGAAGGTCAATGACATATCAGAATGGTCTAGATGGTTTGATGACTTAAGCAAGAGAGTTATTAAACAAACTCTAGTTTCAGTAGCTGGTAAAACAGTGGAGATTTCTACTATTTTTACAGGAACCCATATGTATCCTTCAAAACCACTAATGCTTTGGGAGACAATGATCTTTGGTGGTAAGTATGATCTTTGGCGGGAAAAATACTCATCTGAAGAAGAAGCATTATTGAAGCATGAAGATTTATGTGTAATGGTTTTAAAGAATGAAGAGTTAGAATTATGAACTATCCAGTGTGCCCCAAGTGCAGTGATAAATTAACTATTGGTAGTATTGAAGGTTGTGATGATTTTGAGATTACTTTTGATATCTATTGTGGATCTGGCTGTCAGGTAGATGGAGATATCACATGGCAATGGACTACCGCTGAAATAGACTTAGAGGATGATGAATAATTCTTATTGGGGTAAGTAAGAATGAGGAGATTACGTGGCAGTACGAGTAGATCAACTTCTACCGGGAAACAGGATCTTGGTAAAACTCAAGCGGTCATTCAGGATATCGGAACAGGGGACTAATCCTGTTGCAGTTGCTTCACATAGAAGCAGAGGTACCATAACTGAGTTTACAGGGGTTATTCTCAGGCAATTTGTCTACCAAGGTCAGAGAGCCATGGAAGTCAATTGGATTGATAGAAAGAATCACAAGCACGGGAAAGCTGTCATACCCTATGTAGCTATTCACCACATCTGGAGGTATGGTGGGCAAAAGACCAGTCCCGTAAAAAACAGAACTCCTACAGAAGACAGGACAGTTGCATCAGATACAATCACATGGCCATATACGGCAAACCAGATGCCTCCTCTGGATGTGTACAGTGAGAAGATAGATCTGAGATGGGCGATAACGTAGAATTAATTCAAAGATTTGCTGACCTTGCTTTGGGAATTAGGGTAGCACCCCATAGAGAATATATACTCATTGATGTTATGGAAAAGCTAAAGAAAAATTTGGATGATGAAGGCTACACCAGTCTTATGGGGGCTTTTCTTCAGTTTAGAGATTGTGATCTTAAAGATATTTTTTGTGAAGTAATTAAGGAGTTAAAAGAAAAGTATGACGTATACGTATGATGAAAAAAGAATTCAGGAAATTGGTTTTAGACTTAAGGATTTGATTACAGATTATCCTTGGAGAACTGAAGAGCACCATAGTACAGATGCTATGGTAGTTAGATCTTGTATGCCAGGAAAGAGTCAAGCTATTCTGGTATGTAGAGAGGATGCCCCTTTCATTGCCAATGCTCCGTCAGATGTGCATTATTTATTGAATCTGGTAAAACAAATGCGGAGTCAAATCGAGGAAGCTGAGAAGATTAAATCAGCATGGACTACTATGAATGGGTTAGCTAAATGACTGCAATTTGCCCAGAATGTAAGAATAGATATGATCCTCTAGAAACCTCTTCTCCCATTTGTCAGAGTTGTGAGGCAGAGGCTGCTGAGAATTATGACAAGTGGTTGGAGAATCAGTATTCAGATTGTGATATGGATGATTATCTAGGGTACCCGGAGGACGAAGAAGAGTATATTGGTTGTTGTTAAAGATGCTTAATGATTTACGAGAGAGAGCTTTAGCATTACATGGGGCTGGAGTAATTCAGTTAGATAAATGCCATAACTCATATCATGCTGAGTATGAGGGAACAATAGGTGATGCACACTGTTTATCATGTGGGGGTACTGGTTTTAATTTGAGTGATGGTGAGATTTTATTAGCATGTGTGAAAGCGGGTGTGCAAGTACAGCCAAAATGGAATGGTACTCAAGTAGTAAGTTATTACGGGAAGAATTTATCTGTGGTCTGGGATGGTAGCGTCATGAATCAAGGGCCATATAATACCCCCACTGAGGCTGCCATAACAGCTTTAGAAGCTACTTTATGATAGATAAACATACGTATGGTTAAAATTGGCAAATGTGACCAGTGTAATCAGTGTGGTCTGATTCAATTTAGTATTAAGTCTAAAGTAATGCTTTGTAAGGAGTGTTATAAGAAGGCGATTGATTCTGCAGAAAGAGATGATGCTGATATACATACACCAGACGGTGTGTTATTACGTAGACATAAAAAATCTTGGGAAGAATAATGTACAAAAATATTACTAGATGGGATCCTGCAGTCGATGAGAACCCACCAGATAAAGATGTGGTGATTATTGGAGACGACATATTCCTAGATGTGAATTGGCAGAATCAATACATTGACTACGTCTTCAATAAAATTGCCACCGCATCAAATACTCGATTTCTGTTACCAACAGAGGACGTAGAGAGAGTAGACCAGTGGTTTGTGTGGGCATGGGAGTCTTCTGATATTGGGGAGGATCCATGGCCTTCTTCTAATTTGACACTTCTGAGCCCACCTTCAGATTTAGAATTATTATTGAAGTTGCCTACTGTGGGATATGGGGTTTGGGTGCGGGAGGATGCAGATTGGTTCGATATTTATACCGTGACGCAAATGAAAGCTAAAACACTTTCTACTGTCTTATTTGATGGCGAGGTGTGGTACCAATGTATTGGTATGGATTGTGATTGCCGTTTCGGGATTCGATGCTCTGGCCGAACCAAGGTATTTTACTCTTTAGTCGAATCTGCCAAGAAGGCTGGAATGGGGGTATTTTGTGGGTGATAAAATGAGTTCGTTTTTATTGAGTGTATTGGTTATGGGTGGCATTGCGGTGATAATGTAACCGAAGCTCACTGGGATGGAGAGGGTGAAGAGTTGTAAGGATTGTAAAGGAGATCATTGATGGTTGCTGTTAATACACTAGGAATAGGTAGGGAAGTCTACATAATTCTCAGACCTACTTTTCTTTTTAGAAAGAAAATTTCTGGAATCCAACTCGTAGTTCCTGAGAACAAAGGTACTGTTAGATCTGTTTTTGGCCAAGTAGTTAGACACTTTACTTACGCAGGAGAACCTTCTGTAGAGGTCAATTGGAATGCTGAAGTAGGTAATGATTTTGGAGCAGCTATTGTTCCTTATAAAGCTATTCAAAACATGAACATGAATCCAGCAGTAGCTATTGATGAATCTGTCGTAGCCACACCTACTTCTAGGACCAGTTTTACCTCTACTACTGTTGCAGATTATTCAACGAGGATTGATTTTTGAGTAATTATACTTTAACTGTAGGTGTTTCTGAGGATGTTAAAAATAAATTAGAGTGTATGAAACGAGATTCATGGAAAGTCATGGGTGTTGAGGGCCAGTTTAAAAATAACACAGAATTATTTCAAAACATCTTTGCTCTTTATGGAATCATTTTCAATGCTCTAGCAAGTGGTGATAAAGTTTATATTGAAAAACCAACTGGAGAACGAGACGAGATAGAGTGTGCTGGATGAGGTATGTTTGTATTACAACTGGAGCAGGTGCTTGGACCAACAAAGCCATCTCTCTCCATCTAGCCAAGAAGAAAGCTGGGATTCACAACATGGATTTAGAGATGATCTCTTCTGTTCCTAGTGGGCCTGTTGAAATTATACAAAAAAGTGACTTGTTCAAGAAAGCTGTTGGTAAAACATTAAAGTGTTTTGGTATTATCGAAGCGTCACAAACTCGACAACAGTTGTCAGCATGCGTAGGTGTGTTACCTACAAATCCTGCCATATTTGATTGTGGTTGGTCTGACAATAAAGATCCTAAGTATATTCTGAGTAGTGTTGGTGGGGGCTTGATTAGAACTTATGAAGATGGTACTAAGGATCAGGCTGTTAAACCCTATGTTGGTGATGCTTCGATAAAAAGACGAGATAAGCCTTGGATAGCTGTATGTGCAGTTGCTATAATCCTAGAGGACCAAGTAGTTCCTTCTGATCTTGACTATGATAAGAAGATTTTAGAAAGTATTCAGAGGTTTGAATGAGAACTTTAAAAGTCGAGTTTGATTTGAGTTGGGATAGCACTGAAATCACATCATGGGTGAATGAGCACAATGATGGTTTGAGTAAAGAAGATCGTGTTAGTAGGAGAATTATAGTGGAAGAACTAACTCCTGACAATTTTAGAAGTTATATCTGTTGGGCAGATTATCCAGAAGATATCAGTATAGAAGGGTTTCTGGAATACATTGTTGAGGATTTATAGTGGATCGAGAAGTAATCAGGCATACTGATGAAGCTATTATTCCTGAAAGGTTTTCAGTACTCATAGAGAAAGCTGAGGATATGGATGTATGGCTAGCTCATGTACCAATTATAGGGTGGGTTACATTCGATGGAGATTTCTTTGAAGTTGTCAAGGCTGTTCATGAAGGAATATGGTTGATGTTGTCTGATGTTAATTCATTAGATGGTTATGTAATAGATGAAGAGAAGTTAGCTCAGTGTGAGAATCCTTCTACAGGTCAATTTGTTACTTCAATTACGTGGGAAGAATGCAAGGCATTAAGGTCAAGATATATATAATTTAGATCAGATTAAGGACGAGTTTGAATTGACTATGCTTGGTAAAAGAGGATCTTTAGATATTTTGAGAGATTTATGTGAAGGGAATTTTGTTCTTTTTACAGATGCGACATGTCATAGACCACATCCCAGTCCTAAATCACCTGCTAAATTACAACTCAATCTTTTAGTGTACCCTGCTGATGAGAATTAGAGATTTAGTACAAGGTAGTACTGTCCATATCTTACTCAGACATGGGCACCCTCTTGAACACAATGGGAGAGGGCAGTGGAATATCGTACTTAAATCTCGCCCTAAATATCAGAAACAGAACTGGGTAACGAACTTCCAAGGCACTGTGGTTAGTAACGATTTAGCTACAGCTACTCTCGTTGCAGACGGAGGGGGGCATGTTGGTGCGGGGTGGGGCAAGATGTACAAATCTGGTGACCCACCTCGCACCGGGCGCGCAACGATTCCTTGGAATTTCATCTGGCAGATTTATAGGATACACTTTCAACAGGTCGATATAGAGTCAAATACTCAGCCAGGAGTGATAGTTACTTCTAGAGGCATTGTCAGGAAAGAGAGGTTAAAAATACCGTGACACAGACTACGGTTAAGATTTATTGTATTACACATTTTGAGCAGAAAGAGCCTGTAATTTTAGCAGACCATACATATGTGTGCCCTTTATGTTATCGAGATGCATTGGTAGGGTTAGAAGTTAAAGGAAATCCTTTTGATCAGCCTATATGTTTTAATATTACTCCAAGTCTCAAGTTGACGATTAAAGATGGTGTAATTCAAGATTTATAATATGATAGTTAAACATGGTAAATATAAAGTAGATGTATCACGTAAAGATTGTATTAAGCGTGATTGTTTCTGGTTGGGATTCAATAAAGGAACTTTCTCACAAGGTAGAGGTTATACCAGTTATTATGAAAAACCAATACCAGTTTGTTGGGAAAGACACATGCGTGGCTGCCCTATAAATAGTGTCTGTCCTATATGTAGGTCTGCAGGAGTAGATTCTGTTGGTTCTGAGTGTAGAAGTCCTATATGCGATGGTATTACAATAGAAAGATAATCCATGCATAAAAGATTCGTCATATTCAGTTATAACAAAGAGAATGACACTATCTTGGTGAGGATAGCTGGTTGTCCAGACATAAACTATTACATGTCCAATGGTTTGAATCAGAACATGAGGACTTGGAACAACAAAGAAACCTGTTGGGCCATTCTTCCAATGGCTCTCACAGAGGTAGCTGCCAATGTGGCTATATCTCCGAATCCTGAATTTATCAGGTATGATAAATTAAAAGCACATCAAGTACTCATTGTAGAGACAATAATGAGTAAGTTTGGGAAAAGGCAATCCAGAGCTAGTAATGTAATTATAGGCGCTTCTAAAATCAATGGTACTGCTAGAAGTATTTTATGTGTCACAGAAAAAGCACCGATAGAAGTCATCAAGGCAGCACACAAAGCCCTTGCTAAAAAGTACCATCCCGACATGCAAGGTGGTAACGTGAAGAAGTTCAGACAGGTGCAGGAAGCTTACGAAAAACTGGTACCAAAAAGGTAGTTGTAATGTCTCGGAAAAAGAGAGCGTCTAAATTAAAGAAACAAACAACTAGGCCAAAGAAGAGAATAATTAAAAAGTTTAAGATTCAATCGTCTAAGTCTCTACAAAAACAAATTGATCATCTATTAGAGACGATGGATTTTTCTATATACAAATTGTATGCATTAAAAATGTATATGGAAGAAGGTTTCAGACAAGAGACTCTCAATGACATTATTGATGATATTATCGAACCTTTAAAGAATATTGTATTAGGTTATGAAGAAAATGCAATTTACGAAATTAATTTGAAAAAATTAGTTTAGAAGATTGATTTTTTCTATTTTACCACATTTGAGATTTTCCTGAAATAAACAAATCCGAGTATAGATCACTTCATACTTGACAGGGGTAATGGAGGGATTCACCCTGTGAGCGTGTGGCATATCAGGGGTGAAGTGACCTATCCCCTTCTGCGAATCCCCACAATGCGCAAACGGGTCACTTCACCCCTACCTACCTCCCAATCTGGTGTCTTCGTTTGATATATTTCAGGTGAAGGCACCTGTCTGCAAAATGGAGGAAGTGCAAAATAGGTATCATGAAACGAAATTCCCTCACATACATAGAAGGTATTATTTATTATAATAATATAAATATACTTATATATAATACTTAAATGAAATATCTATGTATGTGAGGGAATTTCCCCCATTTGGCTCAGGCGCGGCCTGAGATGTCGTCAGATCGTCTGGAAGAGGTGTTGGCGAGGCAGGGGTAGCCGGAGGGTTGGTTATGGCCCGTAGGAAGCAAGCGAGGGCGGTCAGATGACGGTTGACAACCCCCCGCCGACCCCCTAGATTGGACGGGTGCTGTCAGTCTGAAGGTTGGGTGTGTCGTAACCTATTGATTTAACAAAAAAATGCCCCGGAGCCGACTTTTACGGGTCATGGCTGCCGAGGCACAAAGGAAAAAATCAGTATGCCCAGTGTAGTCTGTTCTCCTTTTGTAGTCAACCCTCCAAAAACAACCATAATTATTGAGCGTGGTTTGACTCACGCAGGTCATCGGTTTGACGTGCTCCCGTGCGTCCTCCGCTACGGCTATTACGACATGGGTTTGTTGGATCCCGAGAGGTTGTTGGGGTACCTCTCCAAATGGCTTTCGGAGAAAGGGAACGGTTTTATAAGGGATACTAAAGTTGCTATAGCTTTTGCTAAGGGATTGGTCAAATCACATTTTGAATTCTTAAAAAATAAGAAGAACAAAAAGCTGACCAAAGAGCAGGGGGAACAGTGTGGTGACCTACTTGGGCTTGCTGTTTCAGAGATTATTAGAATATTTAAGCCTGCTTATAAGATTAGGCAAAAATCTTCAGAGAAACTCGAGACCATTACAAGAAATCTCTTGCATTTCACGTATAAGTATGGTAGTAGTGGGGTAGTCTCTCTTTCGAAAAGTAGAATGTTGAAGATGGGGGCTACAGAAGGGGGGAATTCTTGCCTGTGCGATTACAAAAATATACTGGAAGCCTTTGCAAATTTAAATATCCTTGTCTGGATAGGTAACAAAACATGGAAAGGTGGTCCTTGTAAGCAGTTCAAGGTTGGAGATTTTATGAAATTAGCCTCAGATGATGGTTTTGAAGACCGGAGAACCAAGGGTAAACAGGTCATAAATTCCAGAGACAAGTTCACTTCTGTAGTAAGTAGTGCAGAAGTTGAGGTTTCTGGGGATGAAGCCATAGAATTTGCCAAAGTTTTTGAGAAGAAACTGAGACAATATGAAGATAATCCTTTTATTAACATCCTGCCCATCAAGAGAGTGGGTAATACTTGGACTCGCTATGTTAGTGGCGCTGCTATTTGTAAGCACATGCAGTATGACATTACCAGATTTGTAGAAGCTCAGTTTTATTATTACCATACTTGGCAAGATGAAGCTCCGACTATTCGGTATGTGACTGATCTCATGTCTGGTTGGAATTGTATGGGAAGATATAAAGCTTATTGTGAAAAGTTCAAGGGGGAAATTGGGACTCTATATGGAGGGACGGAGGATAATATTGAAGAAGTCACAGCTAGAAATAAAGTTCTCCCTGTTGTAATAAAGAATCCTGTGGTTGAACGTGAAACAGGACAACAAATCTTTAATGATTTAATGGATGCTGGTTGGCCAAGGGAAGGTGTTTATTGGAAGCAAGGGCATCCTCTGGTATTGATACTTCCTATAGAGTTTTTGGTCACACAGACAAGATGGTTGGAATTGTTAGCAGATAAATTCTGGGGTGAGGATGTAAATACACAGTTCTGGAAAACTCCTGCTGGGAAAGTCGTTAAAGAACATTTAGCATTAGAGTAGGTATATGAATCGTAGAGGATTTTTTCAGGGTATAATTGCTGTAGGGATTTCTGCCCTGAACCCTGTCCCATTGGATTATCAAGTTTTTGGTGAGGCAGAATCTTTGTATTGTGGGGTGGATTTAGAATACACAGAATTTATGGAATATTTAATAAGGACTACAGCAGAGATACATCGTATAAAACCTGAAGAGATAGGGTTTGCTTATGCAGGAAAAATATTTGATCCATGCCAGAAGTAATATCTAGTTTCACAGGAAGATTCAACTACCTTTCCAATTTCTATAGACACCCTTTCATATACGAAGAAATCAGGTATCCTACTTCTGAGCATGCTTATCAAGCTGCTAAATGTACCAATGTGGATGATGCTTATAGAATAGCTACAGCAGGTAATGCAAGGATAGCCAAGAAGCTTGGTAGAGCGTGTGAACTCAGAGAAGATTGGGAAGATATCAAAATTGATGTAATGAGAGACATTCTCAGAGTCAAGTTCAAGAAGGGAAGCCATTTGGGTAGATTACTCGTAGGTACTGGAGACATACCTTTAGTTGAGGGTAATACTTGGAATGATGTTTTCTGGGGTGTCTGTAATGGTTCTGGAGAAAATTGGTTGGGAAGGCTTTTGATGGAAATCAGGTCTGAGTTACAGAAATTAGAGGATGAAGATTAATGTACGTTTACATTGCAGGCCCGATTACAAAGGGAAATCAGTTCCTCAATTGTGCTAACGCTATACGAGTATTTGGAGAACTCATACAGAAAGGGTTCTATCCGTATTGCCCTCACTTAGATTTTTTAGCTCAGATGTTGGTACCTGAATTAAGTGTCAAGAAACATCTTCTCCCATTAGACCGGGCTTGGGTAGAGCGGTGCGATATAGTTCTGAGGTTACCCGGGAAGTCACCTGGATCTGACTTAGAAGTAGCACATGCTAAGAAGTGTAATATCCCTGTGTATTATAATACATTAGAGGAGTTTATTAAGAGGTATGGTTAAGAAACGTAGGGAGATAATTGTATCTGAAGTTATAAGAAGAGGGATACCTAATAAACAAGGAAAAAGGATAAAGCCTAGAAGGAATCCCAGAAGAAAGCCTAAATTTGTTAGAAGGGGGCCTTATCTGTATGTGTATACCCCTGACGGGTATATCTATAGAGTAAATGAGAAAAAACGTAGAAAGAATCTGAGAAATCGAATCAGTCATGTTAAAAGAGTTGTGAAGGCTCTAGAATGTTGTAAAGGTCGAAAATCTATCCCATATGAGGAGGCTTCAAAGTATAGAAAAATAGCATTTTATAATCTATATTATACTCGATGCGCTCCAATGAAACCAGATTTATCGGGTAGGTTTTATACTTCTGGTAATGAAGAATCTATGGAAATCATGAGAATTTTGAATAAGATTACAGAACCTAAAGAGTGTACAGATGCCTAGATTAGAAGGATTTTCTCCAAATAGTAATACTGTAATATTAGTATTTCCGAATGCTGACATAGCTGACTTCTTTAAAACTTGGATGTGTGATGCAGGTGGGGAGCAGCATTTTGATTCAGCATGTGAACATTATGGGAGAGGTGGTGATTTTTTAAATCCTACTGGTATTAAATTAGGGGCAGATTATCATACAGATGCTGATAAGATTATTTTTACGGAGTATGAGGAGGTAGGTGATGCCTAAATGTCTTAATGAGTGTTGTGGTTTTGAACATGAAGATCCTTATAAGTTCCCACCTACTATATCAGTCTATCATGATTTTAGGTGCCCTGAATGTGGAACCACAAATATAGATACGTCTGATATTTATGAAAAGGAACCCTTATATGGCTATGGTGAACATAATACAATAAATTTAGGAAAAAATAATGTTTGAGCCTGATATGCAAATGTATAGAACAGAAATCCTACAGAGGTTGGAGGTTTGTATTCGTCAAGAAATTTCACCTATGATTATGCACACAGAGGGGTGGAATACAGATCATATTATAGATGACGTGGTTAAGGGTATGGTAATTCAATTCAGTGCTTATTTCTGGGAGAATCAAGTTACTGATATGGTAGAGTATACTATTCCTGATGGAAAGTGGCAGTGGTTCAAGAAGCGTTATATGACAGGTTCCCGGTTACATAAAGTTTGTGGGTGGTTTACTAAGCGTTTCAGAAAGTGGAAGTGGTATCAATGTAAGATTTGGAGTATCCATTCTCATTATTTTGTAGTTAAAGAAGCTTTTTTTGAAGAGAAAGTAAAGATTCTGTATCCCTATATGGCAAAGCAGAAAGTTCCACCACAAATGGGCAGGTTATCCATCCCTGTGATGCCTGATGGAGTTACAATAGGTTTGTTGCCTGACGCTAAGGTGAAACAGCCTCGATACAAGCATGTACCTATCTGGGTGGATCAAGAGTGCGCTCTACTTCTACAGGAAGATGCAGAGCGGCATAGGGTGCCCGTAGAGGACATGATTAGAACGGCTGTTGCTGATAGTCACCGATTGAGTTTAATGAGGCGTTAAATGAAAAAAGATCCTTATGCAGTAAAATATAGCCACGGGAAAAAGATTACTATCAGACCAGTTGATGGTGGGTTTGTAGTAGAAAGATATTTGAAAGGGGAGCAAGTTTTTGTAGATTTCGAAGAAGTTGTTAGTGAACTTTATGAGTGGTGTTATGGACATGAACTTGGTGCTCAGTGTAAGGTTAGTTTTGAGATTGCAGAGTGGGCGGAAGGCAAAGCATGAGAACAGTCAGAACTAAGAAGACTGTGATGAGTAGGGCGGATATCTTTTTTGCTTTGGGTGATCCCGAAGGAAAACTTACGGAAAAGGAAAGAGAAGAGATTATTGAGTCTTTGAGAAATTTTTCAGTCACTAAGATTAGGAAGTTAGAAGTTTATACTGGGAAGAAAGAATGTTAACATTTAAACAACTTCAAAAAGAACAAATAGAATGGTCAGCCAGGAATTTCCCAGACAATGAGCCATGGATGCCACTACTAGGAATTCAAGAAGAAGTCGGGGAGCTTTCCCATTCTTTTTTGAAAAGTGCTCAAGGCATTAGGGGGACTAAGAAACAGCATCATATTGACATGATAGATGCTGTAGGAGACATCTTAGTATATCTGTCAGATTTTTGCTCTAGGAATGATATTGATCTACAGGATGCTATTGAGGTTACTTGGGAGCAAGTAAAGCAGAGGGATTGGCAGAAAAATAAAGAGGATGGTAAAGTATAGTGTGCTGTGTTAGATAGGGAGAATTTTATGAGTAAGAAAACACATAAAATAATTGGTGTGGTGGCGACGTTAGATCCATTTTATGATGGTCGAGTTTATAGTGAGGGGTGTTTGAAGCAGTTAGTTGGTGAAGCTAATTCTACGTATATTCATTTTCATGGAAAGTCTGTTACTAATATTTGTGGGTTTCCAGAATCTTTTGAATTGCAGGAGGGTAAGCTTGTAATGCATGGAAAGTTATTTGAAGATTATGAGGAGTTGGCTGGAGAGATTAATTCTGGAAAGGTTATGTTAAGTTTATTTGGGAGAATTTTAGAGCGAAAAGATGCAGAGATTACATCTATTTCTTTGTCGGGTATAAATGTCACTAATTAGTAGGTGGTTTGCTAAGCAACCTTGGCGAGTAGTTTTTGGTATGTTTATGAGTTTAGGGTTATTTATGTAAGTGTAGGTAGATATATGAGTGAAAGTATAGAAGATGCTTTGCGTGTAGAAGTGCGTGAATTAACTACTAAAATTAAAGAGCTATTAAGTAGAAGACGGGTTTTGGAAAAGGCTTTGGGTGCTTTGGATCCAGTTAAAGTTGATAATAGAATGAAATCTGTTACGTTAGCAGATAGGCTAGAAGGATTAATGTTAGATTCTGAAGGACTTTACAGAGTTAAACATTTATCTAATCAAATTCTGGAGGTTTCAAGATCTACTGTGAATGCCTGTTTAAATAAAAATACAAATAGATTTGAACGTGTAGGTCATGGGTTATATAAGTTGAGAGGTGATTCTTGAATTATTTTTGTGCATATTGTAATCAGGATACAGCAGGTAAGCATGAGAGAAATTGTCCAAACAATTTGGAGTATGTAAGTAAGGTAGTAGGAAGTCTTCGACCATATGATGGTTGGATTTGTCCTGTTTGTGGTTGTGGAAATTCTCCATTTAATTCAGTTTGTCCTTGTACTCAGTTGGTAGTTCCTGAATTGTCTAGTATGGATACTGTGAATGCGAATTTTGGGGAATTGGTGGATTAGTTAGGAAATCGTGAATCTTCTTAAAAGAAAAGATGATATAGAAAGGGTGTGGAATAAAATTCCTGAGTTGAATAAGTTAGAGTTACTTGCTGCTGCTGTAGATTCTTGGAAAAGGAAAGCTTTTACTAATTCAGAGCAAATACAAATTCTACAGTATTCTAAAGAATTGGGTTGGGATCCTGAAGTTGTCATAGCTAAGGGGTGGGGCTATTCAGCTTTTAATCTGTGAAATTCGATATAGATTTTCAAATAGGGCTTCTTGCTCTCATGACAAAGGATAAGAGGTTTCTCTCTTATTCTATAGCACATATAAAACCTTCTTTCTTTGCTACTAAGGATCTCGGTTGGGTTTTTGGCCAAATCAGGTCTTATTATAAAGATCACAGGACTACAGTTACAAAGAGAGTTATTCAACACAAGGTAAAAGAACAATTAAAGAATAAGAAGATAAAGAAGGAACGAATAGAATCTATCAGAACTATTTGGGGAGCCATAGAAAATGATAAGTCCAGTGATAGAGAGTATCTGGTTGCTGAGTGTGTTAAATTTGTAGAGGATGAACTTGTAGTTGCAGCTTTTTCTAAGGCCAAAGAAGCTTATGAGAAAGGTGATTACAGAAGTATTTCGGGGTTGTTCCAATCAGCCCTTTATGAGTCTTCCTACCAGCACACACAAGGTCAATTCTACCCTGATGTAGAGAACTACAGAGCGCGGGTGAGAAGACGACAGACCACTACAAAGGCCTGTCCGTTTGGAATACCTGAGATTGATAATTATCTTAGGCATGGGGGGTTGGGTTCGAAAGAAATGGGGGTCATTTTGGCACCACCTAATCGTGGTAAAAGTATGGCTCTCAAACATATTGCAGAACATAATGTCATGCGTGGTAAGAAGGTTGCTCTTTTTACTTTGGAGATGTCCGAGGACAGATATTTAGATCGGTTTGATATGAGTTTTGCAGAAATGACTTCTGCTGATCTCGTTGCTAGAGCAGATAAGGTCGAAGAGGTTGTTGAGAGGCTCCAAGGAAAGTTTGGGAGAGGATTACACATAAAAGAGTACGGTTCTAAGAGAGCAGCCGTTCAAACACTCATTGCCTATGTAGAGAATTTAAGAGCATCTAATTGGTACCCTGATTTAATTGTGGTTGACTACGCAGATGAGTTAGCTGCGAGTACTAAGTTTACTGAAGAACGACATAATATTGCTCATATCTATAAAGAATTGAGGGGTTGGGCAGTAGAAGACCAAATAAGTGTTTGGACTGCAAGTCAAGCTAATCGTGCTTCCCTCGCTAAGAGGATTGTGACTATTGGTGATATTGCAGAAGATTTTAGTAAAGCAGCGATTGCTGATGTCATTATAGCTTTATGCCAAACGGTCAAGGAATATGAAGCTCAGAAGATGCGGGCGTTCTTAGCCAAGAACAGGGATAATCCAGCTAAATTAGAAATTCCATTTAATACGAATTTTTATTGGGGTCGTTTGTATGCAGATGTCGAGGTAGCAGCGTGAATCGGCCTGTTGAGTGTTGGTTGGCTATGCCTATTATAGTGCATATTTCTATGAAGAAGCGATGTGCAAAAATGTGCATTCAAATGTATGGTTGTGAGTTTTGTAAGGAATGGCTTGCTAAGAGATTAGAGTATGAAAAATGTAACTATAGATGATGAAGGAATTATAGCTCTCGGAGCTTTAAGATTAATTAGACAGAAGTATGGTAAAGTTTGTCCTGAGTTTGAAATTTGTAAACATGAAAGTTGTAGGTCAAGTGTTAGTTCTTGGTTTGTAGCTGATATGATTATTCAATTGTTAGATACTTCTGAGAGGGAAGTATATTCGAATGAGGAAATTGATAATCTTTTAGAAGAAATGGGTTTGGTGTTAGTATGAAATCAAGTAAAGAAACTACAGCAGTACTTACAGTCACATTTCATTGTGCTCGTTGTAAAAATGCTGCTAAAGAAAATGTCCCAATGGTTTGTAGTGACTATGACACAGGTGTAGAGGTGAATTTTCCTAAAGACAAAAGACGACGTGGGATTAGGGATGACGGTGGTTTGATGGTGGAGAACTCACTTATTAAAATATCAAGAGGAACATATTTGTGTTCGGATTGCAGTACTATGCGAAGTAAATTACATGATGAATTTTGGGGATCGAAATGAAATTTCCAGTAATTGATTGCCCTGTGTGTGATATCCTTTCTCATACTTTGGAATGTATTGCTGAAGAGAGACTCAATCATCAAGAAGTGATGGGTGCTCCAAGACATAATCATACAATAGGTGAAGAATTTCGTAGTAGTCTACATAAAGCGATGGAAGAGGCCCATGAATTAGGAAGAGAAGCTTCAAAATATAAACGTGAACTTGTTATGCGGTTACCAGAGGCACAACGACAAGAAGCTTGGGTAAAACTTATTCAATGATTAAATTCACTGCCAAGGGAACTGACAAAACTACAGGTGAACCTATTCAACTCGTAGGTCTTGGTATTACAAAAGGTAATGTCAAGCGTATGAAGAAGGGAGATCCTATAAGAGTTCCTATGAAAGCATTAGGATTAAATTCAGATATCACCCTCTTTATTTTTTATGGAGAAACTGAACAGAGATTAAAAGCTGATTTAAAGGAATTTATTGGGCCAAGTACTACTGTAATTGATGATACAGACATTGGTAATAGAAATTGAAAGATACATGGGCGTGTAGTTCTTGCGGGGATGAACTAGAAGTTTCTGAGCTTTTTGTCCTAGCCATACGAAAAGATTATAGTGTTCCCGGTAAATATCTTCAGTATCTTCGTTGTAAGAAAGATAGGTGTGTAGAAGCTGGGAATAAGTGGTGGGATAGATATAAAGATAGGCCTCCTGTAGGACAAAGAAATTGAGTAGATTAGAAGCCAAAGTCAAGTGTTATAATTGCGAAACATCTAGAGAAAGCTACGAGGTAGTAGTAATGTCTCTAAACCTCAATAAATATAAACGTAATGCCAGAGTCGAGTATAAATATTGCAGAGATAAAAAGGACTGCGAAAAAGCAGCAAGAGTGTGGTGGGATGAAACTAAAGATAAAACAGAACATTGAAAGAGTGTATATGACTGCGGATTCACATTTTTCGCACGAAAATATCATTAAGTATTGTGACAGACCTTTTGACTCCGTAGAGGAGATGGACCGGACCCTCATAGACAATTGGAATGCCGTAGTCCCTGAAGATGGCGTAGTCATCCACGCTGGAGATTTTGCCTTCTGCATCCTGCTCCCATTATTGAGCAACTTAATGGGATTATTGTTCTTGTGAAAGGGAATCATGACAAGGGTAAGGCTTTCAGAGATGGTGTAGATAAATTTGCCATGGTAGGAGATCTCTTAGATCTTACTATAGGTAAACAGAGAATGGTAGTTTGTCATTATGCTATGCGAGTGTGGAATGGTTCACATTGGAATGCATGGCAGTTGTATGGACATAGCCATGGAACTCTCCCTCCTGTGGGTAAACAACATGATTTGGGTGTGGATGTGAATGGGTTCAGGCCTTTTAGTTTTGAGGAGCTTGAAACTATTATGAAGTCTCGTTTGGATAACCCAAATTTTATTTCAGGTGAAAAACGGGGTAGGGAATAACTTGACAAACGACTACTAGTGTGGTAGTCTGATATTCTATTCTTACCACAAATAGATGAAAGGTTTTTAGATGAAGCTTGGAGATAAAGGTCCAGAGGTAAAAGAGTTTCAGAAAGCATTGATAGCTCTTGGCTACCCTCTTCCGAGATGGGGTGCTGATGGCGCGTACGGTGCTGAATCTCATAATATGTCAGATTTGTTTGCGGATAGTATTGGGATGCCTTTTGATGAGGATCAGGGGTATTTACCAGATATAGTTCGTTTTGCAGCTTTAGAATTAGCCAAAGATGCTCCCGAAGAAGACAATGACGGGATGCCAGAATGTATGGTGGATATGCGGGAGGAGGTGGTTAGGAGGAGGAAGAAAAGAAATTCTAGAAATATGAAGCTCAATCCTAAGCGAGCTAAGAAGGGGTTGAAGAAACTCAGAATTAGAAGGAAGCCTAAGATACGAGATATTAGTATTATAAACAGTGTGACAATCCACCAAACGGGCACAAATTTTAATGGACGCTGCCCATTTTTACTTGAGATGCACTGGGTCATTCAGAGGAATGGTGAATCACAGTATTTAAATGACCTATCGTTGAGGGTATGGCAGGCACAGCGTATATTTAATTCAACAGGAGTAGGTTTGGAAATGGATGGGTACTACAGTGGCCTAGGCGTTGATGAAAAATATTTCTGGAAACCAGAATCGCGTCCTAATCGTGTGCCTATGACACCTACTGATGAACTAATTGAGTCTACGAGACAAACTATTGAGTACATTTGTGAGGAGATTGGCCAACGGGGCGGAGAGATAAAGTTTATCCACGCGCATCGACAAACCAGTAATCAGAGAAGTTCTGACCCCGGAAGTTTGTTATGGAAAGCTATTGTGGAAGAGTATGCTAAACCCGTTCTGGGGTTGTCGGACGGCGGGAAGAATAAAACTTTTCTGAGAGGTGAGCCAGTTCCCGAGGCGTGGTGTCCTGACTATATAGATGTGCCTTATAGGTAAATGCCAACTTACATATATAACCCATATAGTATTCTTCTACATGAAGTAGATGATTTAACAGGAATGCCTTTTTGCGGCAGCAATGTTTATGACAGAGCTTACACAAAAAGAAAACCACAGGGTGATTATAGAGAATGTTTTAAGTGCAAGCAGATAAAGAAAGCTAGAGCCAAAAAGAAGCGAGCAGAGAAGAAAAAAGAGAAATCACTTTTACATTGCGCTTATGACCCTATAGAGATGATAACCCATCAGGAGGTAAAAGGTGGGGTTACTTATTGTGGTGTAGATCCTACGAATTTTATTCGTAGAAAATTAAAAACCAGACCCAGACATTTTGCTTTTTGTGAAAAATGCGAAGAGAGGAAGCTTGAAGGACGAACAGGATATAGGTAACGGGGATTTGACTGATGAAGAGAAAGAGCAAAAAGCTTTAGAAGAATTGCAGGTTGGTAATGCGGAACATCTCTTTGAGGCCCTCTGCATTTATCTAGGAATTCCCAGTATAAAGAGTGAAGTTTCAGCCGTGATGACTGCTATGGGTGCTCTTGAGTATGCAGCCACCGTAGCGAAGATGGCAGGACTAGATAGATCTACTTTTGATGAAACCGTGGATAACGCATGGAAGTCTGCTCATGGAGAGGCTCCAAATCTCATTGAGGTAGTCAAGAATGTCGATGACCTTCCAAAGATGTGATTTATGAGAGTACTTGTTTGTGGCGGTAGGGATTATGATAACCGAGAGCTTGTCTTCGCATTTTTGGAGATGTTACACCCATCAGTGGTGATTCAAGGTGAGGCTTCTGGAGCAGATGCATTGGCTAAGGAATGGGCAGTTTTACACGATATCAGACATTTAGATTTTGCTGCCGATTGGATTAAATATAGGCGTGGCGCTGGTCCCATTAGAAATAAGAAGATGCTTGTGGAGGGTAAACCAGATATTGTACTAGCTTTTCCGGGGGGTAGGGGCACAGGGAATATGATGAAGCAAGCTATAGCAGCTAAGATTCCTTGTGTTAACGTAGGGTATTTAGGAAACATTATAAATGGCAAATCGTAGACAAACTATGACCAGTATGTTGTATCCAAATAAGTTGTTATTTTTTGGGGTAGACGAAGAGACAGGAAGTATTGAAGTTATTTTAGAAAATAGAGATGGTAGACGGAAGACTTCTGCTTATGCTGAGCCTGATATGACGGTGAAGGAATTCGCAGAAAAATTACTTGCAGAGTATAGGTTTTGTAAGCACGGATGATTGACGAGAGGTCGTACAGGGAGATCTTAAAGGAGGCTAGGGGTAAGTATCCGGGGAGTACATTTTTACAGAAGTGTGAAGAATTTTATCAAGTAAATAGATATTTATCAAATAAACAAATAGAAAAATTAGATGGTCTGCCAAATACCAGAAAGTTAGCTAATTTATATAAGCCTCAAACTGAAGAAGAAATGATTCAGGATCTTTTAGATAGTGGGGCATTGACTCAGGAAGAGATAGATGCTGGTTTTGCAGATGATATTATAGATGAGGTATTAAATGAAGATTTTGAAACATGGGAGAATGAGTCTAAGTCCTTTTGAATTTACTGTAGAGAATTTGACTAAGGTAACAAATGAGTTGATTGAACAGTTTGAGTTACCTATCGAAGATTTCAAGATTGTATTACGGGGGAGGAAGTATAGACGGGCAGCAAGTGTAGCGATTCATGCGAATCCTTCAACTATTTATATGTCTGTCCCGTATCATGATAGATACCCGCATGATTACAAAGTAACCCTTCTTCATGAATTAGGTCATATTTTCTTGGGGCTGTCACATGAGGAATTTTATAGCTATTGGCAGGAGCTAGTAGAAATTGATGTGGAAGATGGAACTAATATTGTCCCTAGATCTTTCGAAGAGTTTCGATATGCCAGAAGTCCTGTGGTTCTAAAAGACAAGTGGGTTTGTGAAGCTTGTAATACAGTGAAGTATTACAAGAAAAGAGTTCATAGGAGTAATTGCAACGTTTGTGGTAAATCAAGACAAAGAGTTTCAGGGTTCAAACCAATGTGTGTGGAGGTGTAATGGGGAATGCAATCCTTAGATTGGTGGAGGAGTCAATGACGGATAGGAAGCCGGATGCATGGCTCCTCCCCAAGTATGAGGGGGATGGCTCATGGGATGGAGAATCCTTTTGGTTAAAAGGGGTTACAAAGGCAGGGGCTGA
>CEPZ01021390.1_pt1 | contig 23478 bp, 28 predicted proteins | sample 530461 | NCBI WGS metagenome assembly CEPZ01 (sample SAMEA2620106, study PRJEB7988) | marine metagenome | isolation source: saline water (ENVO:00002010), including
TTTGCAGTTGTGGAACTTACTTCTAATACAGCTCCAGGAGTTGCTGTATTTATTCCTATATTCCCTGAAGTACTATTAATATACATAATACCTGATAAATTAATTTCATTTATACCTGATATTTTTCCTACTTCAAATAATGATGAAGGAGCCGCAGTTAATACCCCAACATATCCTGAAGTTCCATTTACAAATAAGAAAGTATCGGAATCATTTTTTATATTTAATAAAACACCTGTCCCATTAACTATTAAATCTCCAACACTTGACTGGAACATTTGCCTGTCATTTCCACTAAAATTAAAATTTTCTCCATTAACCCAAATATCCAAATAATAAATTTGTGAAAAATTTAATTTTAATTCATTACTTCCATTACCAAGCATTACACCATATTTTCCATTAGAAATTGAATTATTAAAATCATCTGTAGAATTATAAATGATATTTCCATTAGACTCATTATCATAAATAACAACTGTTAAATTTCCAGAACCAAGAACAACACCCGCTTGCTTAACATTTCCCTGTAAAGCAATAAGATCATTAAGAGCAAAAACAAATCCAGACATATTTATTACTAAAACAATTAATATAAATCCCAAAATAACTTTTAATCCCCTCATTTTCATTATATATTTAATATATATTTTGTTTAAATAATTTTCTAATAAGATGCTCTCTTTTCATTTATCATAAATAATATTAATAACAAGGCAAATACTATCCACAAAACAGAAATAATCAATTGCAATGAATTAGAAAATTCAATTTTATTTATACAATCAGAACAAGATCCTCCACAATCAATTCCTTTTTCATCATAATTTTTAATGCCATCAAAACAATAATTACAATAACCTTGAAATTTATCTGTTATAAAAGATATATCAATTTTATTAAATCCAGGGATTTCTTCTCCCTTAATTCTAACAACAAGTTTATTTGAATCTGCGTCATATATTTCTATATAATCCTCATTACACCATTTTGTTCTTTTTATTTCAATTGAAGTAGATAAATTGCAAGATTCCCTTTCAATATTATTTGATAAACATTCATTTAAATCAACACAAGTTCTTTCTTTATATGAATTAATCATGCTATTGTAAGTTATAGTTTTCTCTAGATCTAATTCCTCATTAAGAATCTCATTAATTTTTTCCTGAATATCACATTCACCCCATTCTCCACATTTAATATCTGAAATGCATTCTTCTTCTATTCCTGTTATCTGCACTATAAAAATTAATAATATACAAAAAAACAAATATTTTTTATAAACCACTTTTTTTAACATCAAAATAATTAATAAAATTATCTATTTAAATTTTTCATAAATAAGAAAATTTATAAAATAACATTGAATTATCTAAGAATGAAAAATAAGATAACAAAAGAAAAAATAGAAAAATATAGCAAATTAACAAATAAGGCATTAGAAATTGCAAAAAAATCAATTAAAAAAGAAAAATATGCAAAAGAGATAATTGATATGGTTTCAAATTATCTAAAAGATGCAAAATACTTTCAAGAAAAAGGAGATCTTGTGAATTCTTTTGCTGCACTTAATTATGCTCATGGATGGCTTGATTCTGGTGTTAGATTAGATATATTTAAAGTAAAAGACAATAAATTATTTACAATAAAGTAAGTTTTATATAACTCAGTAAATTTACCTTGTTATGAAAAAAAGAATAATAGTTTTAAGTCTTGGAGGAAGCTTAATTATTCCAGACAGAATAGATATAGAATTTCTAGAGAAATTTAAAAAAATAATTAATAAAAATACAGAAAAATATAAATTTATTATTGTTTGTGGTGGTGGAGGTATTGCAAGAAAATATATTCACGCTTTAAAAAAAATCAAGATCAGTGAAAAAAATCAAAGTCTTTCAGGAATATCAGCAACGAGAATGAATGCTAAATTTATGAGTTATTTTTTTAACACTAATCAAGATGAAATACCTCTTAATTTAAAAACTATTAAAGAACAAATAAAAGATAAGAACATTATATTTAGCGGAGCACTGGGATATAAAACAAACCAAACTACTGATTCAACAGCAGCAAAAATTGCAAGAGAATTAAAAACAGACTTTATTAACTTAACAAATATCTATGGATTACACAATAAAAATCCCTTAAAATATAAAAATGCAAAATTTATCCCAAAAATCAACTGGGAAGATTTTAATAAAATGGCTAATAAATTTAAATTCAAACCAGGACAACATTTTGTTCTTGATCAAACAGCATCATCGATAATCTTAAAAAACAAAATTAAAACTTACATAATCGGAAAAGATTTAACACAACTTGATTCTATCTTAAATAACAAAAAATTCAAAGGAACAATAATCTATGGATGAATTTATTACAGGAAAAAGTTTTGAAAAAATAAGGGAATTAATAAAAAAAAATAAAGGAAAAAGAATAATTTTTTCAAGTGATAACGATGAGCTAAATAGAAAAGTTCTAGAAAAAGAAAAAATAAATATCTTTCTTATAAATCAGCAAAAAAGAAAAGATTTTCTAAAACAAAGAAATTCAGGATTTAATCATGTTCTTGCAAAAATTGCAAAGAAAAATAACATTAGTATTGGGATTAATTTAGATGAAATAATAAAAGAGAAGGCAGAAATTCTTTCAAGAATAAGGCAAAATATAAAATTATGCAATAAAAATAAGCTAAAAATGAAATTTATATGTAAAGAAAATAAAAGAGATATTTATGATTTAAGATCATTGGGTCTTGTTCTTGGAATGCCAACTTGGATGGCAAAAGAATTATAAACTAAAACTTAAAAGTATCAGCAATATTTCCTGTAACTTCTTTTCCTGTTTCTGATTTAATAATTGGAGCAATTGAAACTTCCTTAATAGAAGAAACATCACTACCTAAATTAAATGTCTGCTCTTCTAACTCTACAATACTCGTATTTTTTTCAATTACTTTTGTAAGACTCTCATTGGAAATTGCAAATTTTACTCCAACTAAACTTCCTTCTCCAATACTCCTACTAACCCTAATAATAAGATCGCTTCCTTCAATTTTAGCTTCTTTTATTTTTAAATCAATTGTTAATTGTCCTAATGAAATTTGCTCAACTCCTCCTGAAATAATATTCTTAATAACTGTCCAGACAATTCCGATTGATACAAGAACTAAGAGGACCATAATTAATGTTGTAACAAGTCCTGAAATCCCTCTTTTATTATTCATAAAATTAATAAATATTTAAAGTTTATAAATGATACTACTTTATTTAAAAAATGGATATCAAAAATATAATTAGATCATTAAGTCCGAATGAAAGAAAAATTATCCCTTATCTTAATGAAGATATAAGTAAAATATCAGAAAAATCTGGTCTAGATAAAGTTTCTGTTTTAAGATCATTAGAATATCTGCAAAATAAAAATATAGTTAATCTTTCTTCAGAGAAAAAGAAAATAATAGAAATAGGAATTAATGGAGCATTATATAAGAAAAAAGGATTACCTGAAAGAAGACTTCTGAATATTTTAAGTGAAAAAAGAATTCTTCTGCTTCAAGATGCACAAAAACAAAGTTCTCTGTCTAATGAAGAGTTTAAAACATCACTTGGAGCATTAAAGAAAAAAGCAATGATTGAATTAAAAAATAAAAAAATAATTTTAAACACTAATAATATTACAAAAAAAATGTTAGAAGAAATTTTTATTGAAGCTCTTCCAATAGGTTATGATTCACTATCACAAGAACAACTTTATGCATTGAAATCACTTCAAAATAGAAAAGATATAATAAAAATAAAAGAGGAAAAAATAATAAAAATAAAAATTACTGATTTGGGAAAAACAATAATTAATTCCGGAATAAAATCAGAACCATTAATTGAACAACTAACTCCAGAAATATTAAAAAAAGAATCATTATGGAAAGGGAAAAAATTTAGAAGATATGATGTTACTTCTCCCTTACCAATAATAAATGGTGGGAAAAGACACTTTGTAAATCAGGCAGTAGATTATGGAAGAAAAATATGGACAGAAATGGGATTTTCTGAAATGAATGGAGAATTAATACAAAGTTCCTTTTGGAATTTTGATGCTTTATTTACTGCACAAGACCATCCTGTAAGAGAAATGCAAGATACATTTTTCATAAATAAAAAAGGAGAATTACCAGATAAAAAACTTGTAAAAGCTGTTAAAGAATCTCATGAAAAAGGAGTTGATAAAAGCAAAGGTTGGAATTATTCATGGAATCCTGAAATTGCAAAAGAACTAGTTTTAAGAACACATACAACATGTTTATCAGCTCAAACTCTAAGTAAATTAAAAGAAAAAAAAGGAAAATTCTTTGCAATTGGAAAAGTATTTCGTAATGAAACAATAGATTGGAGTCATGGATTTGAATTCTACCAAACAGAGGGAATTGTGATTGATAAAGATGTAAATTTTAGACATTTACTTGGATATTTAAAACAATTTTATAAAAAAATGGGTTTTAAAAAAATAAAATTTACTCCAGCTTATTTTCCTTACACAGAACCTAGTGTTGAAATTAATGCATGGCATCCAGAGAAAAAAATATGGCTAGAATTGGGAGGAGCAGGAATATTTAGACCAGAAATTACAATTCCTCTTACTGGAGAAAATATTCCAGTACTTGCATGGGGACTTGGATATGATAGAATTATCACAGATTACTATAAAATAAAAGATTTAAGAGAAATGTATAAAAATGATCTAACTAAATTAAGAAAAATGAAATTTTGGATAAAATGAATTTTAAAGAATTAAAAAAAATACTTGAAGAAACAGAAGTTTTGTTAAAAAGAAAAAATCAAATGTATGGGGATGGAAATATTGATTCTATGGGTATTGAAGGAGTTATTTTTAGAATAACTGAAAAAATTGAGAGAATTAAACACCTAATAAAAACAGACCAAAATCCAGAAGAAGAACCTTTAGAAGATTCTTGGAAAGATATTATCGGTTTTGGAATTATTGGATTAATGCTTAAAAGAAACAAATGGAAATAAAAAATGGCAGTAATAACATTAGATAAAAAACAATTTGAATCTGAAATAGGAAAATTAGATGAAAAAATGCAAAATAAAATTGCAATGTTTGGAACTCCTGTTGAAAAAATTAATAATAAAGAAATTCAAATTGAGATATTCCCAAATAGACCTGATTTACTTAGTTTTCAGGGATTTAAAAGATCATTTCTAACTTTTTTAGGAAAGAAAACAGGATTAAAAAAATATAAAATGAATAATCCAGAAAAAAATTATGAAATAAAAATAGATTCATCTGTAAAAAACATATGGCCTTATGCTGTTTGTGCAATTGTAAAAGGATTAAAACTTAATGATGAGAGAATAAAAGAGATAATTTCAATACAAGAAAAACTAACCTTAACAATTGGAAGAAAAAGAAAAAAACTTGGACTTGGCATCTATCCACTTGAGAAAATAAAATTACCAATAAAGTATACTGCATTAGAACCAGATAAAATAAAATTTCATCCACTTGAATCTCCTCGTGAGATGTCTGGATTAGAAATTCTTCAGAAACATCCTACTGGAAGAGAATATGCACATATTTTAGCAGGAAAACAGAAATTTCCTATATTTATTGACTCAAATAAAAATATTTTGAGTATGCCTCCAATAATTAATTCTCATCAAACAGGAAAAATAACTGAAGATACAAAAGAGGTTTTCATAGAATGTACAGGTACAAATCTAGAAATACTAAATAAATCCTTAAATATTTTTATAACAACTCTTGCAGATATGAATGGAAAAATTTATCAAATGAAAGTTAATGATGAAAAAAATAAAATAACTCCAAATCTAACAACAGAAAAAATGAGAATATCAAAAGATAATACAAATAAATTATTAGGATTAGGATTAGGAGATAAACAAATAAAACAATTAATTGAAAAAATGGGTTATGATTATAATAAAGGAGTAATTGAAATTCCTCCTTGGAGAATAGATATATTACATGAAGTTGATTTAATAGAAGATATCGCAATTGCCCATGGTTATGAAAATTTTATCCCAGTTATTCCAGATATATCAACAATAGGAAAAGAAAATTTAAAAGAAATAATAAAAAGGAAAATATCAGAAATATTATCAGGAGTTGAAATATTAGAAGTAACAGACTATCATTTAACAAAAAAATATGATCAATTAAAAAAAATGGGAATACAAGAAAAAAAATTTATTGAATTAAATGAATCAAAAACAGATTATACTGTTTTAAGAAAAAATCTTACACATTATCTACTAAAAAATTTTGCAGAAAATGTTGATTCAGAATATCCTCAAAAAATCTTTGAAATAGGAAAAGTTTTTGAATTAGATGACAAAATAACTGAAAATGAAAATCTTGCAGTTGCAATTACTCCTGGTAATTTTACAAAGATAAAACAAATTATTGAATATTTATCTAGAATGGCAAACATAGAAATAGAGCTAAAAGAATCAGAAGAATTTCCCACACATTTTATAGACGGACGAGTTGCAGAAATATTTATTAGAGATAAAAAAATAGGATTTATTGGAGAAATTCATCCTAAAATATTAAAAAATTGGAGAATAAAAATGCCTGTTGCATTATTTGAAATTAGTTTAAAGGAAGTTTTTGAAGAGTTAGATTAATAAACTATTTTTCAATATTATCTATTTGTATCCCCAAACTCACTTCTTATTTTCGTTTTTTATTGCAAGTATCTTTGTAAAATTTGGTATTTTTGATTATAAAATAGCGTTTTTTGTTGCTCTTGTAGGATTATTAGTTGATATTGACCATTTTATTTTATTTATCTTACGTTATAAAGAAATGAATATAAAACATGCCTGGAATAAAGCAGTTAATGGACTTTATAGAGGACGAAGTTTTATTCACCATGATATAGGGATTATCCTAATTACATTAATAATTGTTTTATTGTATTATTATAACAGAGCATGGTTTTGGATTGTAGGATTAGGATATTATTCTCATTTGTTTGTAGATTATGCTCATTTAAATATTCTTAAAATTAAAGAAAAAATGACAATTAAAGAATTTGGAATAATAGAGAGAATAAACAAATTTGGAGTACTTTTAGACATATTTTTAGTTATTGGAATTGTATTATTGTTCTTATAAATTCTAACCAAAATAACCTTTATTATTAACTTCAAACTTATTATCCCAATTCTTCTTTATTTTATCAATAACATCTAATAGATCTTTTTTAATTTCCTGCCATAATTTATAAGATTCATTAATAAATCCAGCTTCTTTTTTTAGAGAAAAATCAACATCTACTTCAATTAATCTAACTTCTGTTTTTGCTAATTTTTTATAAATTTCAACTAACTTATTTTTATCTTCAATATCAATTGATTTAATTACAGAAAAAATAAACATAGGAGTATTTACTGGATGCAAAATAGCTTCAATAAATCTTAAATAATTTGAAAATTTATCTGAAATGAACTTTCTTATTTCTCTTACTAAATAATCTGTTTCAACTTCTGAAATTTTTTCTATTTGAAAATCTTCATTTAATTTTTCAAAACTAGGTAAATCATATTCTTTTTGAATTTTCTTGTAATCTTTTTTTAAATTATCTAAATTACATTCTTTTTTCATATTCCACTCTAAGAATAAGGTTTTATAAATCTAAGCCTCAGCTGAGATTCGAACTCAGGACCTCGACATTACCAATGTCGTGCTCTTAAACTAATGCTGAGCTACTGAGACATAATAAATACTTCAAAATAGCTTATAAAAAATTATTTATTTGAATATCTAAGAATAATAAATACTAACCATGCAATTAAAAATGCTAAAGAAACAAATCCAGTTATTAATGCAAGAATCCAAAATAAATTACTTAACAATTCATTTGAAGAAGCATTATATAAAACTAGTGATAAAACAAATAAAATAATAAACAAAAATAAATTTTTCAAAACTAAACCTATTTTATTTTTCTTAGAACTTGATCTTTTAACCTTCCTAGATTTCTTCACCTTTTTTTTAGCCATACTAGTATTATTAAGAATAAGGGGTTTTTAATCTTTTCTCCAAAGAACCTATGATTTAATGGTTTCATTACTTTCCCAATCCATCTGAACTGCTCCAGCAGTTATAGTTTTCATATTACTAAAAATGAAACCAAGCCAAGAAAAATAAATCTTAGTTGCATCAATTATTCCGGGTATTGTTTTATAATCAATATCTTTTTCCTTAAAAACAACTACAGAACTAAAATATGCAAATAATAATAACCCTATTAAAAATATCGCAAATAATTTATGTTTTAATCTCTTTATTTCTATAATTACCCATATAGCAATAATCAATACAGATATAACAAGCATAGTAATACCAATTGCCATAATAATAAAAAGAATAAAGACTATAAAAATATTTCTAAAAAAGATCAATAGACTTTTATAGTTAATTTACAGAAAAATATTATTAGAGCCCTATAGTTCAGTGGACAAGAATGTGACCCTCTGGAGGTTAAGACCCAGGTTCGAATCCTGGTAGGGCTATTTAGTAAAATTTATATATTCTAAATTCCTAAACAAAACATGAAAGAAAAAGAAATTGGAAGAGTTTCTAGTTATTTTAGTCATGTTAGTGTTGCTGCAATAAAACTTTCAGGTAAGTTAAAAGTTGGTGATAAAGTTCATATAAAAGGGAATACTACTGATATTGAAGAAGTTGTAAAAAGTATACAAATAGAGAGAGAAAGTGTGAAAGAAGCAAAAAAAGGAGATCATATTGGAATAAAGGTTCCTGAAAAAGTAAGACCAAATGATAAAGTTCTTTTAGTAAAATAAAATAAATTTATAAAACAGTTTTTCTTGATTTTCTATAAGCCCCTGTAGTCTAGAGGCCAAATCCTATTATGGAATAAAATCTATATAGGAGGCTATGGATCCCACCCTCTCAAAATTTAGAGAAGAGGTGATTAAGTCTCGATGAGAGACAAGATCTATGCATCTCAATGCAAATCTCTTTTAGAGAACGGTGGTGACCCGAGTTCGAATCTCGGCAGGGGCGTTAAATATTCAAATGAAACAAATAGAAAAAATTATGAAAATACTCTTAAAAAAATATCCTTCTAATGAAAGAACTACTTTAAATCGTATGAGAAAAAACCCAAATGCATTTAAAATTTTAATTTCTTGTTTATTATCATTAAGAACACAAGATAAAAATACAGCAATAGTATCTAAAAAACTATATGCTGTTGCAGATACGCCACTAAAAATTTTAAAACTTCCAACAAAAAAATTAGAAAAATTAATATTCTCCTCAGGCCATTATAAAAAGAAAGCAAGAACATTAAAACATATATCCCGAGTATTAATTGAAAAATATAATAACAAAGTTCCAAAAAATAAAGAAGAATTATTATCAATAAAAGGAATAGGTCCAAAAACATCAAATATAGTTTTAGCCTTTGCTTTTGGAGAATCAGTAATTCCAGTAGATGTCCATGTTCATGTTATTGCAAATAGATTAGGATGGGTAAAAGAAAAAACCCCTGAAAAAACAGAAAAAGCCTTAGAAAAAGTTTTACCTAAAAAATACTGGAAGGAAATTAATGCAATATTAGTTCTTTTTGGTAAAGAAACATGTATAACAATTTCTCCATGGTGTTCTAAATGCCCAATTAAAAAATATTGTCCAAGAATTAATGTGAAAAGAAGTCGGTGATTAATCTCTATCGCCAAGAATATCTTTTACTGCCAATGTTATTTGGTCAGAAGAAATATTTGGACCCGCTTTTTCAGCATCTTTGATCAGATTTGCAACGAGTTTACTCTCTTTTATAGGAACCTCTTCTGGAATTTCCAACTTCATTACTTTATCCATATTTTCTAGTTCTTCTACAGGTAAAAGAGAATAAGTTCTATGCCTAGGACATCCTGCAAAACCATATCTTCTTCCCAAAGGGGATTTTATAGATAATATCTCTTGACCATTAATCTTAATATATTTGGCTTCATAATTTTCTGGCATGAGATTTATAAATTATGTACTTATTTAAAGATTTATATGATATAAAATAGTTTTTGCACAAGCTTTTTAAACCAACTTCTTCTTTTTTCAATTATGAAACGATCAAGTCGTAGATGGAAAAAAAAGCGTCAAATGCGTTGGAAATGGCAACGTAAAAGACTTAGAAAAGAAAAGCATAAAAGAAAAGTTAGACGTGCTAGAAGTAAATAAACATAATAATTCTTAACCATCAAAATCTTTATAAGCCAAATTAAAGGTAACTTATTATGGAAAGCGAAATCTGGACAGAAAAATTTCGCCCTTCTAAATTCTCTGAAGTTGTTGGGCAAGAAGAGATTATAAAAAGAGTTGAAGCACTAACAAATTCATTAAATATTCCTCATTTCTTATTTGCAGGACCTGCAGGAACAGGAAAATCAACATTAGCACTAATAGTTGTAAAAGAATTATTCAAAGAAAATTGGAAAGAAAATTATTTAGAATTAAATGCCTCAGATGAAAGAGGAATACAAATTGTAAGAGACAAAGTAAAAAATTTTGCAAGAACAAAATCACTCGGAAGTGTTCCATTTAAAGTAATTTTTTTGGATGAAGCTGATGCATTAACTCCAGAAGCTCAACAGGCATTAAGAAGAACAATGGAAAATTATTCTGCAACATGCAGATTTATTCTTAGTGTTAATTATTCAAGTAAAGTTATTGATCCTATTCAATCAAGATGCGTGCTTTTTAGATTTAAAATCTTAGAAAAAAAAGACATTGAAAAAGTAATTCTAAAAATCGCAGAAACTGAAAATTTGACAATAAATCAGGATTCAATAGAAGCATTATATGAAGGTAGTGAAGGTGATTGCAGAAAATGTATTAATCTAATCCAATCAACAGCATCTATTTCTCCAAATATAAATTCTGAACTTATCTCAACAATACTTTCTAGTTCAAAACCAAAAGACATAAAAATTATCCTTGATTATGCATTATCAGGAGACTTTCAAAAATCAAGAGAAAAACTTCTTGATGTCATGTTAAAGGAAAGTATCTCTGGTGAAGATATAATTAAAGCAATTCAAAAAGAAATTTGGAATCTTCCAGTAGAACCAGAATTAAAAGTAAAACTAACTGAAAAAACAGGAGAAACTGAATTCAGAATTGTTGAAGGATCTGACCCTTTTATTCAATTACAATCACTTATTGCAAGTTTTGTGCTTGCAGGAATGGGTAAATAAATTGTGAGAGGTATAAAAAATGGATAATACTTATGAAAAAGAACATGACCATTATTGGGAATTTTGCAAAAAAGATGATCTTAAATCTGGATGGTTAGATAGATATACTCAAGAATTAAAAGAAATGAACAAAGGACTAGTAAAAAAAGTAAAATCTTTTAGAAATAAATATAATTAAAATGCTTAATGAAAATATAGAGGTGGAGGTAAGAAGTTTTATTTCAAAAGAACAATATGAAAAACTTTTAGAATTCTTTAAAAAAAATGCAGAATTAGTTAAAGAAGATTTTCAGGAAACACATTATTTTAATTGTGATGAAGATTTAAGAATACAAAAAAATAACTTTGGGTCTAAAATATGGATGAAAAAAGGAAAAATTCATGATGATTCAAGAGAGGAATTAGAGATAAAAACTTCCAAAGAAGATTTTAATAATTTAAGTAAGATATTTAATTCAATTGGATTATGTGTTGAAATTAAATGGTTAAGAGATAGAAAGCAATTTAATTGGAGAGGGATAAAAGTTTGTCTAGATTACACAAAGGGATATGGATATATAATTGAATTAGAAAAAATGTCGTCTGAAGAAAATAAAGAAAAGATATTGGAAGAAATAAAACAGAAATTTAATGAACTTAAAATAGTCATTAGTACAAAAGAAGAATTTGAGAAAAAATTCAATAATTATAAAGAAAATTGGGAAAATTTAATAGAAAATGCAATGGACTGAAAAACATAGACCAAAATCTTTTCAGGAAATTATTGGCCAAACTGAAGCTATAGTAAAAATAAAGAATTTTATTGGAAATTTCTATTTGGGAAAATTAACAAAAACTCTAAAAAGAGCATTAATTCTTCATGGACCTCCAGGAATTGGAAAAACAACTCTAGTACATGTAATTGCAAAAGAAGAAAATTTAGAGATATTTGAATTAAATGCATCTGATTTAAGAAATAAAATAAAATTAAAAGAAATTTTAAAACCTGCAATTGAACAACAATCCTTAATAAAGAAGGGAAAAATAATCTTAGTAGATGAGGTTGATGGAATATCTGCTGTTGATCGTGGAGGATTAACAGAATTATTATCTCTAATTACGATTACAAATTATCCAATAATTATAACTGCAAATAAAATTTGGGCATCCAAATTAAGCGGATTAAGAAATAAATCAGAACTTGTAAGATTAAAAGAAATTAATTATAACTTAGTAAAAGACGTCATGATCAATGTTTTAAGAAAAGAAAACAATTTCATTGATAATAATATTCTAACAAAAATTGCAATAAATGCCAAAGGAGATTTAAGAGCTGCAATAAATGATTTGCAGACAACATCAAGTACAAAAGATCCTTCTATTAATTTAACTAATGAAAGAAATAAAGAAACAGATATTTTTAATGCATTAAAATTAGTTTTTAAAGGAAAACCAACAGATGAAACCTTAAAAATATATGACTCAGTAAACATGCCCATAGATGAGATAATTTTATGGATTGAAGAAAATATCCCTACTGAATATCAAAAAAAGGAATTAAAAAGAGCATATGATTTATTAAGTAAAGTTGATATATTTAAAAAAAGAATTTACAGGCAGCAATATTGGAGATTCTTAGTTTATGAAAATATTCTTTTGAGTTATGGAGTCTCATCTTCAAAACAAGGTATAAAATCCGGATTTACAAGTTATAAAAAACCAACAAGAATTTTAAAAATGTGGATGAATAATCAAAAAACTTTCAAAAAAAAATCAATAGCTCAAAAATATGCCCGTAAAGTGCATATTGGACAAAAACGTGCATTAAATGAATTTCCGGTAATAAAAAATATTCTGAAAAATCCGGAAGTAAGAAGAGAATTAAGGCTTAGTGATGAAGAAATTAATTATTTGGATAAGTCTATTTAAACCAAAGAATTAAAAATCTATTTAACTTTTTTTAATTATGTCATATAATATAATTGTTGGAAGAAATGAAACTGATAAAAAAATATTAGGTGATAAGGGATTAATTGATATTGGAAAAGGTTATGTAAAAATGGGTCAATATACTTCTCTTTCTAATAAAATTTTAATGGATATTGCAAGAAGTCATGTTGTTCTCGTAGCTGGAAAAAGAGGATCTGGTAAATCGTACAGCGTCGGAGTTATAGCAGAAGAACTAACTAATTTACCAAAAGACACAGGCCAAAATATTGCATCATTAATATTTGATACTATGGGAATTTATTGGACAATGAAATTTCAGAATGAAAAAGATAAAGAATTATTAAGAGATTGGGAATTAAATCCAAAAAATCTTCCTGTAAAAATTTTTGTACCCTTTGGTCACTATGATAATTATTTAGAAAAAGGTATTCCAGCAGATTCAAAATTTGCATTAGATATTACAGAAATGAATTCAGAAGACTGGATTATAACTTTCGGATTAGATATAACAAATCCTATAGCTGTTTTAATTGAAAGAACAATAACTAAATTAAAAAAACAGAAAGAATTTAATATTAATGATATAATATCTAATTTAGAAAACGATCAAAAAACACCTCAAGAAACTAAAAATGCTGCAATAGGATTATTTGAAGCAGCAAATACTTGGGGGATATTTTCTAAAAAAAGTGAAAAATCTACTCAAGTAAAAGATTTAATTTCTGCAGGAATTACCTCTATTCTAGATTTAAGTGTATATAATTCAATAGGATCATTTAATGTAAGAGCATTGGTTATTAGTTTGGTTTCAAGAAAAATTTTTAATCAAAGAATGGATGCAAGAAAAAAAGAAGAAATAAAATCAGTATCTTCTGGTCTTAATTTTTTATCTTCAGTTGAAAAAAAAGAATATCCTTTAGTTTGGATGTTTATTGATGAAAGTCATGAATTTCTTCCCTTAAATGGAAAAACAATTGCAACAGATGCTTTAGTTCAGTTGTTGAGAGAAGGACGGCAACCTGGAATTTCTTTAGTTCTTGCAACACAACAACCAGGGCAAATTCATAGAGATGTTATGACTCAATCAGATATTGTAATCTCACATAGAGTTACATCTGCCCAAGATCTAGAAGCATTAAATCAAATAATGCAAAGCTATCTTCTTTCTAGTATAAAACAATATATGGATGATTTACCTAGTATGAAAGGTTCTGCAATAATTTTAGATGATAATTCAGAGAGAATTTATCCAATGAAAGTTAGACCTAGATTTACATGGCATGGCGGTGAAGCTCCAACTGCTGTTAAAATTGAGAAAAAGTTATAATTAAGAAAAATTTAAAAACACCTATTTCCTTAAAATAAAAATAATAAATAGAATTTACCTCAAAATAAAAATGCCATCTTATCTTCTTCTAAAAACAAAAGTGCCAATACAATGTAAATATGCTGATCCATATATAACTGAATCAGTTCTATGCGAATTAGAAGATAAATATTCTTGTGAAAATAGGAATGGGAAAGAAAAGATATCTGAATTAAATGGCGAATTAGTACATATTTGTAAAACGAGTGGATTAATTAAACAATTGATGGTTATAAAAAAAAGAGATTGCCTAAAAAATTAAATAATTCTGAAATCAACTCTTAATCTGATTTTATATGGAGCAATTTCTCCTGCTTTTTTAATTTTTAATATTTTTATTCTTTTCTTAAATTTTTTTGCTTCTTTTTTAATTTTTTCAACAATTAAATTTTCTTCTCCAATTTTACAAAAATCATAATAATAAATTCTTGTTCTTTTTTTACTTAATAAAAATGCTTGTTCAAGAAAAGTATTTTTTAATCTGGGTCTAGGCATTACAATAACATCAAATCTTTCTTTTAATTTTTTAGAAATTCTTTTAATATCTCCTTCTATTAATTCAACTTTATCTTTTAGTTTATTTAATTCTATATTTAATTTAGCATATTTATTTGCATCCCTATTAATTTCATTAGAAATAACTTTTTTTACTTTTGAATTTTTAGCAATAACAATAGAATATGGAGAAACTCCTGCAAACATAACTAAAACAATATCTTCCTTTTTCATTAACTTAGAAATTTCTTTTCTTTCATTACTTAATCTAGGAGAAAAATAAGTATTATCAATATTAAATCTAAAAACACATCCATTTTCCTTATATAAAACTTCTTTTGTTTTTTCACCAGCTAAATATTTTGTGGAAATCTTTCTAAGTCTTCCTTTAACTTTCCCATATTTCTCTAAAACAGTTTTAATTGAATTCTGTTCTCTTAATAATTTATTAGCAAATTTTTGCTTTTCTTTTTGTTTAAGATTATCTTGAAAATTAACAATTGCAATATTTCCTAAAACATCAAATGAGCGTTGTTTCATAAATAAAAGATACAAATTCATAATTTAAATGTTCTTAAAACCAATCTCCTAAACCTTTTTGTTTACTCTTTTCTTCAACTTCCCTTAATTTCTCTAATTGTTTATTAACTCTTTCTTCAGAAAAATTATGTCTAACAACCAAAATTTCCTTTATTTTTTCTTCATTAACTTTTCCAAATTCAAAATCAATATTAATAACATTAGGTCTATGAAATAACTCAAATATTTCCGGCCAATTAAATCTATCTTCTTCTGGAAGACTATGAATTCTTTCTTCAACTTCCTTAAAAATTAAAACAGGCTGCTTAAATTGTTGCACAATTTGTAATGCTTTTTTTTGTCCAATTCCAGGAACTCCTTTAGGATTATAATCTGTTCCTACAAGAATTCCTAAACAAATCAACTGGTCTAAATTTATCTCTAGATAATCTAAAACTTTTTCTAAATCAATTAATTCTGGTTTTATATCAATCCATCCTGTAAAAGTTTTTCTTCTCCGTGATAAAGTTAAATTCTGAATTAATTTTGGAACTCCAAATAATAAACTATCATAATCTTGACTAGCACTTGCATAAATCTCCTCTTTTACTTTGCAAAGATATGCAGCTTCAGCTTCTCCTTCTGAAGGTGCCTGCACTATTGCAATTCCCATAGCCTCTAGTAGTTCTTTACTTTCTTTAATCATATCCTCATCAAGTCTAACTAATTGACTAGCATAGCGTTTCATTAGAGTAATATCTCCTTTTTGTTTTGCTTCTTCATATTTTTCTTTTGCTAAATTTCTTCCTTCTTTTCTTATTAGATGTGTTTTTACTTTAAGTTCTGGAGCTTCTCCATCAAAAACATAGATTAACTTCATTCCTTCAGAAAGTAAAGCAATATTTCTATAAAAAATTCCAGAAAGATGACTTGTAATTCTCTTCTTATTATCCATTAATGGAGTTCCATCTAATTGCCTTATTGTTGATAAAAATTGATATAATGTATTAAATGCATCAACACAAACAGTTTTTCCTTTAAGTTCGGTTATTTCAATTTTCTTTCTTGAAATTATATCTTTAATGTTTAATCCCATGTTTAAACCAGAAATAAGAAATATAAAAAATTATCTAAAATAGATCTAGTTGAGTACCCTTTCTATTCACAATCTCTTTCATTTTGTGAACATGATCTAATAAGCTCTTCTTTTTAACTCTTTTTGAAGGATCTCCAAATTTTTTAACTCTTTTTGATGCTTCAATATAAGCTTTTCTTAGAACTTCATTAATTCTCCATGGTTCAGATTTATCTAAAGATAAAAACGGTTTATAAGATTTATTTGAACTAACTCTTAACCCTTTAAAATGTAGAACATCTCTAAGAATATCTTCCTTATTCAAGATATATTGCTCAGGTTTAGTAAAATCCATTCTAAGAGGAATTTCAACTCTATCAATTAAAGTCATATCTTGCTCATATTTCTCCTGATTATATGTATCTTTATTATATCTTACCATACATTAACTCCCAAAGAGTGGTATATAAACTTTTCTGTTTTTCCTTTTCTCAAAATTTAAATAACTACTTTACTTTTATTCTTTATGAAAACAGACTTTATTCCAATAGATTATGATTATTTTGATTTTGAAGGAAAAAATTATATAAAAATAATAGGAAGAGATAGCAAAGGAAAAAGAATTTGTGTAATTGATTCTTGTCCTGTTTATCTCTGGGCAATCTTAAAAGATAATATAAAACAAGAGAAAATAAATAAAATTATTAAAAAAATAGAAAAAATAAAATTAGATATAAAAGGAAGAAAAACAAAAGTTGAAAATGTAGAATTACATAAAAAAAATTTCTTAGATAAAAAAGTAAAAGCTCTAAAAATATATGCAACAAATTACAAAGATTTGCATGATATAGCTAGTAAATTAGATATGTCTGAAATAGAAAAAAGAAGAGGATATGATATTGGTTTTATAACCCACTATATAAGTGAGAGAGAAATCAATCCTTTATGGTGGTATGAAATATCTGGAGAAGTCTTAAATAATTCACAAGATTTCGGAGGAATTGATATGAGCTTAAATGTTGATATATGTATAAAATTAGAATCTTCAAAAAAAATAGATAATAAAAAATTTATTCCATCAATTCTTAGTTATGATATAGAAACAGATGAATTAAAATTAGGAGAAGGGGAAATCTTAATGATATCCCTCGTATCAGAAAATTTTAAAAAAGTAATAACCTGGAAAAAAACAAAAGAAAAAAAACCAATCTATGTAGAATATGTAAAAGATGAATCAGAACTAATAGAGAAATTCATAGAATATGTAAAAAAAATCTCTCCTGACTTTTTAGTTGGGTATTTTTCAGATGGATTTGATTTACCATATATAAAAGCAAGAGCTGAGAAATATAATATAAAACTTTCATTAGGGTTAGATGATAGCCAGCCAGTTTTTTCCAGAGGAATAAACTTAACAGGAAAAATTAAAGGAATAGTACATATAGATCTCTTAAAATTCATAAGAACTGCCTATGCTCAATATATGAAATCAGAAACATTATCCTTAAATGAAGTCTCAAAAGAATTTTTAGGAGACACAAAAAAAGATTTTAAGATAAAACATTCATCAAAAATTAGTTCTAAAGACTGGAATGAATATTATGAATATAATCTGCATGACTCTGTTTTAACATTAAATTTATTTGAAAAATTTTGGCCAGATATTCTAGAATTTACAAAGACAATACAAGAACCAGTATTTGATGTTACTCGTTTTGGACTTTCAAAATATACTGAATCATATATCTTACACAACTTAGAAAAATTTAATGAAATCCCTGAAAAAAGACCAACTTATAATGATATCTCACTAAGAAAAAACATAGGAGGATCAAAAGGAGCATTTGTTCTTGAGCCATTTCCAGGTCTTTACAAAAATATTGCAATGTTTGATTTTACATCAATGCATACAAGCATAATTCTCTCACACAATCTTTCAAAAGGAACACTTCTAGAAAAAAAAGAAAAAGATTCATATGAATCTCCTGAAATTGATGAAAAAGGAGATAAAATAAAATATTATTTTTCAAAAGAAAAAGGATTTTTTCCTGAATTTCTTAAGGAAATATTTAACTTAAGAAAAAAATTTAAATTAGAATATAAGAAAAATCCAAATGTAATAACAAAAGCCAGAAGTAATGCCTTTAAAGTTTTATCAGCTTCAGCTCATGGATATTTGGCTTTTTTTGGAGCAAGATATTATTCACATGAAGCTTCTGCATCTGTTCTTGCATTTGTTAGAAAATATAATCAAGATATTATTAAGAAAGTTAAAAATGCAGGATATAAAGTTATTTTTGGAGATACAGATTCTGTTGGTTTTACATTAAATGATAAATCAGAAAAAGATGTTTTAAATTTATTGAAAAGACTAAATAAAGAACTTCCAGAATTTATGGAGTTAGAATTAGAAGATTTTTATAAAAGAGGTCTATGGGTTACAACAAGATCTGGAACAACGGGTGCAAAAAAGAAATATGCATTAATTGGTAAAGATAATAAAATAAAAATACGTGGTTTTGAAACAGTAAGAAGAGATTGGTGTAAATTAGCAAGGCAAGTACAAAATACTATTATAAAACAAATCTTAGAAAATGGGAATGAAAAAGAATCATTAGAATATTTCAAAGAAATTATTAGAAAAATAAAAAAAAGAGAGATAAATAAAGAAAATTTAATTATAAAAACACAACTTAAAAAACCTCTTTTAGAATATAAATCAATATCTCCTCATGTAATTGCTGCAAAAAAAATGCATGAAAAAAAAATTCCAGTAAGTCAAGGAAATTTAATTGAATATTATATTGCAGAAACAAGAGAAAAGAAAAAATTAGTAAGAGATAAAGTAAAGCTTCCTAGTGAAAAAGGAGAATACAATATAAAATATTATTTAGAAAATCAGATTCTTCCTGCAGTTGAAAATATTTTTCAAGTTTTTAATATTAATATAAAAGAAATTATTGATGGAAAAAAACAAATGACTTTGGGTGATTTTTAAAATGAAAAAAATTCCTGAAGCAAAACCTTTATTTCTTGAAAGAATGAAACTTCTTCTTGGAAAAGAATATGGCAATTATATGGAAATTTTAAAACATGAACCAGTAAGATCAATAAGAGCAAATACTCTAAAAATAACTCCTGAAAAACTAAAAGAAAAATTAGAAAATAAAAATTGGACTATTAAACAACCATTTAAAAAATACCCGGAAATAATGATCGTAGAAAATAATCTTAATCCAGGAGAATTAGGAAGAGCACTAGAACATTTATTAGGATACTATTATATTCAAGAACTTGCAAGTATGTTGCCAATAATTGCATTAAAACCTAAACCAAATGAAATTATTTTAGATTTATGTTCTTCTCCAGGAAGTAAAACAACTCAAATAGCTTCATTCATGAATAATTCTGGAACAATAATTGCAAATGAAGTAAGTTTAGGAAGAATAAAAATCTTAGCATCAAATTTAGAAAGATGTGGAGTAACAAATACAATTATAACGAGAAAAGAAGGAGTAGTTCTTTGTGAAAAATTAAAAAAAGAAAATTTTCAATTTGATAAAATACTTGTTGATGCTCCATGTTCTGGGGAAGGAACTTTAAGAAGCACTCCAAAAACTTACTTAATGTGGAACATAAAAACAATAAAATCTGTTTCAAGAATACAAAAAAACTTGGTTTCTTCTGCCTTAAATATCTTAAAACCAAATGGGGAATTAATATATAGTACTTGCACACATGCACCAGAAGAAAATGAAGAAGTTGTTGATTTTATAATGAAAAAATTTAATAATATAAAAATAGAAAAAATTTCCTTACCAGTAAAATCTAGAAAAGGGATAACTAAATGGCAAAATAAGGAATATTTAAAAGAAATTAAATATGCCTGTAGAATATATCCTCAAGATAATAATACAGAAGGATTTTTCTTAGTAAAATTTAGGAGGGTGAAATGAATCAACTAAAAATATTAAATAAAAATGAGAAACAAGAAATAATTAATAAATTAAACAGACAATTTGAAATAAAAAATATCCCCGGAATAATTCTTAGAAGAGGTGAAGAAAAATTATTTTTATTTTCTGGGAATTTTAATGAAAAACAAATAAAAAATTTAGAAAGAACAGTTCCTATTGAAAGAATTGGAGTTTATTTTGCAAAGATTATAAAAGATGAAATAAGATTAAGTATAGAAGGAACACAAATCTTAAAAAATCAAATAAATAAAAATATTTTTGAATTAAATAAAGAACAAATAGATCTATGGATGAAAGGTCAGGAATTAAATATTAAAACAGGGGAAAAAGGATTCTTAGTCATGAAATATAAAAACGATTTTCTAGGATGTGGTAAAGCATCAATTGAAAAGATAACTAACTTTATCCCAAAATCAAGAAGACTTAAAAATTAAACATTTCTTTATAAAAAATGAATAAAGATAAAATAATCAAAGCAGGAGAAATTGCAAAAGAAGTTAAAAAATATGCAAAATCAATTATAAAAAAAGACATGCTTTTACTTGAAATAGTTGAATTAATAGAAACAAAAATAGAAGAACTTGGAGGAAAAATAGCTTTCCCAGTTAATTTAAGCATTAATGATATTGCAGCACATTATACCCCAGATTATAATGATGAAACTAAAGCTCATGGACTCTTAAAAGTTGATATAGGGATTCATGTTGATGGATGGATTGCAGATACTGCTATATCATTAGATTTAGAAGAAGATTCTGAAAATAAAAAATTAATTGAAGCTTCCTTAAAAGCTTTGGAAAATGCTACAAAAATTATAAAAGAAAATACTAAATTAAATGAAATAGGAAAAATAATACAAGAAACAATTGAATCATATGATTTTACTCCAATAATTAATCTATCAGGACATTCAATGGAACAATATGATTTACATTCAGGAATAACAATTCCAAATATTAATAATAAACAAAGTACTCCTTTAAAACAGGGACTTTATGCAATAGAACCTTTTGCAACAACTGGAAATGGAAAAGTTTATGATGGAAAACCTTCTGGAATATATAGATTAATTAATAATAAAAATATAAGAAGTCCTATTGCAAGAGAGACATTAAAGTTAATTGAGAAAGAATATGATAAATTACCTTTTTGTTCCAGATGGATTGTAAAAAAATTAGGAACAAAAGCCTTGTTTGGATTAAAACAATTAGAAGACAATGGAAACTTGCATAATTATCCTCAATTAATAGAATCATCACATAGAAAAGTTAGTCAAGCAGAAAATACTGTTTTAATTGAAAAAGAAAAAATTATTACAACTGAATAATTAAGCTATAATTAATTCTTTTTGTGATTTTAAATAAGACTCTAATGATAAATCACTCCATTTTATTCTCTTAATAGAAAAAAAAAGAAATAGTTGAATTGCATTTTCCACAATTTATTTGTGGTCCAATATAATCAAATTTAGCTTCTTCATTACAACTTGGACAAGTATCATATAAATTTGCTTCTCCATTTTTTTAACTCTATTAGTATCCATTTTTTCTAAAATTACCCTAAATAACTACTTCCCTGAGGAACAGCAGCTTTTGCAGATTTTAAATAATTTTCTTCTACTTTTTTATAAACTTCAATTGTTGGTTTAGTAACACTTGGTTTAATCTTTTTTAAAGCCTCATCAAAATGTTTTTTCCTTACTTCTTTAGAATCTATAGATTCTCTTAGAGAAAGTATTGCTGCTTCTCTTACAACAGCTTCTATATCTGCTCCAGTATATCCATTTGTCCTTTTAGCAAAATCTTTTAGATTAACCTCTTTTGTTAAAGGCATTTTTTCTGTATGAATCTTTAAAATATTCAACCTACCAATTTCTTCCGGAGCATTAACAAGTAGAATCTTATCAAATCGCCCTGGTCTTAATAATGCAGGATCAAGCATATCAGGCCTATTTGTTGCTCCAATAATTAAAATATCATTTAAATCTTCAAGCCCATCCATTTCAGCGAGTAACTGATTTAAAATTCTCTCAGTGACTTTTGTTCCTGCATCTATTCCTCTTTTTCCTGCAAGTGAATCAATTTCATCAAAAAATATAATACATGGAGCAACCTGACGTGCTCTTTCAAAAATCTTTCTTACACCTTTTTCAGATTCTCCAACCCACATACTCATTAATTCAGGTCCTTTAACCTGAATAAAATTAGCTTCTGATTCTTTTGCAACTGCTTTTGCTAATAGAGTTTTTCCTGTTCCAGGGGGGCCATAAAGTAAAATACCACGTGATGGTCTAATTCCCATTCTACTAAAACTTCCTGGATATTTCATTGGCCATTCAACAGCTTCTTTTAATTCTTGTTTAATATTATTTAATCCTCCAATAGATTCCCAATCAACATTTGGAGTTTCAACTAAAACTTCTCTCATAGCAGAAGGTCTAACAATTTTTAATGCATCCATAAAATCTTGTTGTTTGACAACTAATTTTTCTAAAATTTCCTGAGGAATTTGTTCTTCATCTAATTTTATTTTATGAAGATGTTTTCTTAAAACATTCATTGCAGCTTCTTTACTTAATGCTTCTAAATCTGCTCCAACAAATCCATGCGTAATAGATGCAAGTTCATTTAAATTAACATTTTTTGTTAGAGGCATACCCCTTGTATGAATTTTTAAAACAGAGAGTCTTCCTTCTTTTCTAGGAACATTAATTGCTATTTCTCTATCAAATCTTCCAGGCCTTCTTAATGCAGGGTCAAGAGAATTAATTCTATTTGTTGCACCAATTACAATAACTTTCCCACGTGACTTTAATCCATCCATCATTGTTAAAATCTGACTAACAAC
>CEPZ01014008.1_pt1 | contig 23442 bp, 26 predicted proteins | sample 530461 | NCBI WGS metagenome assembly CEPZ01 (sample SAMEA2620106, study PRJEB7988) | marine metagenome | isolation source: saline water (ENVO:00002010), including
TTTAGAAAGAAAGATGGAGTTGACAAAGATGGAAATCCAACTGATGAGGCAAGTAGATTAGCAGAACAACGGTGGAATAATGTATTGAATGAAATACTTTATGGTTTGAAATGTGCAAAATTAATTCATGATTCCGATTATGAAAAAGAGGGTGAATATGAACGATTAAACCAATCAGTTAAACGGTCATTCACTTTAATAGGCGAATACTTTTTTTCATTGTGGGATTAAATCAAAAAGAATATTATTATGGTAAAAAAACATTGGAAGATTTAAATAGATTGTGGAAAAAATATTCAATGGTAGAAGCTTGGAAAAGAGAAGAAGTATTTAGAAAAGCAAAAAAAGAAGTTTTTGATTGATTAAATGGATTATAAATAAGTGGTATAAACATAGTCCAATATGTAATTGTGGATGGGCTATGAAACCATTTGAAAGATATACTGATAGATACCAATGGAAATGTATATGGAAAAAATGTGGTTGGGAAGCATTTCAATCTGAAAATGGTAAATTACATTGGTGGAAAAAAAATTGAAGATAGCTATTTGTGGAGATAGTTTTGGTGCTACTGTATCTGAACGGTCATGGCCTTCATTATTACAAGAAGAATATGATGCAGAAATAGTATGTAGGGGAGAAAAAGGTTGGAGTTTATTTCATGCATATGAGAGATTATTAGAAAATATTGATGGAGTAGATTATATTATATTTTGTATTACAGACCCAAGTAGATTATCTAGTCCTTTTAAAGTACCAATTTCAGTTGGCGACATTTATGATAATAAAGCTTATGAACATTTTGATAAGAAAAAATTTCATATTCATAAACATGGAATTCCATCTACAAGATTTAATGCTGAAGAATTACGAACTGCTATAAAATATTATTATAAAATGTTATATGATGATACTTATATGGAAATTGTACAAAAAGGATTATTGAAAGAAATAGAAGATGTTGTAAAAGATTATAAATGTATATTTTTAAAAAGTTTTAATACTAGCTTTCCAAGTGATTATATTCCAAAAAAAGTAGTTTGGGGAAATTTAAATTTATATCAAGATATTTCTTTAAAAGAAGTTGGGTTAATGTCAAAAGAAGAAATAGAATTTATGGGTGATAAAGGATTATATTTTATGGGCGATCCAAGATCAAATCATATAAATGAAGAAAATAATTATAATTTGTTTTCCGTTTTGAGAGATATTATAGATGAAGATAATTGGGATTCAAGAGAAGTGAATATGGATAAATACTTTTCACATTTAGATGGAGTTACAGAAAAACAAATTAAAAATGCAGTTAATAAAATTTCAAAGAAAAGTAGGATTAAACATTGATAAAAACATTTTTTATTAGCACAGTAGTTTTAATTATAGTATTAACATGGCTTACTGAAAGAGATTGGGGTAAGAAAAAAACAAAGTGGAATAAAAGAAAGAAGAGATACGAATGATATTGTGGTTTACAGGACAGCCAGGTAGTGGTAAAACAACATTGGCAAAAAGATTTATAGATGATAAGTTAATTAATTTTATGAAAGTGAATCCAAAAGATATTATTCATATTGATGGTGAAGAATTGCGAAACGTAACAAATAATAAAAATTTAACAAAACCAGGTCGTATATGGAATATAAAATTAGCTATTAATATGGCAAGGTTTTTAGATAATAAAGGTTATATAGTAATAGCATCATTAGTTTCACCATATAGAGATTTACGAGAAGAATTAAAAATGGAAAGAAATATAGCAGAGTTCTATTTACATACAACAGAAATACGCGGAAAAGAATCTTATTTTGTAAGTGATTATGAACCACCATTACATAACTTTACAGATTTAGATACAGATAAACCAATAGAGGAATGTTTAGATGAAATACTCGCTGTTTATAGGAAAATGGCAGCCGTGGCATAAAGGTCATAAGTGGTTGATAGAACAAAGATTAAAGTTAGGTAAAAATATTTTGATAGGAATAAGAGAAATAGAAAATCCTAAATATACGCCAAGAGAAATTATGATACAAATATTTCATGAGTTTCCAAATGAAGTAAATGATGGAACGATTGATTTTGTAGAATTACCTGATATAGAGTCTATTAATTATGGAAGAGAAGTTGGATACGATATAATTGAGCATGAACCACCTGAAGATATAAAAAGAATCTCGGGAACAAAAATAAGGAATCAACGTGGAGATAAATGAAATTAAAGAAAAATTAGAAGAAGCTTTGGAAGCAGAAAATTGGGATATTATAATTGAAATAATTGGTGATCTTGAAACACAAGAGCATTATGTAAACCCATATGACGCTTATGGTGAAGATGAAATATAGAAGAATAATTGGCAAATTAGAAATGTTAAATGATAATTATTAATAAGGAGTTAAATATGAACAATGTTAAGTGGTTCACAATATTAGCTATGTCAATGTTAATCGTTAATATAGTTGGATTAGAAAAAATATTGAGTTTATATAAAGAGAGAGAGTTAAAAGTTATTGAATTATTAGTGATGAAAAATGATTCTTTAACACAAGAACTTAGGAAATACGAGGAGTATGGAGTGGCTGTTAAAGTAACTATGTACCAACCTGTTCGTTATCAGACCGATTCTACACCGAACATTCTCGCAGATGGAACGCGCATTCGAGCACAAAGTGCTTCAGATTACAAATATATAGCGGTGAGTAGAAATCTTCTGAAACGATGGGGTGGTTTTTTAGATTATGGTGATTTTGTACTTTTAAAAGGAACTGATAATAAAGATGGTGTATATCAAGTTAGAGATACTATGGCAGCACGTTGGGTAAATCGTATTGATATTTTGGAATCAGCACACGTTGATCCATATATGTATCCTAAAGCTGAGATAGTTAGATTAAATTGGACTATGAATTAAATCAATAATAAAATAAAGGTTGTAATTTGGGATTTAACATAGAAGGTTTTTTCGATATTTCTACAGATTTTCCTTATGATGAGGAAAAACAATCGTTTATTGATCACATGAACTCATTAAAAGAAATGACAGTTCAAGAACAAACACTTTATAAAAAATGGAAAGAGTGGAATTATGATCCTTATGGTATGACACAAAAGGGTACTAAGATAGATTTAGCTAAAAAACAATTGTGGATGCCAAAAGATATTAATGATTTAGAGGGAACTTTTGAAGAGATAAAAAGTATAATACCAATAGCAATACCTGTAAAACAAGGTGATGCTAAAGCAAATGATGCTTGGTCAGTTACACGAAGATTAATTCACACAATGGAATTCACAGCCAATCCTGGCAGAAATCTTAAATTTTATGTTAAAGATAAAACAACAAACAAAATACTTGGATTAATATGTTTAGGTAGTGATGTTATTGCATTAAGAGTTAGAGATAAATGGATTGGTTGGTCAAAAGAAAATAGATTAGATGGTGGATTATTAAATCATACTGCTATTGCTACTACAATTTGTTCTACACAACCATTCGGATATAATTTCTTAGGTGGTAAGTTGATTGCTACTATGGTAAATTCTAAAGTAGTTCGTGATGAATGGGAAAAAGTTTATAATCAAAAATTAGTTGGATTTACAACAACATCACTTTATGGTATACATTCGATGTATAATGGAATTCCACATTGGAAGGGATTAGGAGAATCTACAGGAAGAATTGGTTTAAAACCTGATGATGAATATTATGATAAGTGGCATGAATGGATTAAAGAAAATAGAGCAGAAGAATATAAAAAGAAAATAGAATCTAAAGGTGGAAAATCAGGACCTGTAACAGGAATCAAACAAAGAATTTTAAGTATTATATTAAATGAAATTGGTATATCACAAACTAAATACCAACATGGATTTAAACGTGGTGTATTTTTTTCAGAGTTATATGATAATACAAGACCATTTCTAAGAGGTGAGATAAAAGAAGATGAATTGGTTTTGAAAAAAAGATTAGAAAATGATGTAGATGGTATAACAAAATGGTGGTGTAAAAAGGGATTAAAAAGATATTTTAAGTTATACGAACAAAATAGATTAAAACCTGAAATGTTATTCTATGCAGATATGATAGATAAGTCTTGGAAAGAAGCACAAGAAAAATACTTAGGAGAAGTTGGTAGATGATAAAATTAACAATTAACAAATGGAATTAAAAATGAAACAAGTAAGAATAAGAAAAAAAATAGAAGCTAAAAGCGTCGAAGTTAGTTTTGAACAACTTCGTGTAAAATTCAATAAGATATATGTAGATCAATTATTACTTCAGAGATTGTTGGATAGTTGGGATGATAATACCGCTACTAATCATATGGTAGCATTTTTTGAAGGTCATTCAAATATATATTCAATTGTTTTAATTGATATATATTCTGCATTAGAAGATGCAAAAAATAAATTAAAAGAATACATTAAAGAAGATCAAGAGTATTCTAATATTATGGAAACTACTAATTACTTATCAGATATAAAAGATAAAGGTTTTGAATATTTAAATGTTGATGGGCAGCATAGAATAGATTGTTATGGTAGATTTATTAAATCTAAATTCAAATTAAACAGATCTGTTATTGTAGAAATAGAAACAGCAGATGAAGGTGTATTTATACCTTATGATTTAAAAGATGTGTATTTTAAAGATATGCCTACTTCTGTTCAAAACTTTATTCTTAAAGAGTATAAACTATTAGTTACTATGATTCAAAAAGGTACTTTAGAAAATTTAGTAAATGTTACAATTTATACTAACTTAGGTGAACCCTGGAATAGACACGAGATGAGAGTTATATTACCATCTTCATTTAATATGTGGTTACATAAATTAGAAGATATAGATCCTTTATTAAACAAAGTTTTTACACTTCACATTAGTGATATGAGTGGAGCTGATTATAAATTATCTAAAAAAGGTAATTCATTGTTGGTTTCTGAATGGGTTGGTTATATACATAATGTATGTAAAGGTGAAATTTATAAATGGCCTAAAGCAGATATGTTAGATAATATGTCCTCGATTGAAGGATTAAAAACTCTTAATAAGAAAATTTTGAAAGATTCTAAATCAATTATTCAAGAGATGGCAAAACTTGTTAATTCAGTAGGTAATAAAATTATTAAAGTGAAAAGAAGTACTATTGATAATTTAATTATTTTACTAACTATTTTTTCAAATAGTAAACATACAATGAACTCTTTTGGCAAAGTAATTAAAATAAACAATATTAGAAAGTTTTATGATTGGTTTGTGAAAGTGGATGTCAAATTAAGAGAGAAAGATGCTTACGTAATTGATCCTAGAACAAAAAAGATAATGGTTAACCCTACCACAAATACTAAATTAAAAAACTCAGAGTCTTATAATAGTAAATGTGGTGCTAAAAAAACAGACGATATTAAACTAAGAATGACTATGTTATTTTCAAAGTTTGTAAAAGATAGTAGTAAATTATTTGGTGATGGTATTATTACTTATGTTGATGATGCACCTATCACTAAAAAGCAGAGAGAAGGAACAGCGTTAGCTAATAATTTTAAAACTATTGAGGGTGAAGAGTTGGAGTATGCTGATATATTTGGAAAAGGTACTGAAATAGATGTTGATCATCTAGATGCTCGTGATGGTGGTGGTGCTAACGTAGTTAAAAATATGGGTTTAAGAAAACAAAAAAGAAATAGAAGTAAGGGAAGCAAAGTAGAATCTTTTACTTCTTAATAAAATAAAGGTTACAATATGAAACAACTAACAGCAGAACAAATCCAAGAGAATTGGATTGCACTTCTAAATTTAATGAAAGATACATTTGAAGGAGAACGACTTGAAAAGTTGTTAAAAATGTATGAGTATTTTGAAGAGAGAATGGTAGTAGCGCCAGCAAGTGGTAAAGAACATTATCACAATGCACACGTTGGTGGTTATGTAGAACACGTCATTCATGTTACAGATTTGGCAGTGAAGATAAGAAAAATGTGGGAAGCAGAAGGGGCTACAATAGATTTTACAGAAGAAGAAGTTATCTTTGCAGCTCTACATCACGACTTAGGTAAAGTAGGTGATATGGATAATGATTACTATGTACCACAAGATTCAGAGTGGCATAGAAAAAATCGTGGTGAAATCTTTACACATAATGGTCAACTATCTTATATGACAGTTACAGATAGAGCCATTTTCTTGTTGAATCAGTTTGGTATCACAATGAGTGAAAATGAATACATTGGTTTAAGACTTACTGATGGTTTGTATGAAGAAGCTAATAAAAACTATTATATTAGTTGGAATCCTGATTGGGCATTGAAGTCTAATATAGCATATGTACTTCATGCAGCAGATAGTATGGCTACTCATATTGAATATGATGTGTGGAAACGTGGTGATATAGAAGAAGTTGAAGCTAAACAGGAAAAATTAACTTCATTAAAGAAAGCATTGACGGTTGATGATAATGAAAAGAAACCACAATCGCCTGAATTATCAAAAAAATCTCAAGATTTATTTGATGAACTATTTGGAGATAAAAAATGATTATAGAAATATTATTAGGAATATTCGTTACTGCATTTTTAACTAGCTGTTTTGCTATTTGGAATCTAATGAAAAAACAAGAGCTAACAGAAGATTGGTTAATAGCTGTAGAAAATAGATTAACAAATATAATTACTGAAACTAAAGACATAGATGAAAAAGGTATGTTTGAAGCAGATGATGAAGTTGGATCTATTTTTGAACAAATTAATACACTAATACAAACATTAAATGATTTTGTAACAATAGAAGGGGAAGAGGAAGACAATGCCAGTAGTTAAAAAGAAAAAGAGGAAAATGTATTTTGGACAAGTAACTGAAGATGCTATCGTAAGATATAATAAATCAGAAGATCCTATTTTAAGAAATACAATTTATAATGACTATATTCAAAAACCATTTGAGAAATTGGCAGAGAATATCATCCACACTTTTAAGTTTTATTACTTTGATGTTCCAAGTGAAGATGTAAAACATGAAGTAGTTTCATTTCTTGTTATGAATATGCACAAATATAAAGAAGGTAAAGGAAAAGCATTTTCTTACTTCAGTATTGTTGCTAAGAATTATTTAATTCTACATAACAATAATAATTACAAAAAAATGAAAGCTACCGATGATCTAGATGTTTTAGATTTTTCAAGAAACATTAGTAGTGAGCAAGAACAAAAAGTAGTTAAAGATTACTATGAAGTTTTCTTTGATGAAATGTTAGAGTATTGGGATGTTCATCTTACAGAATTATTTAAACGCAAAAAAGATTTAAATGTTGCTGATTCTGTAATTTATTTGTTTAAGAATAGAGATAACATAGAAAACTTTAATAAGAAAGCTTTGTATATCTTGATCAGAGAACGAACAGGTTCTAATACTCAACATATTACTAGAGTAATAAACCAAATGAAAAAACAATATACTAAGATGCAAAAAGTATTTCAAGCATCAGGTTCTGTTACTAATATGACTACGGGATCGTATATGAATGTTTTATTTTCTTAATTAGAGAATAACATATAATAAAAAAGGGGACCACATGGTCCCCTTTTTATGTGTCCTATATTTGTAGGAAATATAAGACGTATTCCGTCCTACTTGCGGAATAAACCCACCAACACCAATAACGCGACGAGCCCAGCGAAGCCAGAATCGCCGAACGTATTAATTATTGCTGTCAGGTTACCAATAACATTGACACCAAAGACACCAGTTCCAAAGATTACTTCAGAAACGGCACCTATGGCGACAAAAGACATGAGTAAATGAGCTAAGTCATCAACCCACCCTTTAACTTGTGTTATGATTTCCTTCATCGGTTTTCTCCCGTTAGTTAACAAAAAAAAGGTTGCTCAGTTGGAATAACCAAGCAACCTCTACAATAACTATGTAAAATCTTATAATTTTATATTTATATAATGAAACATCTTTTGGAAATTACAATAGGTTAAATCTTAACTGAATATAAAACGGAGTTTAAATGGCTACAGATTATGAAGTATTTGAAGGTAAATCTCTATCTGACGTATTCAAAGATATTTACGACAATACTGAGAAAAATAGAAAGCAATTAGATGTATTAACAAGGGAACTTGTATCCTTTATTAAAGATGGTGATACTGCAGTTCAAATTGTTCCTATGTTAAAAGAATACCTCGAAATCAACGTAAAAAATGATGATCAGTTGGTTAAAATAGCAGGTATAGTTCAAAGATTAATTGCAGCAGATGGAAAAGTTGGCTCTGAAGATGCCTTTGCATTATCAGATACAGAGAAAGAACAGTTAATGAAAGCTGTAGAGTCTACCGTAGAAGATGTACAAAAATATTCTGATAAAATTTCGACGGAAATAAATTCATTGGAAGATTAAATGTCTAAAATCACAATACCTGATAGTTTACTATCACAAGTTGGATATACAAATATCTATGACGTTGATGATCAGGTTAGAAAAATATTAACACCAGTTGTTAATCAAATCAATTCTTTATTTAGTCAAACAGCTGGAGAGTTGGCTGAAGTAAGAGAAGTGTATGCTATTGAGAATCAACTACCATTAACTGAAGAAGGTTTACCAAATTATAAATTACTTGGTGCAATAAAAATACGAACTGTTTTACAAGATCAATATTTAAGTGAAGAAGAATTACCTATAGCCGTACCATTAGATCCTAATATTAAAAGTTTTCCTGTAAAAGGAGAATATGTTTTTGTTGAAAGTATTTTTGGAGATAAGTTTTATTCGAGAAGAATAAATATACACAATAATCCTAATAACTCATCACATACAGGATTAAGTAGCAAGTTTAGTATAAGTTCTAAAAACAGTTCAGATAAGAAAACATTAGAGACTGCTAATACGGGAATAGCAAAAAATGTAGATGATGCTGAAGTAATTCCATTAGGAGACTTTTTTCAATCTGATTTTAATTTTAGACAGTTAATTCCAAACGAAGGTGATGTAATTGTAAGTGGTAGATTTGGAAATTCTGTTAGGTTGGGTAGTAATATTGTAAATGGGGTTCAAAATTCGCCAAATGTAAAATTGAGAGCAGGACAATTACAAGATGCTGTAAAATTTGATGAAGAAGGTTTGGTAGAATCTTTAAATGAATCACGTTTTGTACCTGTAACAGAAAATATAAATTCTGATGGATCTTCATTGTGGATGACTACTGATGAAGTTATTCCATTAAAACCTGCTACATTTGAATCCACAGATTTCTATTTATCTACAGTAAAGGAAAAGGATAGAATTGAAGAGTTTGGTGGTAAGCAAGTTGTATTGAATTCTGGTAGATTGATATTTAATAGTAAGGAAAGTGGAATATATGGATTTAGTAATGGGCCAGTAGAGATATCTACCTTAAATGGTTTTGGTATATCTGCTCAGCAATATGTAGATATTAACAGTCCAATAATAGAATTTGGTAGAGGTGAAGAAAAAACCAAAGCAGTTAATGTTAGAACAGTTAATTTTGATGTTGAGAATACAAAAGGTTACTCTACATTAGCAAGTAAAGGAATACGTTTAGGGCAGGGAAATTATGAACCTGCTGTAAAAGGAAATGAATTACAGGATATACTTACTGATATGATGGATACTATAAGTGATTTAGCATCAGCAGTAACTACGATAGCAGTAACACCTATTACGATTCCTGTATTAGTAACACCAACACCACAAGCATATGCATCTGAAGCAGCAAAAACTGCACAGGTCATGAGTTTATTAGCAGGGTTACAGATTAAGTTAAATAGAATGTTAAGTCGTGTGGTTGAAGTAGAATAAAACAAGAGGTATAAAATGAAGAAATCAGATCTCGTTAAAGTTATAAGAAAAATAGTTAGTGAAGAGGTTAAAAAAGAAGTAAATAAGATATTTATTAAAGAGAATAAGTCAATATCTGAAAAAACGTTCAAAGAACCTATCAGAAAACAATATAAAACTAAACCTAAGAAAAAAGTTCGTTATACATCAAATGAATCTTTAAATAAGGTTTTGAATGAAACTGTTGGTGGACTTCCACAAGAAGGTGGAATGATGAGCGGAGCAAGTATATCTGAAGAAGAATATCCTGATATGGGTGGTAAACAATATACTACACAAAATATGGCTGATGTTTTAGGTTATGGTGATATAGCATCAGCAGATCCACAACATGGTAGAGATAAACTAGCAGCACAAACTTTAGCAGAAAAAGGTGTAACACCTGATCAAGTAGGTGATGGTGTTGTAAACGCACTCACAAGAGATTATAGTGGTTTAATGAAAGCAATGAATAAGGATAAATAATGTCATCTATAGCAAACGATTTAAATCCTGATACCTTTGTAGGTTTATCTTTTCCATTAGGAAGAGATACATCAGGAACTTGGTTTAAAAGGCACAAGACTCTTTTAGAACAAGCTAGAGATAATTTAAAAAATTTGTTATTAACTAATGTTGGAGAAAGACCAGCTCAGCCAGAATTTGGTTCTCGACTATTATCAGTTGTTTTTGAGTTTAAAGATGATAGTTTAATTGAGGAAGTTATAAATGAAGCAGTAGATAGATGGCTACCTTATATTAATATAAAAGCAATAAATACTACAGTAGAACCAAGAAATCCAAATCAACTTAATGTTGAAATAAAATTCGGAGTAACTACTGATCCTGAAGCAACGGAACAAATTACATTAGATTTTGCTCAAGGTGAATAGGAGAATATAAATGCCAACAAATACCGTAGGGCCAAAAACAGATATTAGCAAAGATGTTAAATATCTTAATAAAGATTTTCAAGGATTTAGAAATGATTTGATAGAATTTGCTAAAACTTATTTTCCAACAAGTTATACGGATTTTAATGAATCAAGTCCTGGAATGATGTTTATAGAAATGGCAGCTTATATTGGTGATGTTCTTTCTTATTATGTAGATAATCAATTTAAAGAATCTTTAATGGCATATGCTGAAGAAAAAAGAACTATATTGGATATAGCACAATCTTTAGGATATAAACCAAAAATTAGTTATCCATCATTTGTAACTTTAGATGTTTATCAAACTGTACCAGCTGTTGGTGCTGCAGATGCTGTTAGACCAAATATGAATTATGCTTTAACTGTTAAAAGTAATACGAGAGCAAAATCAGTTACTACAGGAAAAACTTTTAGATTTTTAGATGATGTTAATTTTAAATATTCAAGTTCTTACGATTCTACTACAGTTTCTATTTTTGAAACAAATAGTAATGTTCCTACAAAATATTTGTTAAAGAAAAGAGTTAGGGCTGTTAGTGGTGAAATAAAAGAAGAATTGTTTACTTTCGTAACAGCAGTTAAGTATGATAAAGTAGTATTATCTAATCCAAAAGTTATTGATATAATTTCAGTAACCGATAGTGATGGAAACTTATGGTATGAAGTTCCTTTCTTAGCACAAGATACAATATATGATGAAGTGGAGAATGTATCAGCAAATGATTCTGATTTAACTCAATATAATGATACTGCACCTTATCTATTAAAGTTAAGAAAGACACCACGAAGATTTACAACATACGTTAGAGATGATAATAGAACTGAGTTAAGATTTGGTGCAGGTGTTTCGGATAATCCTGATGAGGAGATAGTTCCAAATCCAGATAACGTTGGTTCTAGTTTACCAGGAGGTGTTTCAAAATTAGACCAAGCGTTTGATCCAGCAAACTTTCTTAATACAAGAACTTATGGATTAGCACCAGCCAACACAACATTGACAATTAAGTATACTATAGGTGGTGGTATCGAAGATAATGTTTTTTCTAATGATATTAAAAATTTAAGTGATATTTCATATGAAATAGACGAATCTAATTTAGTAGCTGGTACTGTTACACAAGTTAAAGAATCTGTAGCAGTTAACAATCCTGATCCTGCTACAGGTGGTAGATCGGGTGAATCATTGACTGAAATTAAACAAAATTCTTTAGCATATTTTCAAGCACAAAGTAGAGCAGTTACGAAAGAGGATTATATGGTAAGAGCATTATCATTACCACAAAGATTTGGGAACATAGCAAAAGTATATCTTGTTCAAGATGAACAACTAAATCAATCTGAAGAACAAGTTCAAGAGCCAGAAGTTAGTGTACAAGATGCAGCACCACCAATTGAACAACAAATTGAAGAAATTTCACCTATAAGACAAGTTAAAGCAGACATTACATCTGCAGCAGCTACACCAGCTTTAGAATCACCTGTTAAAGTTAGAAAAACTATAGCAAAAGCTAGAAAAGTATCACGTTCACAGAAAGTTCAAGCAAGAAAAGGTAAAGGTAGACCTGCTAGTAATATAAGAAAAGGTGGAATTAGTCGTGGTCGTCCAATGTCAGATAGAGGTGCAACAAAAGGACAAAATATAGCAAGTAAGGTAAGAGGCAAAAGGCGTAGGGGAAGATAATGGCAACAAAAAAACAAGCATCAAGAATACCTAATCCATTAGCATTGAATATGTATGTGTTAGGATATGATGCAAATAAAAAATTAACAAATTTAAATCAAGCCGTTAAAGAAAATCTAAGAACTTATCTTGGTCAATACAGAATGGTTACTGATGCGATTAATATTAAAAACGCTTATGTAATAAACATTGGTGTTCAGTTTAGTATTATGACAAGAGCAAATTATAATAAGAGTGAAGTTTTATTAAGATCTATTCAAACAGTTAAAACATTTTTTGATATTGATAGGTGGCAAGTAAATCAACCAATTATATTATCAGATTTAGTTTATCAATTAAGTTTAGTAGATGGTGTAGCATCAGTAGTTTCACCTGTAGAAGATAATAAACAATCTCTACCAATTATAATAAAAAACAAATATAAAGTAGCAAATGGTTATTCTGGAAATTTATATGATATAGACTCAGCAACAAAAAATGGTATAATTTATCCATCATTAGATCCTTCAATTTTTGAATTAAAATATCCATCTACAGATATTGAAGGTAGGGTAGTAGGAGATCAATAATGAATTATTTTGAATTTGCTACAGCAGACGCAACATTATATGAGGGTGAAGCAACCCAATCAGTAAACACAGGTTTAGATCCTATACTTGAAGTTCGTAAAGATATGAATGATTCGGGGACAGTAATTGCTGTTTCTCGTGCTTTAATTAAATTTGATTTATCATATATTAAAAGTTCAGTAACAAATGGTTTAATACCAAAAAGTGCAAAGTATTATTTAAATTTATATGATGCAGGTTCTTCAGAATTACCATCATCACAAACACTTTATGGTTATCCCGTAAGTCAATCATGGGTACAAGGAGATGGAACTTATGGTGATAATCCAAAAACAACTGAAGGTGTTAGTTGGAGATATCGTGATGGAGAAACATCAGGTACACAATGGATTTTGTCAAGTAATGATACGGGTGGAACTTGGTTTAGTGGTAGTTATGCAGGTGGAACAAGAAACTTAACTTGTTCTGCTTCTTTATCATACGAAACTACAGATATTAGAATGGATGTAACTGATATTGTTCATGGTTGGATATATAGTAGTTCTGCTTTTCCAAACGAAGGATTTATGGTAAAGAGAAGTGGTAGTGTAGGAAATGCAAATTCAAGTGTAGATGAAGGAAGTACTACTGCTTTTGGACAATTAAAATTCTTTTCAAGAGACACATCTACAATTTATCCGCCAAAGTTAGAAGCAGAATGGAATAGTAGCGCTTGGAGTACAGGTTCTTTAGCACCACTTACAGGTTCTGCATTAGAAGATACTGTAGTTTATTTTACAGGAATGAGAGGTGAATATAAACAAAACAGTAAAATTAAATTTAAACTTGTAGGAAGAGAAAGATATCCTAAGAAAACATTTTCTACAACTTCTCAAAATTTAGTTGTAAAACATTTTCCAAGTGCTAGTGTTTGGTTTTCTGTTAAAGACGCTTTGACAGAAGATGTAATAATTCCATTTGGAACAGGATCGTATATATCATGTGATTCTTCAGGACATTATTTTAATATGTGGATGAATGGACTTCAAGCAGAAAGATATTATAAGTTTGAAATAAAAGTTCAGAGTGGTTCAAAAACAGATGCTAATCAAATTGTAAATTATTATGATGATGATTGGACATTTAAAGTGGTTAGATAATGCCTTATACGCCAGAACAATTAGCAAATAATTCACATTTTGAAAAAGTTTTAGAATCTAATCGAAAAGAGCAAGTAGATAGTTTTCTAAGAGAAAAGTTAAAAACGGATGCTTCAGGTTCTAATGCTGCAGCTTCGGAAACTATTAGAATGAAAACAGGAGAATTTGTATCTATTCCTGAATTAGAAGATGCAGGTTCTACTTCACAGCAAGTAACAATTTCAAATAGAACTAGACATATTTCATCTGATGAAAAAGTTTTTGTAGATAAAGAAATAAAAGAATTATTAAATAATGAACCAGCAAAGGTACTTTCAGTAGAAGAATTTTTTACTGAATATGAAAGATTAAAAACAGTTATGTCTGCAGAAGGTAATAGAGATTCACATAGATATCTTGTAGATACTTCTAAAACATTTATTAATACAGACGATGATGAAGTAGCAAAATTAAAAGCAAGATTACAAGAAGAATTAGATAAGTTACAGGCAATACAAAAAAGATTAGAAGAAACTACTTCATCAATTATTGAAGAAGCAGAGTCAGAAGCTACAGAGGATGCGGCATATGAGTTATATTATTCAACAATGAGTTCACAATTTTTGAATACAGCTAGACCATATACAAGACAAGAATGGGATGCACATGGAATGCCAGAGGCTGCAGAAAATAATGGATGGGGCAAATTAAGATTTATAAAAGATGCAGCAGGAAATTATAAAGGTAGTACACATAATAAAAATAGAATTTCTGTTACATATTATGGTTATGGTCGAAAGAAAAATAAAAAAGTTCGTAGTGGAAATCAATATTTAGAGGCATCAGTTGAGGCTGTAGGAGATCCTCATTTAACTTACGATTGGGTAGATAATAAAACAGGAGTAAGTTTACAATATGATTCTGACGCAGATCATTTTTCGGGTATAGATACACCAACTTTGTCTATTGCACAGGGAAGTAAATATAAACATAGTTTTGGTTGTCCAACATTCAAATGTAAAATAAAAGATTCATCAGGGGAAGTATTCTCTAAATCGGTAGACATTTATAGAAGAACAATCGTAGGTGGGAGTTAATAATGCCAATTCCAGGATTTGAAGGCGGAAAACAAGCTAGTGCTGAAATAAGACCTGTAGCAAATACTGCTAAAAATACTAGTACTGCAAAAAGTAGGGCTGGTTATGTGCCACCAATTACTGTTGATTTTAAAAATGATTTTGGAGAAAAATCAGAAGATTTTATAGAATATTATGTTTATGACATGGATGGTAATTTTATAGGATCTGAAATTAGAGAAGGTGGTGTTTCAGGAGATAAAGTAAATTTAAATCCTGGTGAAGATATAAGAGCATTAGGTTTAATAGCAGGAAAATATAGAATAGTATATAATTTTTTACGACAAAGAGGTGGTAAACCAAGAGTATTTTTCATTGATAGTGATAATGATCTTTGGAATGGTATAGTTAGAGAAGAAGATGGTAAGTGGTTTAAAGGTGCTGAGTTAGATTTAACTAATCCAACTACAAGAGAAGAAGTTTTTGTTTTTGATGACAATTATTTAATTCAAGATATATCAACATCAAGAACTGAAGTAAGAGTTATACCAAAGAGTTCTGAAATTGGTGAATATAAAAATGGATTTGCGTCTCTTCAATTTAAAGAAATGCAATACGATCCTGTACTCACCGATATTACAGGAGATATAAGTGTAGATAGTACTGATTCAACAAAACTTGTTGCTAATTTAGACGATTCTGATAATGGTTTTAATGACAATATGATTGGTGGAGAATTAATAATTAAAAACGCATTTATAACGGGATATAATACTGATATTATATATAAACAACATCCAAATCCAAATTGGGAAGGTCCTCCACCTGAAAATAAAGAAGAAGATGCTAAAACTACAGCAAAAGAAGAAGCAATTAAAAGGCGAGAAGATGCTAAAACTGACCCATTACCTCCTGAATCGAAATATGGAGATGATCCTATAACAGAGATAGATCCAAATGTATTATCTATGCAAGATACAGCTGATGCTACAGGTGGTGGTTATGATCCTGTTACTAACTATGGAGACGTTGAAGGTCGGGAAGGTGATATGGGTGGAGATATATAGTTATGGCTAGACGACGTAAAAAAGGAATCTCTGGAAGAAGAAAAATAAAAAGAAAAAAGAAGTCTTCTGATGTAGCAGCGCAACAAGCAGCTCAAGCTGCTAGTACGTCTACACAAGGAACTAGACCAGAACCACGTCGTTTTAGAACAATAGGAAGTGAATCAAGAACTATAGTAGATGTTGTTGAACAAGTAATAGAACAAAAACAAGTTACAGTTGATTCTGAAGGATCAGCGGTAACTGAATTACCTGATAGTCTTGAATCAGCAAAAGGGAAACCAGTACCTAAAGAAATTAAAGTTGCAGATGAAGCTAAAGAAGTAAAATCTAAAAACGAACCACCTATTGTAGAAAATCCGCCGGCGCCTGAACCAGAATTTATTACTGAAGAAATTAAAATCGTTACACCTATATATTCAGATTTTCACGCAGATATAGTAGAAGTTGTAAATAAAAATACAGTAAAAGTAAATCAAGATTGGAATAGTTTAGCACAATCGCTTGGAAGTCTTGATGGAGATTATGAGGGTACTAATCCAAGAAGTAGATTAACTTTTAATGTTACGTATCCACATTATGATTTAACAGAATTAAAAACTCATTTAATGTTTGATGAAGATAATGAAGCATTAGTAACTAATTTACAACTTGATAAAGATACAATTAAAGAATATCCATATTCATATGTTTTAAAATTGATGGATCCTCTTGATGAAGAAGTTCAAAAAACGGATGAAGTTATATTTGCAGATAAAATGTTGGAAACATATTCTGAAGATGTGGTTTTAGTTCCACCTACAGAAGATGAAGAATATGTAGTTCTTAGATCGCCTGATGTAGATTCTTTAGAGTCTCCTGTAAGAGATAGACAAACAAGTTATATTACAGAAGATAGTTTAAAAACCACCGATCCAAAAATTAGAAAAGATTTTGAAGATACTCTTATATCTGCAAGTTTAGCTAGTACAGATTTAAATGTTGATTTTTCTCAATATTCTAATTTCGTAAATTATAGTTCAGCTGAACAAAGATTAAAGAATTTTAAATATAAAGTTTCTCAAATAGATTCATATACTGCTGAAAGTTCTTCTATGATAACTACTAGCGGTTCTTCTGCAGATAAAAGAAAATGGGATAGAAAGATAAGAGAAGTTAAACAAGGATTTACGCTTTATGAAAAATATTTGTGGAATACTTCTACTTCTTTCGTTTCGGGTTCAGTAATACAAGATACAGTTAGATATAATAGTGCGTGGCCAAAGTCGGGTGGTTCAGGAACTTATTCAAGTCCTTATATAAATTATCCTGTTACTGCTTCGCAAGCAGTTTCTTGGTATGATGGACAAATAGCAAGTGCTAGTGCATTTGATAAAGTTAATTTAAATAGTATAAAAAATCTTTTACCACAATTTGTAAAAGAAGATAGTTCTAATAATGACTTTTTTAAATTTGCAGGAATGGTTGGAGAGTTTTATGATAATATATGGTTATACATTACTCATATGACTAAGGTGCATGATAGAAATGAAGGGTTAGAAGATAGAAATGAAGGTTTTGCTGATGAGTTAGTTTTTGATGTAGCAAAATCTTTAGGATTAAATATAAAATCAAACAAAGATTTGATTTCGTTAGAAAGATGGCATTTAGGTCAATATCTATCAGGTTCAACTTATGTTCAGTATTCATCTAAACCAGAAAAGGATATACAAGCAGAAATACAAAAAAGACTTATTAACAACTTACCTTTCTTCCTTAAAACGAAAGGTACAATAAGAGCATTAAAAGGTATTATAAATTGTTATGGTATACCATCTACGATATTAAGAGTTAGAGAGTTTGGAGGTCCTGATGTTAAAGGGAAACCAAATTTTTTAATAACAAAGAAATTTACAAAAGCATTAGATTTTAAAGGTGAACAATATATTATAACACCATGGCCAAAAGATACAGTAGATGGTAAAAGACCAGATACAGTAGAGTTTAGGTTTAGAGGTGTTAATAGTGGTAGTGGATTAAATAATAGATATTTAATTGAAGCACAAGATTCGGGCTCTGATACATTTAAATGGGGTGTTGTATTAAGAGATAATGGTTCTACAGATTCAAGAGGACACATAGATTTTGTATTATCAGGCTCTAATGGATTCCTATCAGCATCAGTTCAAAACTTTCCTGTATATGACGGTGATTACATTTCAGTAATGTTATCAAGAGTATCACAAAGTGGTGCTGAAATGACAGTTGACAATCCTGCTTTAAAAACAAGATATGATTTATATGCAAAACGATATGATGCAGGTAGAAGTAAAATATTTTTAGAACAAACAGCTTCACTTAATATAACAGCTTCTTCTTATAATACTTCATTTCAAACTGGTTCAAATATAATGTATATTGGTGGATTAGCAAATGCCTCAGGACTTCAAGGTGGTTATAATAAATTTACAGGTTCTATGATGGAGTTTAGATATTGGACTGCACCATTAAGTGAATCAGCATTTGATAATCATGTAGCGGCACCAGGAGCATATAATGGTAATCATGCATCTGCTTCTTATACTGATTTAATTTTAAGATATTCTTTTAACGATAATCAAAATTTACAAAGTAATACATCAATAGCCGATACTAGTGGTGATGTTCACTATGTACAGACAGGTAGTGCAGTAGGATTTACAGGAAACTTTTTTAATAGTGTAGTAGAAGAACATAAAATGAAAGTTCCAAATCTTGGACCAAATAGAATGATGAGTACTAAAATTAGAATAGAAGATTCTAAATTAGTTGGTAATTTAAATCCTAAGAAAAAAATGGAACAATCTACTTTTGATTTAGCACCTGTAGACTCACCAAAGGTTGGAATATATTTTGCACCATCCGATGTTATTAATGAGGATATTATTCGTTCTGTAGCAGATTTAGATTTTGATCAATATATTGGTGATCCAAGAGATGAATATAAATACAAATATCGTGGTTTAAAAAAGATAGCAGATTCTTATTGGCAGAAGTATAGTTCACCAAATAGCTTTTGGGATTATATGAGATTGATTAAATATTATGATAATTCTATATTTGAATTAGCAAGAAAATTTACACCTTTTAGGTCTAGTAAAACATATGGAATAGTTATAGAACCTAATATATTTGAAAGAAGTAAAGAAGTATTAGGAAAAGCACCTAGTTTTGATAATAAATCTTATAGAGGTGAAATAGATTTAACAGAATATGCCGCAGAAACACTCTTTTCTGCTAGTGCTGAATATTTAACTTATAGAGGAATAATTGGTTATGATGATAATCATTCTGGGTCATTTGAAGCAGATATTTTTAGAAGACCAACTTTATATAAATTGGAATCAATAGATAATCTTGGGGGCTATGGTGCAAATTATCATACAGCTTCAGTAACAAGAGGTGGTCCAAATTATATTTTTTCAGAAGGACTTTCACCGTTTATAAGTGGTTCTAGAGTATCTGAACATAATTATGAACATAGATTCTTCTTTAGTAGTTCAATAAGTGAATCTAAAGGAAATTCTTATTCTTCTTCGCTTGTAGCGTCAGAATATGATACTAAGTATAATCATTATTCAAATTTATTTAATTTGTTTTATGATGGGTGTAAACAAACAATTGAAACAACTCCTGATGGTTTTTCACCCATAGAAACAACCGATGTAAAACAAACAAGACTTGTGGTTCAGGAGCCTGGCAAGTCAAGATTAAAAACAGAGAGATAAATATGAAAAGTATATATTTATTAGAGAAGTATACTTATCTTATTTTATCCAATCCTATAGGAGATTAAAAAATGGGTTATCTTGATAACACAACAACAACCGTAGACGCTATATTAACAAAAAAAGGTCGTGAGTTATTAGCTCGTGGTGGGGATGAATTCAAAATATCCAAATTTGCTTTAGGTGATGATGAAGTTGACTATTCCCTTTGGGATGTAACTCATCCAAATGGTACTAATTCTTATGGTTCTGCCATAGAAAATTTACCATTATTGGAAGCATTTCCTGATGAAAATCAGATTATGAGATACAAATTGGTTAGTTTACCAAAAGGTACAACCAAAATGCCTATTCTTGAATTGGCAATTCCTTCTACAGGATACACCTTTTCAAGTGCAGGACAAAAAACTTCACTTTCACCTGATACAAAAAATGGATCAGATGGACAATTAGGATATACAGTTATCCTTCACAATTCAGATGCAGCAGATTTAACTGTAGCACAGGGTGGTGAAGTAGTAGTTGGTGGTGCAACTACGCCAGTTTTTCTTAGTGATGCTGAAAGAAAGAAAAGTTTATCAGTTATTGGTAAAACATTTTCTATCGTAGCAAGAAGCACTACTACTAAGATTGTAACACAAATTACAATAATTGGAAACGAAACTGGTGCAGTAGTTACCGTTCCTATAACAGTAAATGCTAACGCTTAGGAGATAAATCATGGCTGAAATTTTTACAAGATTTAGTCCCGCTGATGATATGGTGTCTAATTTAAGACAAACAGTTTCTTCAGGTATGTGGAGTGGTGGTGTTGGCACATTAACTACAATGTATACTTCTTCAATTCAAAGTTCAAGTAATGGACAATATTACTATGACGTGTATAAAACAAATCCAGCTTCAGACTCAGAAGCAGAAATTCAACTTTCTGTTGCATATGGGCATGTAAATGGTAGAGGTTCATTAGGTCAGACAGGAAACTATCCAAGTAAAGCAATTTACAGGCAATATAGAAATTTACTATTAACACCTGGAGATTCTAAATTTACATTTGGTGGTTCTGTAGATGCTGATGATGTATACGTTATTAGTGTTGCTAGAGCAAGACTTCGTGAAAAAATGGATCCAGGTAATTGGGAATTACATTTAACAGGAAGCAGCAACAAAAAAGTTAAACTAATTGATGATAGTGGTGCTACTACAAATCCTTCTGTTAATGCAGGTGGAAGAGTATTTAATGTAGTTAGTGGTTCTATAGCAACGGGAACAGCAGTAACTAAAACTGCGGCATCAGCTCAACCAGGTGGTGGATATGGATTATTTTATCCTGATTTAGGAATTATCGTATTAAATGCTCCTGTAACTGCAACATCAGCTTCTTTTTCAAGAACAGCAGGTGCGGCAGGAACAGATTCAAATAATGCAGGTGCTTTCTTTAATTCAGTATCTAATGGTGTGTATTTTGTTTCTCGACGTGAGGAACAATTGAATACAACTCACTATTTTGCAAGAGTAACAAATAAGAAATTTAACTTTAGTAATAATCCAACGTTCTTTACTGCTTCTGATGGTGCATTAGTGCAACCTTCATTTAAGTCAGACCCTAAAACATATATTACTACAGTTGGTTTGTATAACGATTCTAATGAACTTTTAGCAGTTGCTAAACTTAGTAAACCAATATTGAAAAGTTTTAGTAGAGAAGCTATAATTAAAGTTAAATTAGATTACTAATACAGGAAGGAGACTAGGGTGTTTAAAAACATAGACCCTTCCGACGTATCTATAAAACCATACAAATCCCATAAATCGTATACGATTTCTGATGCGGATAGTGGTAGTGGTGCTTTTGGTATTGCAGGTATATCATCAAGTGGATATGCTTTTGCAGTAGATACTGCGGCTAAAACAGACTTTACAAATTCTGTCTATCCTTATAGTCAGTCGTTTTTTCATATACCAATTTTTAGGCAGGTGAAACATATGTACTATAGAGATTGGCCTGCACCATACAATTCTTATTGTTTTAATTCATCTTCTATTAGAGAACTTCATGGATCTTGTACTGTACTTACAATTCCTCGTCAATTTTTTGGAGAAAGGGTAAATCCATATTCTATTAAATTAGTAGACGATTCAGCTAATTCAACTTTTACAATTAAAGATGATGGTAAGGGTAATTTATATGACCAAGCTTTTTCATCAAGTTTTGCAGCAAAAACACCAAATGCAAATAATTCAGGATCACAAGTTGGAAATATTTTTTATGAACATGGCGTAATGGTTATTACAGATACGGGTAGTTATTCTAATGTTGGAACAGGAAATGGTGGTGATGGATTTCAATTAACTTTTGAAGGTACACATACTCATTATGAATATGAAATTGGTGTAACTGCAAATGAAGGTGAATTTAATTCCACAACAAACATTTCTATAACTCAAGATAGAAGTGGTTCTATGCAAGTTGTTCAGGGAGTTGGTAATATACACTCTATATTTGCGCCAGGTGATAACCCAACAAATGGAACAGGTAGTTTAAAATCATTTTATAATCCTACTGAAAATGTAATAGGGCCAGCAACACATTCTGAGTTTCGACCATATATAACTACTATAGGACTTTATAGTGATAATAATGAACTCTTAGCTGCAGGTAAATTAGCCCAACCTATAAAGAATGATGATGAATTATCTTTGAAGTTTGTAGTCAGATTTGATGTGTAACGATATTTATAATTGTATAAAACTGTATTATTTTGGAGAATAAAAATGCGAAATCTTTTGATTACGATGTTATTATTAATGTCTACTTTATTTGGTCAAATAGAAGGGGCGTTTTCCAACTTTTTTAAATACTCAACTGTTTATGCAGGATTTAATATGCATTCGCCAATGCACCAGGATGATAGATATAAACTGTCAATGATTGACCCTGAAACAGGATTAGAAAATTGGTTAAATGGTGAATTAACTGTACATAAAGAAGAAAGAGAATTAAAACCTGATTATGATATAGCATTTGGTATAAGAAAAATTGCACGATTTCATTATGAAGGAAAACGTGGTGTAAAAAATGCTGGTGTGGGTGGAGATTGGTATAAAGGTATGCAAGACGCAAGTCCAAATGAAGCCGCAACAGTTGGTAGAGTAAAAGGATTTGAATACTTAGTAAAGTATATGGAACACCGTCGTTGGGATATGAAACACGCAAGTAAAGAATATCAATTGAGATATCTTGGTGATTGGTTTATTTTTAAATTAAGATATGCTGATTTGGGTTTAGAAGAAATAAAATATGGTCAAAGTGATTTAAGATTACGAAAAGAATTTGTAACTGATAATGGTAGTTTTAATATTTCAGTTGGCGTTGGAGCAAGAACACATCCAGCATACGGATTCGCACCAACTGTTAT